>Ga0073936_10007522_pt1 | contig 14058 bp, 11 predicted proteins | sample AliMusrvi5mmetaG_FD_87041 | JGI IMG/M metagenome (GOLD analysis project Ga0073936, IMG submission 87041) | Freshwater lake bacterial and archeal communities from Alinen Mustajarvi, Finland, to study Microbial Dark Matter (Phase II) - Alinen... | ecosystem: Environmental > Aquatic > Freshwater >... | reverse complement strand
CGCGCCATCTACGAGGCGTGGCTGCAGGCGCGCCATGCCATGCAACAGCACTTGGAGGATCACGGAACCGCCAGCGCCAAGAAGCTGTTGGACCGCCTCGTGCGCAGCGATTCCAAGATGACCCATGCGCGCGAAGCCACCACGGCCGAGGCGGCGGACGAGTTGATCGCCCGGCTCTGGACCATGCGGCTCGAGGAGGAGCGCCGGCAGGCGACGGACGAACGCCGGCGTCTGGTGATCACGCAACTGTTGACGGTCCTGAAGCAGCCGAAGGATCGACAGACGCTCCATGAGGCGCTGGCCACGGAAGCCGCGCGTCTCGGACATCAGCCATCGCCAACCCTTACACCGGCGCCGGAAGCCAGCGGGGATTCTTCCCCAGACGCGCCATTCTGATGGCTGCGGTTGCGTGCAAGCCGGCCGCTTTCCGACGAACACCACCGGGCATCGCCCGCAGCTACCGCGAGCTCACCCTTGCGCCTGCTGCTGCGGCGACGGCGCAAGCCGGACGTGCAGGGGGTAGCGCAGTCGGAGTTGGCGCTCGAGCTGGATTTCGACCCAGTGCGGCCCGGCAGATTGGAACTGCACGTTGGCGAAGACCTCGACGGTGGTGGCGATCTGGTTCTCGTCCGGCAGTGTGATGGGCACGGACTGCCCTTCGCAGATCGGCCGAGCGCCATCCGGCCCCACAATGCGCGATTGCTGCGCAAACGTCCCCTTGCCGCAGCACCAGCGGTTGACCAAGCAGAGCCGAGGGAAGACGCCCGGAAACTGTGCAAGAAAAAGGCCATCAAAGATGCCGATGAGGATGAACTTGCCGTTGCGTTCCTGACGCACATCGTCGCACAGCAGACTGGCTTGCAGATCGGGAAACATAGGCGGCTCCTACACCAGCTCCAGCAGTTCCGGCGCGCGGCGGCGGATGAATTCGCGGCAGAGGCGCTGCACCTCGCCGGCGGTGTTCGCGCGCAGGGCCGACTCGGCCAACTTCTGCGCCTCGGCAAGGGGCGTCTTGCGGATCACATCCTTGACCGCGGGCAGCGCGACCGGTGCCATGCTCAATTCGTCGATCCCCATGCCCAGCAGCAGCATAGCCAGCATCGGATCCGCGGCCATCTCGCCGCAGACGCCGACCCAAAGGTCGTGCCGGTGGCCGGCGTCGATGGTCAGCTGGATCAGCCGCAGCACAGAGGGGTGCGTGGGTTGGTAGAGATGAATCACGCTGTCGTTGACGCGGTCCACGGCCAGCGTGTACTGGATGAGGTCGTTGGTGCCGATACAGAAGAAGTCCACATGCTCTGCGAGCGTGTCAGCCGTAAGCGCTGCGGAGGGGATCTCGATCATGGCGCCAACGGGGATGTTGCGGTCGTAGGGGGTGCCCTCGATATCGAGTTCGCGCTGGCAGGAGCGGAGCAGGTCGTTGGCCTGCTTGAGCTCGCTGACGTCGCTGATCATGGGATACATCACCTGCACGTTGCCGACGGCGCTGGCGTGCAGGATGGCGCGCAGCTGGGCGCGGAAGACTTCCGGATGGCGCAGCAGGTAGCGGATGGAGCGGATGCCGAGGAACGGATTGGCCTCGCGGCGGTCGCCGGAGATCCCCATGAACTTGTCGCCGCCGAGGTCCAACGCGCGGATGATGACCGGCTTACCTTTCATGGCGCGAGCGGCCTCCGTGTAGACCTCGATCTGCTCAGCCTCCGTGGCGGGGCGGTTGCGGGTCAGCCAAAGGTATTCCGTGCGATAGAGGCCGATCCCCTCGGCGCCATGATCGAGGACCGAGGAACATTCCGAGTTATTCTCGATGTTGGCGTGCAGATGGATCGTGCGGCCGTCGGGCGTCACGCCCGGGAGGTCGCGCAACTGGCGCAGGTCCAATTCCACGCGGCGGCGGACTGCGGCGATCTTGTGAAATGACTCCAGGTCCTGCCGCGAGGGGCGCAGCACGACGATGCCGCGCGCGCCGTCGATCAGGACCTCGTCGCCGGTGCGCACCTCGGCAGAGAAGTTGTGGAGGCCCACCACCGCCGGAATCTCGAGGGCGCGGGCCAGCAGCGCCGCGTGGGAGGTGGCGCTGCCGCGGTCCATGACAAACCCGAGCACGCGGTCACGCGGCAGCAGCACGGTCTCGGAGGGGGTGAGCGCATCGGCCACGATCACGCAGGGGCGGTCGAGATCGCGCGGCACCATGTCGGGAATGCCCAGCAGGTTGCGGATGAGTCGCCGCGCAACATCATGAATGTCGGCCGCGCGTTCCCGAAGATATTCGTCCGAAAGCAGGGCGAGCGTGTGGGCCAGCTGGTCGGCGACGATACGCACAGCCGATTCGGCGTTGCACGCCTCGACACGGATGACATCGAGGATCTTCTCGGAGAACTGCGGATCACCGAGGGCCATCAGGTGAGAGTCGAAGATGGCAGCCTCGTTGCCGGAAACACGCGCACGAACTTCCTCGCGCAGTGCGGCCAGCTGGTCGCGCGTGGCAGCCAGCGCCTCAGCAAAGCGCGCGACTTCGAGCTCCGCGTTTCCGGAAGCCACCAAGTCGCCGGGGATTTCGTCGACACTGCCGCGGATCACAAGCGCAGGGCCGAAGGCGACGCCAGCGGCGGCGCCAACGCCTCGCCAGACGGCGGCCTCGGCGCCGGGATGCGGTTTGTTACCGTCACTGCTCATCGGGGATGTCGAACTTGCGCGCGATCAATCCCTGCAGCTCGTCGAGGACTTCCCTGGCCTGCGGCCCGGAGGCCGACACGCGCAACGTCGAACCACAGGCGGCATCCAGCGTCATCAGGGCCATAATGCTCTTGCCGGAAACCACGCTGCCGTCCTTCTCGACCTGGACATCGGCGTCGAAGCGCGAGGCAACCTTGGCGAACAGCCCCGCCGGCCGCACGTGCATGCCGTAACGGTTGCGCAGGACAAAATCGCGCGTTTCTCGCTGTTCTCCGGTGGCACTCATCTCTGGTCGCTCTCCGCCGGCGCCGCCTCCGCGGCACCTGTTCCGGTCCTTCGCCAGCAGGGCACTGCCCTGCCGAGGCGGACACCCCGTGTGCCCACACTATTCACAAAAAAATGCCCGAGTGCAACAGGAATGAGGGGCGTCGACCAAAAAACTCCGGCCTCGGGGATTGGCTAGGTCCGCTGATGAATGGCGATCACTTTCTCGCGGTGCTTGCGCAACTGTTTCTCGACCTTGGCGTACGCCAGATCGATGCCAGCCACGAGGTCGTCGCAGACCTCCCGGGCCTCGACCCGCGCCACGTCCTTATGTTGCACGACGAATTCCGCGGTGAACTGGTGCCGCTGCATGTCCAGGATGATGTGAATGTGTTCGGTCTTGGGAAATTCGGCCAACAGTTGCTCCGCCTTGCGGTGCGCCAATTCCTGCTGTGCCTGGCTGATCTGCAGATGACGGGCGGTGATTTCGATGGACATATGCATCCTCCTGATTTGTTATTCGCTCCGGCGCACGGTGCCGGTCTCACATGCGAAAGCTGCGCCCGAGGTACAGTTCCCGGGCCGCCTCGTCGTTGATCAGAAACTCGCTGGTCCCCTCGCGCAGGACCTTCCCCTCGTAAACCAGGTAGGCCCGGTCCACGATGGCCAGCGTCTCACGCACGTTGTGGTCGGTCACGATGATTCCCAGGCCACGGCCGCGCAACCCCTTGATGATCTCCTGGATGTCGTTGACAGCCAGCGGATCCACCCCGCTGAACGGCTCGTCGAGCATCAGGATAGCGGGTCGGCGCACCAGCGCGCGGGCGATCTCGAGCTTGCGGCGCTCGCCGCCGCTGAGCGTGTAGGCGCGCTGCTTCGCGACGCGTGTCAGCGAAAGCTGCTCCAGCAACTCGTCCAGCCGCGCACGCCGCTGCGCCATCGGGAGCGCAAGCGTCTCCAGAATCGCCAGTAAATTCTCCTCCACGGTCAGCTTGCGAAAGACCGACGCCTCCTGCGCCAGGTATCCCAGCCCCATGCGCGCGCGCCGGAAGACCGGCAGGCGGGATATGTTCTGGCCGCGGAAAATCACCCGCCCGCTGTTGGGGCGCACCAGCCCCACGATCATGTAGAAGCTGGTGGTCTTGCCCGCGCCGTTGGGGCCGAGCAACCCGACCACCTCGCCGCACCGCACACGCATCGACACGCCGTTGACTACCGGCCGGCCCCGGTATTGTTTGACCAGATCCACGGCCTCCAGATCGGCCGGCGCGAGCGTTGTCCTGTCGGCCTGGGTCACGGCTTGATTTCCCTGTTCTTCATGGTTTCCGGCGAGAGGCTGACGCGCCCGCCGCCTTCGATGATGACACGCTGGTCGTTCTGGAAGACCGTGATTCTGGCTCCAGTCACGCGGTCCGCGCCGCGGGTCAGCACGGGGTTGCCCGTCATCACGATCTCGCCGGTGGCGTGCTCGTAGACGGCGCGATCGCAGGTGGCATGGCGGTCGGGCTGCATGCCGTCCACGTTTCCAATGGCCATGACGCGCTTGATCTGGTTTGTCCCCTCGAGAAAGACCAACATGCGGTCGCACGTCATCGTAAAGCGCGGGTCCGTGACCTTCACGTGGTCGTCGAACGCGATGATCAGTTCCTTGTAATCGTACTCGATCCGGTCGGAGACGATTGTCATGCCGCTGGCGTTCGTCTGGGCGGAACCCAGCATACTGAACAACGGGTTGGCGCCGCTCTTGAGCGGCTTCACGGCCGCCGCGGCAGACGTCACATTCGTCGCCTCCTGCACCTGCGCCAGCAGTCCACCGCTTGCGAGACAGACGCCGATGATCCAGTTTGCCAACTTCACTTCGTGGTTCCTCCGAAAAGATTTGTCGGTTGCGAATCGCCAACAGCAGCGGGCCGCGGCGTCTTTGCCGCTGGCCCAGGGATCTGGATTCCCTGCCGCAGCGTGACTACACCGTTGGAGAGGATCCGCATCTGCCGCGTGGTCATGGTCCAGTACAATCCGGTACCGCTGATGGTGGCATTGGTGCGGATCAACTGGACGGAGCTCGGACAATAGCCGCGCTTCGCATTGCGGTCGTAGAGACAACTCTCCGCATCCGCGCGGCCGTCCGGCGCGCCAGCCGGGTCGAGCATTTCTACCTGCACCTGCCACGCCCAGATCAGGCCGGTGGCCCCGAGGAAGGCCTTGTCGGCGTGCAACACCGCGCGGATACGGCCATTCTCGTAGTGCTCAACAGGCAGCGTGAGGTGTTCCACGGGGTTGGCGTTCGCGTCCGGATGCCGGCGCCAGGTTTCCGCCAAATCGGCCCATTCCGTGGCATTCGTGACCAGCGCGTCCGGCTCCAGCCAAGCCGGCAGCACGCCGCTGACAGCCGACGCAGGCGTGTTCGTGGTCGCCATAGCGCAGGCCGACGCCAGCGCCATGCATGCCGCCATGCCGAGCCACTGCGGGCGCGCAACTTCAGCCCACCACGTCATGAATCTCCCTTAACACGCGCCAGACTTCCGGCAAGTCGCGGAACGCAATGGCGTTTGCCTTGTCCGACAGCGCCTCGACCGGGTTCACATGCGTCTCCATAAACACGCCGTCGCACGCACCCGTGGCCACCGCCGCCCGCGCCAAGGCCGGCGCCCAACGGCCGTCGCCGCCACTCGACTTTCCGTCACCGCCGGGGCGTTGGACGCTGTGCGTCGCGTCGAACACCACCGGATAGCCGAACTCGCGCAGGATCAGCAGGCTTCGCATGTCCGCCACAAGGTTATGATAGCCGAAACTCGCGCCACGTTCAGTCAAAATGATCTTCCGGTTGCCGCAGTGCTCAATCTTAGCGATGGCATGGGCCATGTCCTCGGGTGCCAGAAACTGTCCCTTCTTGATGTTGACAACGCGCCCGGTCCTGGCGGCAGCCACCAGCAGGTCGGTCTGCCGGCAGAGGAACGCCGGGATCTGCAGGATGTCCGCCACCTCAGCCACGGGCTCGGCCTGACACGGCTCATGGATGTCCGTCAGCACCGGCACGCCATAGCGCCGCTTGACCTCAGCCAGCACGGCCAGCCCCTCTTTCAGGCCAGGACCGCGATACGAGTCGACGGAGGTCCGGTTGGCCTTGTCGAATGACGCCTTGAAGACCAGCGGCACCTTCATCCGGCGCGCCAAGCGCACCAACCGTCCGGCCAAGTCGAGGCATCCTTCGCGCGATTCGATCACGCATGGCCCGGCAATGAAGGCCAGCTTGCCGTTGCCGAAGGTTACGTCGCCTGCTTTGACTTTCTGCATAACCAATGCCCGATTTGTCTGTCCGCCAACGGAAGAAACCACTTCCCGCTTCTCTCGGGGGTCGGCGTCGGTATCGGAATCGATATCGAACCTTCCTTCGACCCCGACGTTGTTTCAAGATTACAAACGCAACTTGCGCAAGGCAGCCTCAACATACCCGACATCCTCGGGCGTGTCCACCCCCACCCCGGCGTGGTCCGTGTCGATCACGCCGATCCGGCCGCCGATGTGCATGGCGCGGAGTTGTTCCAGCGATTCAGCCTTCTCCAGAGGACAGGGCGGCTCCTGCACCAGCCGCTTCAGGAAACCACCGCGGTAGGCGTAGATGCCGATGTGGCGCCGGTAGAGGCCGGAAGTGAGGTCCGGCTCGCCATCGCGCGTGCAGGGGATCGGCAGGCGCGAGAAGTAGAGCGCCACGCCCTCGCGATCCGTAACAACCTTCGCCACGCTGCGGGCATCGAGGTCGCGGCGATTAGTGATGAAAGCAGCGGCCGTGGCCATGGACCAGTGCGGGTGCGAAAGGAGGCTCTGCACCAACGCGTCGATCAGGGCCGGGTCGATCAACGGCTCGTCGCCCTGGATATTGACGACGATGTCGTCGTCCGCCGGCTGCGCGGCCTCGGCCACGCGGTCCGTGCCAGAGGGGTGGTCCGAACGCGTCAGCACGGCGCGCGCACCGGTCCCCTGCACCACGTCGGCAATCCGCGGGTCGTCCGTGGCGACCAGCACCTCCTGCAGCAGCTTTGCGCGCTTTGCGGCAGCCACCACCCATGTCACCAGCGGCTTTCCCAGGATCGGGTGCAAGCTCTTCCCGGGAAACCGCGTCGAACCCCAACGCGACGGAATCACGCCGATCATGCGCATGCGCACGCTCCTCAAAACCGTGTTGCTGTCGTGGATTCTCCGGCCTTCGCGGAGAGGAGTCAAGCGCGGGGTGGAGAATGCAGGGAGCGCGGGCGCCCCGCCCGACCCCTCGGAATTAGAAATTACGGATTACGAATGGGCCCCACCAAGAGATTATTTTTTGCGCGGGTTTGCATGGGGCAGGTGCCCGAGCGTTGGCAGTAGCGACTGATAAGGCGTGCTTACAGCCTTGCCCCTACTTTCCCATCCACCATATCGCGGTCCAGTAAATGGCGTGATTGATGGCCAAGGCGTAGAGGCAAGCGATGAAATCGTCAATGACAATGCCCAGGCCGCCATTGAGGTCCTGGAGGCGGCTGGCAGGCGGCGGCTTAATCACATCGCAGGCGCGGTTGACCACAAAAGCGATGGGCAGCATCCACGGCGCGGCGACGAGCGGCAGGCCGATGGTGCAGACCGGGAAGGTCCAGGTTTCGTCGGCCACGATGCGGCCGTCGTCCTTGACGCCGAACATCTTCTCAGCCACATCGCAGATCGGGATGGCCAGAGCGCTGAGCGCCAGCGCGGCCATCACCTGTCCCGCCACCTGCCATGCCGGCGCGGCATGGGATCGCTGCGAGAGCACGGCTGCGACGTAGGAGAGCAGCGCGCCGGGGATGGCGCCGAAGGAACCGGAAGCGACGGGCGCGTAGCCGAGCCCGAAGGTAGTCGCCACCCACAACGTGAGACGATCGAGTCGGCTCATGCGATAAAAATCCATGGCTGTGTCTCCTAGCACCCGCGGCGGGTAGCTCGACCTAACCCACCAGCGGCGTCCAGTATAGCGTCCTGCGGGGGCGGAGGAAAAGAAAACCGGCCGGGCTTGCGACCCGGCCGGCGGATGTGCAGCGCGCATAGCTCTGTGTTATTCGCCCAGAATTTCCTGCGCCTTCTTGAGCTGCTCGCTGGCGCCGAAGCCAAGCTCCTCGTCAGTCAGCGGCTCGGCCAGCGGCACGAGCTTGATGAAACGGTGGAGCGGGAAGCCGGTGCCGCCCGGGATGAGGTGCCCCAGGATGACGTTCTCCTTGAAGCCACGCAGCCGGTCGACGCGTCCCATGGTTGCCGCGTCGGTGAGGACGCGCGTGGTGTCCTGGAACGAGGCCGCGGAGATGAAGCTGTCGGTCTCGAGCGATGCCTTGGTGATGCCCAGCAGCGCGGGTTGGGCCTCGGCCGGGCGCTTGCCGTCGGCCGCGACCTGCTCGTTGACCTCGAGGAACTTCTGGCGGTTGACCTGCTCGCCCCAGAGGAAATCGGTGTCGCCCGGGTTGGTGATACGCACCTTGCGCAGCATCTGGCGGACGATAATCTCGATATGCTTGTCGTTGATCTCGACGCCCTGCAGGCGGTAGACCTGCTGCACCTCGTTGACGAGATACTTTTGCAACTCCTGCGGACCGCAGACGTCCAAGATCTCCTGCGGCACGACGGGGCCTTCCGTGAGCTGCTGCCCCTTGCGCACGCGGTCGCCGTTGAACACGACGATATGCTTGCCCATGTTGATGAGGTGCTCCTCGGCGGCACCGGTGATTTCGTCGCGGATCAGCAGGCAGCGCTTGCCGCGCTGGTTGGGGCCGAAGTCCACAACGCCCTCGATCTTGGCGATCTCGGCGGCGTCCTTGGGCAGGCGGGCCTCGAACAGCTCAGCCACGCGCGGCAGACCGCCCGTGATGTCGCGGGTCTTGGCCTCCTTGCGCGGCGTCTTGGCGAGCAGCTCGCCGGGAGCGACGCGCGCGCCCTCCTTGGCCATGACGTGCGCGCCGGCCGGGATGTGGTAGAAGCCAAGCACGGCCTTGGTCTGGCTGTCGGAGATGATGATCTGCGGGTGGAGGTCTTCCTTGGTCTCAAGGACCACGAGCGCACCCATGCCGGTCTGCTCATCACGCTCGCCCTTGATGGAGACGTCCGGGACGAAATCATGGAAGGAGATCACGCCGTTCTTTTCGGCAAGAATCGGCACGCTGTGGGGGTCCCACGCGGCGATCCTCTGGCCGACCTTGATGGCGCCGCCGTCGTCCACGAAGAGCACGGTGCCCATCTGGAGCGTGTAGCGGTCGAGCTCACGGTCGTCCTGACTGACGATGGCGATGGCGCCGTTCTTGTTGAGCACGACCATCTGGCCGTCCTTGTTACGGACGACGCGCAACTCGTGGTAGCGGGCGTGGCCACCATTACGGGCGATGATCTCAGGGGTCTTGGCGACTGTCGAGGCCGTGCCGCCGATATGGAACGTACGCATGGTGAGCTGCGTGCCAGGCTCGCCGATCGACTGCGCGGCGACGATGCCAACAGCGGTGCCGATGTCCACCAGCTTGCCGGTGGAAAGGTCGCGGCCGTAGCACTTGGCGCACATGCCGAAGGAGGCATCGCAGGTGAGTCCGCTGCGGATCCAGACGCGCTCGATGCCCGCCTCCTCAACGCGGCGGCAGGCAGATTCGTCGATCTCGTCGTTGGCATGCACCAGCAGCTCGTTGCTGGTCGGGTGGTGGATGTCGTGCAGAGCGGTGCGGCCGAGAATGCGAGCGCGCAGGGGGACGAGTTCCTCGTCGCCCTCGGTGATGGGCTCGACCTCGATGCCGTTGACGGTGTTGCAGTCCTGCGTGAAGATGATCACGTCCTGCGAGACGTCCACCAGCTTGCGCGTGAGGTAGCCGGCGTCGGCGGTCTTCAGCGCGGTGTCGGCCAGACCCTTGCGGGCGCCGTGCGTGGAGATGAAGTACTCGAGCACGCTCAGGCCCTCGCGGAAGCTGGCAGTGATCGGGCGCTCGATGATCTCGCCGGAGGGCTTGGCCATGAGGCCACGCATGCCGGCGAGCTGACGGATCTGGAGCTTCGAGCCACGGGCCTTGGAGTCGACCATCATGTACACCGGATTGGTCTCGACCGGCTTGGGAATGGCAGCCGTGACGTTGCGGTCGATGGCCTTGTAGAGCTCATCCGAGACCTTCTCGGTGGCGCCGGTCCAGATGTCGATGATCTTGTTGTGGCGCTCACCGTCGGTGATGACGCCGAGCTGGTGCTGACGCTCCACCTTGGTGACCTCCCCTTCGGCCTTGGCGAGCAGGTCGTCCTTTTCCTTCGGGCGGATCATATCCTTGAGACCCATGGAGACGCCCGCGAGGCAAGCATGCTTGAAACCGAGGGCCTTCAGCTCGTCGAGCGCGCGGACGGTACGGGCATGTCCGGACACCTGGTGACAGTTGAGGATCAGGTCGCCCAGCTTGCTCTTGTCAATCTTGTCGTTGACAAAACCAAGCTCGGTTGGCCACACCTCGTTGAAGATCACGCGGCCGGCGGTGGTTTCTATCACGCGCAAGTCGCGATTGCCGTAGCGGCGTCCGGTGGAACCGAAGTCCGGGTTTTTCAAGCGGATGCGCGTATGAATCTCGACGGCTTGTTCAGCCAGCGCAAAGTCCACCTCGTGCACATCGCCGAAGAGCGGCAGCCGCTCCTGCGGCGCATCGGACTTTGCGACCTTACTGAGGGTACGGCCTGCGAGTTTGTCCTGCTGACTCAGAATGGTCAGGTAATAGATGCCGAGCGCGATGTCCTGCGTGGGGGTCATGATCGACTTGCCGGAGGCAGGCGAGAAGATCGAATTGGTGGACATCATCAGCATGCGGCTCTCGAGCTGCGCCTCAACAGACAGCGGCACATGCACAGCCATCTGGTCGCCATCGAAGTCGGCGTTGAAGGCGGTGCAGACCATGGGGTGAATCTGGATGGCCTCACCCTCGATCAGGATGGGCTCGAAACTCTGGATCGAGAGGCGGTGCAGCGTGGGGGCGCGGTTGAGCATGACCGTCTTGCCCTTGGTGACCTCTTCGAGGATGTCCCAGACCTGCTCGTCGTGGCGCTCGATCATCTTGCGCGCCGTGCGGACGGTATGGCAGATGCCCCGCTCCTTCAGGCGGCGGATGATAAACGGCTCAAAGAGCGTAAGGGCCATCTTCTTGGGCAGGCCGCACTGGTTGAGCTTGAGCTCAGGGCCGACGACGATCACGGAGCGGCCGGAGTAGTCCACGCGCTTGCCGAGCAGGTTCTGGCGGAAGCGACCGGTCTTGCCCTTGAGCATGTCGGAGAGCGACTTGAGCGGGCGGTTGCCAGCGCCGGCCACGGCGCGGCCGTGGCGGCCGTTGTCGAACACCGCGTCGACGGCCTCCTGCAGCATGCGCTTCTCGTTACGGATGATAACATCCGGCGTCTTGAGCTGCAGCAGGTTGCGCAGGCGGTTGTTGCGGTTGATGACGCGGCGGTAGAGGTCGTTGAGGTCCGACGTGGCGAAGCGGCCGCCCTCGAGCGGCACCAGCGGACGCAACTCCGGCGGGATGACGGGCAGGCAGTCGAGGACCATCCATTCGGGCTTGCCGCCGCTCACGCGGAACCCCTCGCAGATCTTCATACGCTTGGTGATTTTCTTGCGCGTCTGCTTGCTGCGGGTGTTTTCGATCTCGGTCTCGAGGTCGTGCATGAGCTGGTCGAGGTCGATCTTCGACAAAGCCTTGCGCACGGCCGCAGCGCCCATAAGGGCCTCAAACCCCTCGCCGTACTTCTCGACGGCCTCGTGGTGCTCGGCCTCGCCGAGGAGCTGCAGGGGCTTGAGGGGTGTGTCGCCGGGGTCCGTGATGAGGTAATCCTCGTAGTAGAGCACGCGCTCAAGGGTGTTGGCCGAGAGATCGAGCATCAGGCCGATGCGGCTCGGGCTGCACTTGAAGAACCAGATGTGCGAGACCGGCACAGCCAGTTCGATGTGGCCCATGCGCTGGCGGCGAACGCGCGAAACCGTCACCTCGACGCCACAGCGGTCGCAGACGACGCCCTTGTGCTTGATGCGCTTGTACTTACCGCAGGCGCATTCCCAGTCCCGCGTGGGGCCGAAGATGCGCTCGCAGAAAAGACCGTCACGCTCCGGGCGATAGGTGCGGTAGTTGATGGTCTCCGGATTCTTGACCTCGCCGTGGCTCCACGAACGGATCGTTTCCGGGGAGGCCAGGTTGATGCTGACCGCATCGTACTGGCCGACTTCCGTAATGCCAAAGAGCTCTCGTGCCGCGTAGGGATTCAAGGTCGCCTCCCGTTACCGTGTCCGTTGATCAGATCGTGGGTCGCGCCGCCGGGGATTCCTGTCCGCCGAGCAGCTTCATGTCGAGGCCAAGGCCGCGCAGTTCGTGCATCAGCACGGAGAACGACTCCGGCATCCCCGCCTCGAGCGTGTTCTGGCCCTTGACGATGGACTCGTAGATGCGGGTGCGTCCCGCGACATCGTCGCTCTTGACGGTGAGGAGTTCCTGCAGCGCGTAGGCCACGCCATAGGCCTCAAGAGCCCAGACTTCCATCTCGCCCATGCGCTGGCCGCCGTACTGGGCCTTGCCGCCCAGCGGCTGCTGGGTGACGAGTGAGTACGGGCCGGTGGCGCGGGCGTGGATCTTGTCCGTGACCAAGTGGTGGAGCTTGAGCATGTAGATCTCGCCCACAACCACGCGCTGGTCGAACGGTTCGCCGGTGCGGCCGTCGAAGAGCACGGACTTGCCGTCCTCGCACAGCCAGGCACGCTCGCCGATGGTTTTCTCCTGCATCTGGCGGGCGTCCTGCATGAGCTTGTCGATGGCCTCCTCGGGGACGCCGTCGAACACAGGGCTGGCAGCGTGCATGCCCAGCACGCGGCACGCCAGGCCGAGGCAGGTCTCGAAGAGCTGGCCAAGGTTCATGCGCGAAGGCACACCCAGCGGGTTGAGCACGATGTCGACCGGCGTGCCGTCCGGCAGGAACGGCATCTCGCAGTCCGACACGATCTTCGCCACCACGCCCTTGTTGCCGTGGCGGCCGGCGAGCTTGTCGCCGACGGAAAGGTTCTTCTTGCTGGCAATGTAGACGCGGACCTGCTTGATCACGCCGCCCTCGTCCATCATCCCATCGATCTCCTCGAACTCGTGACCGCTCTGGTTCTCCAGGTCAGCGAACTTCGGACGATACTCGTCGACGATTTCCTCGATCTTCTGCTGGACCGGGGAGCTCTCGATCTGGATATGGCTGTGTGCGCGGGCCAGCTTGGCCAGCAACATCTTGGTGATCTTGCGGTTGGCGGGGATGATAATCTCGCCGGTCTCGACGTCGAGCACGTCCAGCGGGATCTTCTCGCCAAGCAGGATGTTGCTGAGGGCTGTGGTGAGCTGCTCCTCGATCTCGAGGCGGCGGCGCTTGCGCTCCTCCTCAATGTCGCGGATCTGCTTTTTCTCCGCGGCGGTAGGCAACGGACCCTGCCCCGGCGCGCCACCCCGGCGCGGCTGATCCTGCTGCTGGGCGGTGACCTTGACATCCATGACGATGCCGTAGGTGCCGCTCGGCACGGTCAGCGACGTGTCGCGGACGTCGGCGGCTTTCTCGCCGAAGATCGCGCGCAGGAGGCGTTCCTCGGGGGCCAGTTCGGTCTCGCTCTTGGGCGTGATCTTGCCGACGAGGATGTCGCCAGGACGGACTTCCGCGCCAATGCGCACCACGCCGTCGGAGCCGAGGTTCTTGAGTGCCTCCTCGCCCACGTTGGGGATGTCGCGCGTGATCTCCTCGGGGCCAAGTTTGGTGTCGCGGGCGCCAACCTCAAACTCCTGGATGTGCACGGAGGTGAAGATGTCGTCGCGCACCACGCGCTCGCTCACAAGGATCGCGTCTTCGAAGTTGTAGCCGCTCCACGGCATGAACGCCACGAGCAGGTTCTTGCCGATGGCCAGCTCGCCGTCGCGCGTCGCGGGGCCGTCGGCCAGCACGTCGCCGCGGCGGACCTTCTGGCCGCGCTTGACCACCGGCCGCTGGTTGAAGCAGGTGCCGGCATTGGAGCGGCGGAACTTCTGCAGCGGATAGCGGCGGACGTCCTTAGACTTCTTGGCGCGGTTGGCGGGGAGCGAGCCGTCATCGGTGACGACAATCTCGGTG
>Ga0073936_10007521_pt1 | contig 14061 bp, 10 predicted proteins | sample AliMusrvi5mmetaG_FD_87041 | JGI IMG/M metagenome (GOLD analysis project Ga0073936, IMG submission 87041) | Freshwater lake bacterial and archeal communities from Alinen Mustajarvi, Finland, to study Microbial Dark Matter (Phase II) - Alinen... | ecosystem: Environmental > Aquatic > Freshwater >... | reverse complement strand
GCGCTCGGATCCGGCGCATTTACCGGAGCCATGTTTCACCTCACCACGCACGCCTTCTTCAAAGCGCTGTTGTTCCTTGCCGCAGGAAGCGTGATCCATGCACTCCACGGGGAGCAGGATATCCGCAAAATGGGAGGACTGAAGGATAGGATTCCTGTCACTTTCTGGCTGTTCATAATTGGCTCACTTGCTATTTCTGGGATACCGCCCTTCGCCGGATTCTTTTCGAAGGATATGATTTTGATCGGCGCTTTTCATTCCGGGTACGTTCTATGGGTATTGTCCGTGGCAGCTGCCCTGATGACAGCCTTTTACATGTTCCGGCTACTATTCATCGTTTTTTGGGGAAAGGCTGCGGTTGCGGCTGATCCAAAACATCCTGTGCATGAATCTCCTAAATCCATGACCATCCCCATGTCAGTGCTGGCCGTATTGTCAATAATAGGCGGTTTTATCGGAGTGCCGGCACTGCTAGGAGGGAGTGACAGAATACAGGTATTTCTTGCACCGCTTTTTTCTTCTTCCGAAGCATTCCTGAAACATGGAGCGGAGGTCAGTGAGTCATCCGAGATTCTTTTGATGACAATCCCTTTGCTGCTCATTTTAGGCGTTATTTTCCTGGCATGGTCGTTCTATGTCAAAAACAGGAACATTGAACAGGAAGAACCTGAACGTTCTTTCCTTGGAAACCTGCTTTATAGGAAGTTTTATGTGGATGAGCTGTATGATACCATAGTGCAAAAGCCGGTGGCAGGTCTGTCCACTTTCTTCCACGATACCATCGAAGTAAAAGTTATCGACAGGTTCGTCAACCAGACCGGAAACCTGGTGGTATGGATCGGGAAAAACATCCGTTACATGCAGACAGGAAATGTGGGCGCTTACCTGTTTTTCATGGTCATCAGCATCATCCTGATATTAGTTTTAAACCTATTCAAATAACTGCCAATGTTAATGGGATTTCTCATATCCGTACCGCTCGTCTTTTCGTTGCTGCTTTTCGCAACGAAAGATTATGCTGCCTGGAACAAAAAGATAGCACTTGCCGCATCGTTGGTTACTTTCGTGATTTCGGTCGGCATCCTGCTGCAATATCTGGCAAATCCATCCGGTTATCCGGCCTTTCATCCGGATATTTTCCGCTCGCTGGGTTTTGAATTCAGCCTTGGACTCGACGGTTTGAGCATGCTTCTGGTGATGCTCACAACTTTCCTTTTCCCGATCATTATCTACTCAGGTTTCGGCAAGGAAAAATCCCATCGCAGCTCTTTCTTCGGATTGATCCTGCTGATGGAGATGGCGTTGATAGGTGTTTTTACCACCACCGACATCCTTTTGTTTTACATTTTCTGGGAAATTGCCCTGATACCAATTTTCTTCGTCGCGATTTTGTGGGGAGGAGAAAATGCCCGTGCCATCACATTTAAGTTTTTCATGTACACCCTTGTGGGCGGACTTTTCATGCTGGCTGCAATCGTTTACCTTTATGTGCAAACCCCTGGTCCGCATACCTTTGCCTTTTCGGAATTCTATAAGGTAGTCCTCGATCCTCACGCCCAGAAATGGCTCTTTCTCGCCTTTTTTCTGGCTTTTGCCATCAAAATTCCCGTATTCCCTTTCCATACCTGGCAACCTGACCTTTATTTCACGGCTCCAACGCAGGGAACCATGTTACTGGCAGGAATCATGCTCAAGATGGGGGTTTACGGTTTGTTGCGCTTTGTCCTGCCTCTTTTCCCGGATGCGCTCAATGACCTTGGAATATATGCCATCCTGCTGTCAGTAACCGGAATCATTTATGCCTCCGTGATAGCCATCCGGCAAAATGAGTTGAAAAGGCTGATTGCCTATTCATCACTTGCACACGTTGGACTGATTGCCGCGGGCGTTTTCTCAAGGACCTTCTACGGACTGGAAGGCGCCATGATCCAGATGATTTCGCATGGGGTCAACATTGTCGGACTCTTCTTTTGTTACGAAATCATAGTCAGGCGAACCAAAACAGGCGCTATCAGTTCCTTGGGCGGAATTGCGACCAAGGCTCCGGTATTTGCGGCCTTTTTCATGATCATCATGCTGGGAAGCATCTCACTGCCCCTGACAAATAGCTTTATCGGCGAATTCCTGCTCCTTCTTGGGCTGTTTGAATACAATGCCTGGCTTGCAGCCATTGCCGGTCTAACCATCATCCTGGGCGCTGTTTATATGCTTTGGATGTATCAGCGCACAATGTACAGCGAGGTGAAGGAAGCAACTGCCGGCTTCACCGATTTAACCAGGCAGGAGATCATCGTGCTGGTTCCAATTGTTGCCATTATATTATGGATAGGAATCTATCCGCATCTTTTTCTGCAAATCGCGGAACCGGCAGTGAGAAGTATTTTGGTTATTCATCCATAAAACGAAAAATAATTAACCACAAAGGACTCGAAGGAATGCACAAAGGAAATCACAAAGTAATATTGTATAGCCCTATTCAGGAGCTAATAGTCAGATATATGGCCTTGGTGTCCTTCGTGTTTTCCTTTAAGACCTTTGTGGTTAAAAAAGTAATATTTAATTAATTCTCATGAAGGCAATCATAGCCCTATCCATACTGGCGGTATTGAACATGTTTTTCGGCGTCCGAAAGATGAAAAAAGTGTTGCTGCCTCTCATTTTTATTGGCCTGATCATTACCATGATTCTGAATATCAGCGATTGGGGGAAGTCGGTTCATTATTTCAACGAGATGTTTATCGCCGATAATTTCAGTATTGCCTTCAGTTCCGTCCTGATCCTGATCGGGATACTTATTTTCATGTTTGCCAACATCTATTACAAGGGCGTCGAGCGACCACTAGAAGATATTTATGCATTGATCCTCTTTGCCATCATTGGTGGCATCGTAATGGCCTCCTTCGGAAACCTGATCCTCTTCTTTGTAGGACTGGAAACGCTTTCCATCTCCTTTTACGTCCTGGCGGGAAGCAAGAAATTCGACATTGCCTCCAACGAGGCTGCCATGAAGTACTTCCTGACGGGATCCTTCGCCACCGGTTTCCTATTGTTCGGAATAGCCCTGGTTTATGGGGTTTCAGGCTCCTTCAACCTGGAAGCTATCAACACCTACATCCTTGGTTGCAATGGGAACGTACCCATGATTTTCATTGCTGGAATGCTGCTTATTTTTATAGGCATGTCCTTTAAGATTGCAGCAGTGCCTTTCCATTTCTGGTCGCCTGATGTTTATACAGGATCTCCAACCCTGATTACTGCATTCATGACAACAGCAGGAAAGGTTGCCAGTATAGCCGCCTTCTACCGCCTGATCACCATCGCTTTTATTTCGTTGCATTCCGAATTGACGACAACACTGACTGTCATTGCAGTTTTAACCATCATTGTCGGTAACCTCTCAGCCGTGTACCAGGACAACCTAAAACGGATGTTTGCCTATTCCGGTGTGGCCCAGTCGGGTTACCTGCTGATGGCGCTGATCGTTTTAGGGCCCAAATCAGCCGGAATCCTGCTCTTTTTTGTCCTCTCGTATGTGATTGCCACCATCACGGCATTCGCCGTTTTAATGCTGATCAGGGAGGAACGGGGCACCTTCTTCATACCTGCTTTCAGGGGACTGGCAAAAAACAACCCTGTCGAAGCCTTTGCCATGGCCATTGCCATGATGTCGCTGGCCGGGATTCCGCCTCTGGCTGGCTTTATGGCCAAATACAATCTTTTCGTTCTGACGGCCGAGGGCGGCTATACCTGGCTGGTGGTGGTGGCAGTGATCGGTTCCATGATCAGCATCTACTTCTATTTTAAACCCATCCTGGCCAGCTATTTTTCGGAGGGCGAACCACAGCATAAAATTGAATCAAGCGTCAATTTTAAGATCAATATTTTGGTTTTGAGTATCCTGATGATTTTGCTTGGTTTCTTGCCGCAAGTGATTATCAATTTGCTGTGATAAGCGAAAACGGAAACGAAGGAGTGGACGACCAGGAAGACTGGGATGACTGGGACGACTAGGACGAGTGGACGAATGGAAACAAATCTTGCAGGTCACTGAGCGGAGTGGTCCCTGAGCCTGTCGAAGGGCCGAAGTGACCGGTTAATTAAGGAAACATCCGCCGGTCCCTGAGCGAAGTCGAAGGGTCTCGCTTATTGAAGTACCCATCAGTCGGTCCCTGAGCCTGGACTCCCCTGAGCCTGTCGAAGGGTCGAAGGGGTCGCGGGCTTCAAGAGCCAATGTCAAAAAGGTCCCGAGCGTCCAAATTGTCCAAAGAAAGTCTGCCGGAGATCATCCAAAGCTTTGTCTGAAAGGGTAAGACCTTTCACCTCAAAATGAGAATTACATGTTATTCAGTGATAAGCATAAAAAAATGAGATACTAATTATATATTTGATGAGGATTATCATTTCAACACCATAACAAACTAACATCATGAGTAAAAATTCTGTTAACAGAAGAGATTTTTTCAGAAGTGCCGCAGTTGTTGGTGCCGCAGGATCACTGGGCGCTGGCGCAATTCTTACCTCCTGCACCGGAGGCGATAAAAAACCGGTACTCGTGCCTCTGGCAAGTCTTGCCAATGCCTACGTTCCGGAATTGAATGATTTCGCCAATGACGGGAAACCGCTAAGGGCAGGTCTGATCGGATGCGGTGGAAGGGCAACAGGCGCAGCCGTCAATTTCCTGAGTGCAGGACCGAACCTCCAGATTGTGGCACTTGGCGATCTTTTTATGGACCGCATCGATGGTTGCCGCAAGACGCTGAAGGATAAATTCAAGGTAGATGTACCTGATGATAAATGCTTCACTGGATTCGACAACTACAAGAAAGTACTGGCTTCAGACATTGACCTGGTCATCATCGCTACGCCACCTGCTTTCCGCCCTATTCATTTTGAAGCAGCCGTTGAGGCCGGAAAACATGTCTTCATGGAAAAACCGGTCTGCGTGGATGGTCCGGGAGCGCGTTCCGTCATGGCTACAGCCAAGAAAGCAGAATCCCAGGGACTAGTCGTTGTGACAGGAACACAGCGTCACCACCAGAGAGTATATGTGGAATCTTTCAAACAGATCCAGGCAGGGATGATCGGAGAGATCGTTTCTGGCAATGTATACTGGAACCAGTCCATGCTTTGGTACAGAAACCGCGAAAATGGCTGGAGCGACATGGAACTGATGGTTCGCGACTGGGTAAACTGGAAATGGCTTTCCGGAGACCATATTGTCGAACAACATGTCCACAATCTTGATGTATTTAACTGGTTCACAGGTAAAAAACCAGTTAGGGCCGTAGGATTTGGCGGCCGTCAAAGAAGATTGACAGGGGATCAGTACGATATGTTCAGTGTCGATTTTGAATATGAAGGTGGAATCCGCCTGCACAGCATGTGCCGTCAGATCGACGGATGCAAGAACAATGTATCCGAGTTCATTCAAGGTACAAAAGGTTCCTGGACCAGTGCCGGAGCCGGTGGTAACCACGAAATCAAAGATCTTGCAGGCAACGTAATCTGGAAAACGGATCGTGACAAGGAGAAAGTCGATCACAAGCAGACCGACCCGTATACGCTCGAGCATGTCGATTTCATCAACCATATCCGTGCCAACAAACCGTTGAACCAGGCTGTTGAAACTACGATTTCCTGCCTGACTGCCATCATGGGCCGCGAATCATCCTACACGGGCGACGAGGTTACCTACGACCAGATTTACAATTCGTCCGTCAGCATGATGCCGGCCAAACTTGAACTGGGCGCTTACGACCTGAAGGCATACACTGTGCCCGTACCCGGGAAACCGAAGGAGGAAAAGGCTAAAGGATAAAGTCAAAAGGCTAAAGTAATGAATTCCGGAGATTGGTGTTTTGAAAGAGACACTAATTTTCGGAGTTTCTTTTATCCCAATATTTTTCTCCAGGTAGTAATTTTCCCCCGCAACAAATCCCACTTTAGCCTTTACTTGCCCTGAGCTTGTCGAAGGGTCCTTTAGCCTTCTTTAGTTTATCTCAAAGTGGACAGGATCATGGTAACTTCTGTAACTGCCGCCCCAGAGCAGTCCGTGTTTATCGGCAATTTTAACAACCCCTGTGTTGCGCCAGTCCCGGCTGGAATTGTACTTTTTCAGCCAAACCCTCCAAAGCCAGTTGCCGTGGTAAAGGTTTATATCAATGGCCCTTCCCAGCACATGACGGCTTTTGTCGATGGCTGCATTTTTTGAGTTTTCGCGCAAAAGTTCCTTCTGTTTCTCACGTGATCTTAGTCCGCTTATTATTGCAACATTCCAATCAGTTTCGGACTCGATGTCATCGATAAACCGGCTGAATATCCGGTAACTTCCCGGATCAATCTCTTCAATCTCGCTCAGTCTTCTCCAGTTGGTTACCTTCACATTGATCCGGATGGCAATGCCAATAAATACCCAGATAAAAAACAGGGAGGCTAAAACTGCGAAGGCAAGTTTTATCTTTCTGATTGGGATCCTCAATTTTTTCATCAATGAAAAGGTTGTGCTTTCAGTTTTCCTAAATAAACAATTGCCAAAAATATAAAACCATTTTTACTCAGGAAGACAAACCGGGGTTTCATTGAACAAAATTTATCAACAAAAATAAGTGCCTAAAGTATTTAGAGTGCCTAAAATGCTTAAAGTTGTGGACTCCGGACAAATCACGCGTAAGGCATAAGTACTTTAGGCATTTTAGGCACTTTAGCGCACTTTAGGCACTATGTAAATACTTTTTTCTTAACTTTATTCCCCAAAGTTTAATTCAAATAACACACTATGAATCGTAAATTACGTATGGGAATGGTTGGTGGCGGTAGTGATGCCTTTATCGGCGCAATCCACCGGCTGGCCGCTTTGATGGACAACCAGATTGAATTGGTTTGCGGGTGCTTCAGCATTGATCCCGCTATTTCTCACAGTTCAGGATTATCCTATTATTTACCGGAAAGCAGAATCTACAATACCTACCGGGAGATGTTTGAAAAAGAGGTCTTGCTTCCCGAAGGAGATAGAATGGATTTTGTGACCATCGTCACCCCAAATTTTGCACATTTCGACCCGGCCATGATGGCGCTCGAAAAGGGATTTCATGTTGTCGTCGATAAACCCATCACTTTTACTCTCGATGAAGCGTTGAAGCTGAAGGCAAAACTGGCAGAAACAGGATTAATTCTGGCCCTGACACACACCTATTCGGGATATCCTGCCATCAAGGAAGCTAAAGCCAGAATCAGGAGAAGGGATCTTGGCGAAATCAGGAAAATATTTGTCGAATATCCCCAGGGTTGGCTTTCCACCAAACAGGAGGACACAGGCAATGCCCAGGCATCCTGGAGAACAGACCCGAAACGCTCGGGCAAGGCAGGATGTATGGGTGACATCGGAACCCATGCACATCACCTGGCTGAATATGTAACCGGATTGAGGACTGTTGAATTGTGTGCCGAACTGAATGTTTTCGTTCCGGGCAGATTGCTCGACGACGACGGTGCCGCCTTGCTCAGGTTCGATAACGGAGCCAGGGGAGTCCTGGTGGCAACCCAGATAGCCGCAGGAGAAGAGAATGCGTTGAAATTGCGTGTCTATGGTGAGAATGGCGGATTGGAATGGTGTCAGCACGAGCCCAATACGCTGCTGATGAAATGGAGTGACAGACCTACTGAAATTGTACGTGTCGGAAACGGCTACATGAGCGCCATCACCAAACACAACACCCGCACTCCAGGAGGCCATCCGGAAGGATATCTGGAGGCATTCGCGAATATCTACCGCAATTTTTCATTGACGCTGAGGGCAAAAATGAATGGCCAGACACCAAAACCTGAATGGCTCGATTTCCCCAATGTGGAAGACGGAATCCGTGGCATGATGTTTATCGATGCCGTGGTCAAAGCCGGGTACGATGATACCACGAAATGGGTGAAGTTTTAAAGAAGTGCCTTAAGTGCCTAGAGTATTTAAAGTGCCTAAAGTTATGGACTCCGAACATAAAATGCACAAAGTTTAAGTACTCTAGGCACTCTAGTCACTTTAGCGCACTCTAGGCACTTTAACTATAAATGAACAAATCTAAAGGATATAAAAAATGAAAAGACCCGTTACTCTTTTTACCGGCCAGTGGGCCGACCTGACGCTTGAAGAAGTTTGCAAAAAGGCCGTTGCCTTTGGATACGATGGTCTGGAGCTGGCTTGCTGGGGCGACCATATCGAAGTCGAAAAGGCTGACCAGGCCTATTGCGACGCCAAACTGGCCCTGCTAAAAAAATACAACCTGAAATTGTTTTCCATTTCGACACACCTTGTTGGGCAGGCTGTCTGTGACAATCCGGATATCCGGCACAAGGGGATGCTTTCAGATGCGATCTGGGGCGATGGCCAGCCCGAAGGTATCCGTCAGCGGGCGGCTGCCGAAGTCATCAAGACCAGTGAAGTGGCCAAACGGCTGGGACTGAAAATTGTCAATGGTTTCACGGGAAGTTCTATCTGGCATCTGAATTACTCTTTTCCGGCAGTTTCACAGGAGATGATTCAGGCAGGCTACGACGATTTTGCCCAACGCTGGCTTCCTATATTGGACGCCTACGAAAAGATGGGTGTGAAATATGCACTGGAGGTACATCCTACAGAGATCGCCTTTGATATTGAGACTGCCCGCAGGGCTTTGCAGGCAGTGAATAACCATCCTGCCTTCGGGTTCAATTTTGATCCGAGCCATTTTGGCTATCAGGGAGTAGATTACACCAAGTTCATCTATGTCTTCGCGGATCGTATTTTCCATGTTCACATGAAGGATGTTAGCTGGAACGATCATCCGGGTACTTCAGGTGTTTTCGGCGGGCATCTTGATTTTGGCGACAGCAGGCGTTTCTGGAATTTCAGGAGTGTCGGCCGCGGCCGTATCAATTTCGAAAATATCATACGTGCCCTGAACGACATTCAATACAATGGTCCACTTTCAGTCGAATGGGAAGACAGTGGCATGGACCGCGAAATGGGCGCTGCCGAATCATGTGCCTTCGTGAAAAGGATCGATTTTTCTCCTAGTTCACTGGCATTTGATGCCGCCTTCAGCAAAGAATAGGTATAAAATATTTAACCACGAAGGGCACAAAGGAATCCCAAAGGACACAAAGATGTGTTTGATTCCAATTGTTTGTGCCCTTTGTGTTTTTTCCTTTGTGCCCTTCGTGGTTAAATTCTTGCGACTCGCTCTAATCAATTTGTCATTCAATGAAAGTCAATGGCACACCCTATCATACTATCTGGATAAATCCTGGAAATCCGAAGGTTGTGCAGGTGATTGACCAGCGAAAATTACCCTTCGAATTCGAAATCAGGGAGCTGAAGACTTCATCAGATGCTTTCGATGCGATCAGAAACATGACAGTCAGGGGTGCGCCGCTGATTGGTGTTACCGGGGCATACGGGATATACCTTTGTCTGGTGAACAGTGATGAGGACAACTGGAAAGAGCAGCTTTTATTATCAGCACAATACCTTAAATCGGCCCGACCCACAGCGGTAAACCTAGTTATACTGATTGACGAAATGCTGGCAAATCTTGCTGGTTGCACCGACCTGGATACGGCACGAAACCTTGCATTGGAAGAGGCGGGCAGGATGAAAGAAAGGGAAATTGCCTGGTCGGAAGCCATCGGAAACTTCGGGTGCGAGCTGATAGAGGCCATCAGCAAAACAAAAAATGGCGAACCAGTAAATATCCTTACCCATTGCAATGCCGGATGGCTTGCCTGCATCGACTGGGGTACCGCTACTTCGCCGATCTACAAGGCATTCCACAAGAATATTCCGGTTCATGTGTGGGTGGATGAGACCAGACCCCGGAACCAGGGGGCAAGGCTCACAGCCTGGGAATTGTCGCAGGAAGGGGTTCCGCACACCGTCATTCCTGATAATGCAGGCGGTCATCTGATGCAGCACGGTTTGGTCGATATTTGTATAGTTGGCAGCGACCGTACTACCGCAACAGGGGACGTGGCGAATAAAATCGGGACTTATCTGAAGGCGCTGGCTGCTTATGACAATCATATTCCATTTTATGTGGCGCTCCCTTCCTCTTCGATTGACTTTACCATGAAGGATGGAATCATAGAAATTCCCATCGAACAGCGGGAAGGAGAGGAGGTCAGTATGATGGAGGGCCAACTCGAAAACGGTGCGATTGGCAGGATCCGCATTGTGAGTGTAAATTCACCGGTAGCCAACTACGGTTTCGATGTAACTCCGGCAAGGCTTGTCACCGGGTTGATCACCGAGAGGGGAATCTGCGAGGCGAAAGAAGAAGCGATTCGGGAGTTATTTCCGATCGAGGGGACGACTAGGACGACTAGGATGACTAGGACGACAAGAATGACGGAGAGACGGAGATGACGAGTCAGACTTAGAAAGTGCGGCTCCTAAAAGAAACCTGCACTGTTTGACTGAAAGACAGAGATTTGGGGAGGACTGACAGGCAAATAACCTGTAACTTGTAACCTGCAACATTATAATATGAAAAACATCGAATGAAAATGCATCAACCTGAGGAAGGCTCTATTAAATTCAATTGTCAAATAATCGAAGAAACTATAGAGATCTCCTCTGAGCTTTTTGTTCCCTTGAACAACTGGCGGAATATATTGTGGCAAAAAGGTCTGATTGGCAGCTATCCCGATGGGATCGGTTACGGTAACATATCGGTACGTCTGCCGGGAAGCGATCAATTCTATATTTCAGGTACTTCTACCGGTGGTATCTCCAACCTGGAACAGGGACACTATGCGCTTGTCGAAGGCTGCGTTCCGGAACATAATTACATCCGGTGCAGGGGATTGATCCGTGCTTCGGCCGAATCGATGAGCCATTCTGCAATTTATTTGGCAAATCCCGGGGTCGGAGCAGTGGTTCATATCCACAACAGGTATCTTTGGGAAAAATATCTGGACTTGCTTCCGACAACCGGCAGGGATGTGGAGTACGGTACACCGGCGATGGCCATGGAGATTGGAAGGATCATGTTGCTACCGGAAACCCTCAAAAAGAGAGTTTTTGTGATGGGCGGCCACGAAGAAGGGCTTGTTTCATTCGGAAAAACAGTTGAAGAAGCTGCACAAACAATTCTTGCGCTGGATAGAATATAAATGAGACCTTTGAGTCCCTTTGGGTTGTACTTTGTGCCCTTTGTGGTAAAGTTCCAAACTCTAACCACGAAGGACACAAAGGATTGCACAAAGTACACGAAGTGGAATTTATGAAAGTTTGAAAAATTTGCATCATGACAAAAATAGCCATCATCGGAGGTTCCGGTCTTGAAAATCCTGAAATCCTGCAACATGCTGAAAGAATAAATCTGCAAACGCCATTCGGCGATCCTACCTCTGACTTTATCTGCGGACTGATAGGCCAGACAGAAGTGGTTTTGCTTTCCCGGCATGGTCGCGACCATACCATCACTCCATCGCATGTCAACAACAGGGCCAACCTCTATGCCATCAAACAACTGGGATGCACTCACATTCTGGCGACTACTGCCTGCGGAAGTTTGCGCGAAAACATCGGACGGGGCGATCTGGTGATCCCAGATCAGTTTATAGATTTTACGCGTCACAGGCCTGTTACCTTCTATGAATCTTTCAAGCCCGGTGAGATGAACCATACACCGATGGCAGATCCGTTTAATCCTTACCTCCGGGATAAATTGAGTGCAGCGGGCCGCGAACTTGACTTGAACTTTCATCCGGCCGGATGCATTGTCACCATCGAAGGACCCCGGTTTTCGACGCGCGCTGCGTCGAAGATGATCAGGCTCTGGGGCGGTGACATGATCAATATGAGTACTGCTCCTGAGTGCATTTTAGCCAATGAACTCGGAATTCCTTATGCTGCCATTGCGATGGCAACGGATTATGACAGTTGGAAGGAGGATGAAACACCGGTTTCCTGGGAAGAAATCCTTAAAGTCTTTGGACAGAATGTGCACAATGTGATAAATTTACTGCTTCAAGTTATTCCAACCATATAGTATGCTTTACAGAAAATTCGGGAAAACAGGCGAGATGGTTTCCATACTCGGATTCGGTTGCATGAGGCTTCCGTTACTGCCGGGAGGCGATTCTTCGAAAATCAATGAGGAAGAGTCCTCAAAGCTAATCCGTTATGCCATAGATCAGGGCGTCAACTATATCGATACGGCTTATCCCTACCACGGTACAGGGATGGGCTCGGCCGGACAAAGTGAACCTGTTGTCGGAAAAATTTTAAGGGCCGGATACCGGGAGAAGGTGAAACTGGCAACAAAACTTCCCAGTTGGCTGATTCACTCGCGGAAAGATATGGACAAATTTCTGGATGAACAATTGCGGAGGTTGGAAACGGATCATATTGATTTCTATCTCGTTCATGCGTTGAACAAATCCTTGTGGAAAAATGTCAGAAGTGCTGGTATTGCAGAATTTCTCGAGCAGGCAATCCATGATGGCAGAATCAAATATGCTGGTTTCTCCTACCACGATCAGCAGGAGAATTTTGATGAGATAGTGGATGATTTTGACTGGTCTTTTTGTCAGATTCAGTACAACTACATGGATGAAGATTTCCAGGCCGGACGAAAGGGACTGGAATATGCGGCCAAGATGGGTTTGGGTATAACCATCATGGAACCCTTAAGGGGTGGGAAACTGGCGCAAAGCCTACCAGAATCCATACAAACGGCATTCAACCGTACTGAGAAGAAAAGGAAGCCTGCCGACTGGGCTCTGAGCTGGATATGGAATCATCCGGAAGTTTCTTTGTTAATCAGCGGCATGAACAGCATGGATCAGGTTACTGAGAATATCCAATCTGCCGGGAGGGCAACCGAAGGTTCTTTTACATCTGAAGATTTCCAGGTAATTGAAAAAGTCAAACATATCTACAGACAAAGAATCAAGGTGGATTGCACTGCCTGCGGTTATTGCATGCCCTGCCCGTCAGGGGTGGATATCCCCGGATGTTTTGAGTATTACAACAATTATCATATGTTTGGCAAGGAAGACAACTACCGGTTTCTCAAACCAGAACAAAGGGCATCCGGTTGCACGGAATGCGGCAGTTGCGAGGAACATTGCCCGCAATCCTTGCCAATTCCCGAGCTTTTGAAAGAGGTCAAAGCGGTGTTTGAACCTTCCTGGAAAATGGTTTAGGACCAACATTCATTTCATCAGAGCGAATAGTAGGGATCAGGGGAAAAATCAGGAATGCTATTTTCCTGTCCTGTCCTTTTGCTTATCCCTTATTTGCTCCAGTTCGCTTTTCTCTTGTGCATATCCTCTGAAAAATAGATGGTTTTGGTCGCCAGAACCACATCCTGACTGCTTTTGGATAGTTTGTTAAAGACTACGGTATCCATCAGATGATCAATGTACTTTCTGCCAACCCAGGAGGCAAGGTCGATTAGGTTCTTCAGATAATTGCCGGTTATGATGCCGCATGCCAAGGAAGAAGCTTTTGTGGAGGTATCAGCAATCATTCCCTCGGTCGGAATCAACTGACATCGGTTTTACCTCTTTTACCTTATGCCTTAGCTGCGATCTGGACCTGAACTGGAGCAGACATTTTCCTGGTATCCGTAGAATGACAAAAGATGCTTGCTTCCCCCTGGCATCATTCCGGTTTCTTCGCATTCAATAAACTGGTGAAATTTTCAACAATGCAGTACCTGTTCCTGAAGAGGCGTCGGGTAAAAGAATTTTGGAAGTTTAATATTATGTACAGATCACGTTATCCAGAATAAAACGTAACAGTAAATTCATGATTATGTATTTATAAGATAATCAATGAAATATGAAAATTATTTCTGTGCTTTAATGGCAAGTACGGAAAATACGGACAGGGGAATGATTTCCGGGTAGAAATGTAAGGAAATTAACCACACATATGTCCGCACATATGTATCTTTTTTCCTCTTTATACCAATGCGAAAATCACTGATTAGTATATAGTTCAATGAAAATCTGAGTAACTGAAAAATTTAATTGAGTTTCGAATCCCTAATAATCAATGATTTATATCATATGTCCATATAG
>Ga0073936_10007520_pt1 | contig 14062 bp, 12 predicted proteins | sample AliMusrvi5mmetaG_FD_87041 | JGI IMG/M metagenome (GOLD analysis project Ga0073936, IMG submission 87041) | Freshwater lake bacterial and archeal communities from Alinen Mustajarvi, Finland, to study Microbial Dark Matter (Phase II) - Alinen... | ecosystem: Environmental > Aquatic > Freshwater >... | reverse complement strand
TCATCTCCGGCCGACGCAGCGTGCGTCACTTCAACCCCAGGGTGCCGGTGAGCGACGGCGAGGTCCGGGCCCTGCTGCACGCCGCCGTGTCCGCGCCCACGGCAGGCAACATCCAGCCGTGGCGCTTCTACGTGGTGCGCTCTCCGGAGGCCCGCGAGCGCCTGGCCGCCGCCGTCGGACAGAAGTGGGCGAGCGCCGCACCGGTCGTCATCGTCGTCTGCGTCGATCCGCGACCGTGCGCCGCCCGCTATGGCGCTCGCGGCGAGCAGTTGTACGCCATCCAGGACACGGCCGCAGCGGTGCAGACGCTGCTTCTCGCCGCCGTCGACCGGGGGCTCGCGTCGTGCTGGGTCGGCGCGTTCGACGAGAGCGCGGTGCGCGAGGCCATCGGGGCGCCCCGTCCCATCACGCCCGTCGCGGTCCTCCCGGTGGGCCGCTCGGCGGAGTCGGCCGCGAAGCCGACGCGGCGGCCCCTCGAGGAGGTCACCACGTGGCTGTAGGCTCGGGCGACTGTCCCGACCTCCGGGCCCTCTGTGAGCACATCGGCGACTGCCACCGCTGCCCGCTGGGATCCACGCGCACTCAGGTCGTCTTCGGGTCGGGCGATCCGCGGGCCGAGTTGATGTTCGTCGGCGAGGCCCCCGGGCGCAACGAGGATCTCGAGGGCGCGCCTTTCGTGGGCGCCGCGGGCCGCTTCCTCGACGAGTTGCTGCAGTCGATCGGACTCGAGAGGAGTCAGGTCTACATCGCGAACGTCGTGAAGTGTCGGCCTCCCGGCAATCGCGATCCTCTGCCCCTCGAGATCGAGACGTGCACCCCGTTCCTCAGGCGTCAGATGGAGTTGATCGCCCCCCGCGTGGTGGCGACGCTCGGTCGCTTCTCGGCCCACTGGCTGCTCGACACGGAGGTTCCGATCTCCGCCCTGCGGGGCCGGCTCTACCATGTGGGCGACATCCGGGTGGTGCCCGTGTTCCATCCCGCCGCCGCGCTTTACGACGCATCGAAACGTGACGTGCTCTTCGAGGACTTCAAACGGCTTCGGGCCGTCTGCGACGACAGGCGTGACGGGGCGACGAGTGCGAGCGCCCAGACGCCAGAGGCGCCGCTCGCGTCTGGCGCCGCACCGGCAGTGCAAGATCGGCAGCCAGCGGATCTGTCCGATCCGGCGTCGGAGGCCCCGGGCCTGTCGCATGGCGACCCCAGCCAGGGCGCGCTGTTCTAGCGGAGGCGGGATGGGATCACGCGACACGATAGACACGTCGAGCGCCTCGGAGACCGGCCGGGCGGGCGTGCTGCTGGGCGCGCTGGCACGTCCGGACGACGTGATCGGTCTCATCGGCGGGCTCGGCGCGGGGAAGACGGTCTTTGCTCAGGGCCTGGCCGAAGGGCTCGGCGTCGAAGGCCCCGTCCCGAGCCCCACCTTCAACCTGCTGCTCGTGCACCGTGGCGGGCGCCTGCCCTTCTTTCACTTCGACCTCTACCGCCTCGATCGCCTCGAGGAGCTCGTGGACATCGACTTCCGCGAGGCGCTGGAGTCAGGAGGCGTCGCTGCGGTGGAGTGGGCCGACCGGTTCCCGTCCGAGATGCCGGGGGACCGGCTCGACGTCGTGTTCGCCGCGATCGACGAGACGCGTCGGTCTCTGGCCCCGTGCGCGACGGGCCCTCGTGGGCGCGACCTCGCCCGGAGATGGCTGGAAGTCTGGCACTCCGAGGTCGACAGGCCATGACCCTCACCCTGGCCCTCGATACATCGACCTCCATGACCGCGGTCGCGCTGGGGGAGATCCGCGACGAGGGCGCTTCGCTCATCGCGGAGACGAACCTGGAGGCGCCGCGCGCAGCGCTCACGCATCTCGTCCCCAGCATCATGCGGCTCCTAGAGTCGAGCGGACATGTGATCGCGGACGTCGGAGCGGTGGTGGTCGGGCGCGGTCCCGGGTCCTTCACCGGCGTGCGCATCGGGGTCGCGACTGCGAAAGGCATCGCACAGGGGCTTGGCGTGCCCTTGCTCGGAGTCGGGACGCTCGATGCTGTTGCTGAGCGCTTCGCCCTTTCCGAGACGCTCCTGGGTGTGCTTGGGGACGCGATGCGTGGCGAGGTCTACCCCGCCGCCTTCGACATCTCGGGCGGGCGCGTGGACCGCACAGGCCCGGACGAGGTCTCCAGCCCGGAACGCATCGCCGAGAGGTGGTCGGCTCTGGATCGCCCGCTGCTGCTGGCGGGCGGCGGGCTGCGCAAGTACCGGAGCGTCTTCGAGGATGCTCTCGGCGGGCGGGCGCAGGTCGCGCCCGAGTCGATGTGGGCGCCGACGGGCGAGTCGCTGCTCCTGGCGGCCTGGCGGGGGCGTGCGGCCGGGACTCTCGGCGACGGGGACCCCGGTACGCTGCTGCCCGTCTACACCCGCCTGTCCGATGCGGAGGAGACTGAGCGTTCCCGCAGCGGGCGGAGCGACAGCGTCTCCGACAACGGCGTCGCCGGACCGGACCCGGTCCCGCGATGACGGCTCGCCTGCGCCCCATGCTGAAGGCGGACCTCGACCGCGTCGTCGCGCTCGAGCGGGCCACGTTCCCCTCGCCGTGGAGCCGCGGCATGTTCGTCGACGAGCTCACGCAGGCGCATCGCCACTGGATCGTCGCCGACTCGCCGTGGGGTGTCGTGGGCTATGCGGGCCTGATGATCGCAGCGACGGACGGGCACGTGATGAACCTTCTCGTCCGGCAGGACGCCCAGGGGCGAGGACTCGGCAAAGCCCTGCTCTCGGACCTCATCGAGTCTGCCGCAGAGGCCGGTGTCGATCGCCTCACGCTGGAGGTGCGGCGGGGGAACGCGCCGGCGATCGCGCTCTATCGCGAGGCGGGGTTCACGGAGGCCGGCGTCCGCCGGGGCTACTACTCCGACACCGGCGAGGACGCCCTGGTCATGTGGACGACGCCGCTCGACGAGGAGTCGATGAGCGCAGTGCGGCATGCGCTGCAGGAGCGGGCGAGCGCGGCACTCGGGGCATTCGAGGTGGGCGGAGCCGCGGGGGGCGCGCCCTTGCAGCATGACCTGATCCTCGCGATCGAGTCGTCGTGCGATGAGACGGCGGCGGCGGTGCTGCGCGACGGGCGCGAGCTGCTCTCCAGCGTGGTGGCCAGTCAGGTGGACTTCCACCGGCGATTCGGCGGCGTCGTCCCCGAGATCGCCTCGCGAAAGCACACGGAGGCGATCGTCGGAGTGGTCGACGAGGCACTTCGCAACGCCGCCGTGACGCTGCGCGACCTGACGGCCATCGCTGTCACCTACGGGCCCGGGCTCGTGGGAGCCCTGGTCGTTGGCGTCGGCTACGCGAAGGGGTTGGCTCTGGCCACCGGCCTGCCGCTCGTGGGTGTCAACCATCTCGAGGGCCACCTTTTCGCCAACGTGCTTGCGGACCCGAGCGTGGCTCCGCCCCTGGTCGCCCTGCTCGTCTCCGGAGGACATACGTCTCTCGTTCACGTCCCCGCGTGGGGCCAGTACCGCACGCTCGGCTCGACCCTGGACGACGCCGCGGGAGAGGCCTTCGACAAGGTCGCGAAGGCGCTGGGTCTTGGGTATCCGGGAGGACCGGCGATCTCGCTGCTGGCGGAGACCGGAGACGCGTCGGCCATCCCCTTCCCGCGAGCGATGCTGCGAAGCGACGACTTCGCGTTCTCTCTCTCCGGGCTCAAGACGGCGGTCATCACCTACCTGGACAAGGAGCGGCGAGCCGGCCGCGACATCGATGTGCCGAACGTCGCGGCCTCGTTCCAGGCGGCGGTCATCGACGTCCAGGTCGCCAAGGCTGTTCGCGCGGTGGAGACGTGTGGCGTCGAGACCTTCCTTCTGGGAGGCGGAGTCGGCGCGAACCGAGCGCTGCGCGAGGCGCTTCGTGCGGCGATGGGATCGCGCGGCGTCCGCATGAGCGTTCCGCCGCTGGACCTCTGCACCGACAATGCGGCCATGATCGCCGCCGCCGCCCACTTCCGCCTGTGGCGGGGGGACGCTCTCGCGCCTGACGCGGAGGCGGTCCCCGACCTGCGTCTCGCCTGAACAGGTGTCCGCATCTGAGCGCCGCGCGCTCAGATATCGGTCCGAACCCTTGCACGGCCCCCCTCGTCTGGGTATCATCGCCAAGGTGCTTGGCACTCGGAGGTCGAGAGTGCCAGAATCGGTGGATCGGGGTAGGAACCCCGGTGCGTGTCCTCGCGCGGCTGTCTCAGCGCGCGGGTCGGATGTGCAAGTGAAGCTGACGATGGAGGGTAGAGCATGAAACTCAAGCCGCTGGGCGACCGCGTGGTCGTCAAGGCCGCGGAGGCCGAGGCGCAGACGAAGTCTGGCCTGTTCATCCCCGACGCCGCGAAGGAGAAGCCTCAGAAGGGCACGGTCGTGGCCGTGGGCGAGGGCCGGTTCACCGAGGAGGGCAAGCGCGTCCCGATGGACGTCAAGGTCGGCGACACCGTGATCTACGGGAAGTACGCCGCGAACGAGGTCAAGGTCGACGACGACGACTACCTGATCCTGCGCGTGGACGACATCTACGCCATCGAGAAGTAGGTCTTCCGCTCACCACTGGAGGGCCCGCTCGGGCCACCCGACCAGATCCCAAGGAGGGACGCACCAGCAATGGCCAAGGAAATCAGATTCGACGAGGACGCTCGCCGCGGTCTTGAGGCGGGCGTCAACAAGCTCGCCGACGCGGTGAAGGTGACGCTCGGCCCGAAAGGCCGCTACGTCGTTCTCGAGAAGAAGTACGGCGCGCCGACGATCACCAACGACGGCGTGACCATCGCCAAGGAGATCGAGCTCGACGACCCGATCGAGAACATGGGCGCCCAGCTCGTGAAGGAGGTCGCCACCAAGACGAACGACGTCGCGGGTGACGGCACCACCACTGCCACCCTGCTCGCGCAGGTCATCGTGCACGACGGGCTCCGCAACGTCGCCGCGGGCGCCAACCCGCTCGCGATCAAGCGCGGGATCGAGAAGGCCGTCGAGGCCGTCGTCGCGCAGATCAAGAAGGATGCTCGCGAGGTCGAGGACCAGCAGGACATCGCGAACGTGGGCGCCATCTCGGCCGCCGACGAGGCCATCGGCGCGCTCATCGCCGAGGCCATGAAGGTAGTCGGCAAGGACGGCGTCATCACCGTCGAGGAATCGCAGACCTTCGGCATCGACATCGATACCGTCGAGGGCATGCAGTTCGACAAGGGCTACATCTCTGCGTACATGATCACGGACCCCGACCGCATGGAAGCGGTCCTGAGCGAGCCGCTCATCCTGATCGCGAACCAGAAGATCTCGGCCGTCTCCGACCTCCTGCCCGTGCTCGAGAAGGTCATGCAGATCGGCAAGCAGCTGCTGATCATCGCCGAGGACGTCGACGGCGAAGCGCTGCCGACCCTCGTGCTCAACAAGCTCCGCGGCACGTTCACGTGCGTCGCGGTCAAGGCGCCGGGCTTCGGCGACCGCCGCAAGCGCATGCTCGAGGACATCGCCGTCGTGACCGGCGGCCAGGTCATCTCCGAGGAGCTCGGCGTCAAGCTCGACAGCGTGACGCTCGACATGCTCGGTCGCGCCAAGACGGTCAAGGTCACCAAGGACAACACCACCGTCGTCGACGGCGGTGGCTCCGAGGCCGACATCAAGGCCCGGATCGCACAGATCAAGACCGAGATCGAGCTCTCTGACTCCGACTTCGATCGCGAGAAGCTGCAGGAGAGGCTCGCCAAGCTCTCAGGCGGCGTCGCGGTGATCAAGGTCGGCGCGGCCACCGAGGTCGAGCTCAAGGAGAAGAAGCACCGCATCGAGGACGCGCTTCAGGCGACCCGCGCGGCCGTCGAAGAGGGCATCGTAGCCGGCGGCGGCGTGGCCCTTGTGAACGCGGCCCACGCGCTCGACAAGCTGAAGCTTGCCGACGACGAGATGATCGGCGTCGCGATCATTCGCAAGGCGCTGGACGCTCCTCTGAAGATGATCGCTTCCAACGCAGGGTTCGAAGGATCGGTCGTGGCCGAGAAGGTCAAGACGATGAAGAAGGCCGAGGGCCTGAACTCCGCGACCGGCGAGTACGGCGACCTCATCAAGATGGGCGTCATCGACCCGGTCAAGGTCACCCGCAGCGCGCTTCAGAACGCGGCTTCGATCGCGGCGCTCATCCTCATCACCGACACCACGATCAACGACGTGCCCGCCAAGGACGACGGCGGAGCCGCCGCGGCCATGGCCGGCATGGGCGGCGGTGGCATGTACTAGCCGTTCGCAGGCCGCGCAACGCGGTCGCGGGCGTGTGTGGAGTGGGCCCGGGCGCGCAGCGCCCGGGCCCACTCGCGTGTCCGGGGTCTTCGCCGGTCGAGCAGGCTCGCGGATATACTTGCGGGGCCCGCGCTCAGGTGGGGTGGAGGGAGCCGACCGCGTGCGCATCCTGATGGTCACGAACACGTATGCCCCCGCGCGCAACGGCGTCGCGGTGTGGGCCGCCCTGTCCGTGCGCGAGCTGCGCCGGCGGGGCCACGACGTGGACGTGCTCACCTACGCGCACGACCGTCGTCCCTCCAACGAGCCCGGTGTGATCGAGCTGCCCGCCTGGGCGGGACTCGACCGGGACTTCAGGGTCGCACCGGTGGTGTCCGGCCTTCCCGAGCAGGTGCGAGAGCGCTCCTACGACATCGTGCACGCGCACCACCCGATACTTCTCGGCTCCGCGGGGGTGGCGCTCGGTCGGGCGTGGGGCGCGAAGGTCGCCTTCACGTGTCACAGCGTCTACTCGGACTATCTCGACGAGTACTACTGGGGCGTCGGTCGCTTCCTGAAGCCGGCGCTCGCCCGGCGGACGGGCGCCTTCGCGAATCGCTGCGACGTCACGTTCGCTCCCTCGACGCGAGTGGCAGACTGGCTCCGCGGCTGCGGCGTCGTGCGGCGCATCGAGGCGGTGGAGCCGCCTGCGGACACCGAGCGGATCCACTGCGTCCGTCGGCAGGCGGCGAGGTCGGCGCTCGGGCTGGGCGGGCGCCCGGTCGTGTTCTACGTGGGCCGCATCGCCGACGAGAAGCGCGTGGGGGCGCTCGTCGCGGAGTTCGCCGGCGTGCTCGACACGGTGCCGGATGCGCTTCTCGTCCTTGGCGGCGGCGGCAGGAGGGAGCGCTCGATCGCGCGCGATGTCGCCACCCGGGGCATCGGTGCGAGCGTGCGGGCGCTCGGACCCGTCGATTCCGAGACCCTCTCGCAGTGGTACTCCGCGGCGGACGTGTGTGCGAGCGCGTCCCGCAGCGAGACCGGACCGCTCAGCGTGGTCGAGGCAATGGCGTGCGGCTGTCCGTCGGTGGCGCTGCGTGCGCCGGGCTTCGAGGACCGGATCGTCGACGGCGAGTGTGGCCTGCTGGTCGAGGACCGTCCGGGAGCGATCGGCGAGGGTCTCGCGCGCGTCCTGCTCGACCCGGCGCTTCGAGCGCACCTGTCGGCAGGGGCTTCGAGACGCTCGTCGCTCTACACTCCCGAGTCGGGGACGGACAGGCTCGAGGCCGTCTACCGGGAGCTGCTCGACTGCTAGACTGCCGGACTGCCCGGCCCGGGCGGTTCTGACGAGAAGGGCCACGCCAAGGAGCGCTCATGTCGCTGTCCATCGGGATCGTCGGTCTCCCGAACGTGGGGAAGTCCACGCTCTTCATCGCGCTCACGCGCAAGCAGGTCGACGCCTCCAACTATCCCTTCGCCACGATCGAGCCCAACGTCGGCGTGGTACCGGTGCCCGATCCGCGCCTGGATGCACTCGCGGAGATCGTCCACCCGGCCCGCATCATGCCCGCCACTGTCGAGTTCGTGGACATCGCCGGGCTGGTGAAGGGCGCGAGCGAGGGTGAGGGACTCGGCAACCAGTTCCTCGCCAATATCGGGGACACCGATGCGATCGTGGAGGTGGTGCGCTACTTCACCGACCCGAACGTCGTCCACGTCTCTGGCGCTGTCGACCCCCTGCTCGACGTCGGCACGATCCGCACGGAACTCGTGCTTGCGGACCTCGGGACGATGGAGCGGACCCTGGCACGACTGGAGAAGGAGTCGAAGCGCGACGCGACGCTCGTCGCCAAGCTCGCGCTCACCCGGCGGGTCAACGACTGGCTGGAGCAGGGCCACCGGGCCCTGCGCATGGACACGTCGGCCGAGGAACGCGCTCTCCTGGCCGACCTCCACCTCCTGACGATGAAGCCGATGCTCTACATCGCCAACGTCGACGAGGGCGACGTCGCCAAGGAACTGCCCGAGATCGACGGCGTCCGGCCTGTGCCGATCTGCGCGAAGCTCGAGGCCGAGCTCGCCGACCTCGAACCCCCGGAGGCCGCCGCCTACCTTGCGGAGCTGGGGCTCGCGGAACCCGGTCTTGACGCTCTGATCCGGCGCGCCTACGACCTGCTCGGGCTGATGTCCTTCTTCACCGCCGGCGAGAAGGAGGTCCGGGCCTGGACGGTGCACCGCGGAGCGAGGGCTCCCGAGGCCGCCGGTGTGATCCACACGGACTTCGAGAAGGGCTTCATCAAGGCCGAGACCATCTCCTACGAGGACTTCGCGGCCCTTGGCGGCGAGAAGGGCGCGCGGGAAGCGGGACGGCTGCGCGTCGAGGGGCGTGACTACGTGGTGCAGGACGGCGACGTGATGCACTTCCGCTTCAACGTCTGACGCACCAGTAGTACGGTCATCGTCCCCGGGGCCAGGCAGTCGACCTACCTCTGCGAGTCCGACGGGCGGCGTCAGCGCAGCCTCGCGGTGACGGTCCTGCCCGCCTCCTGGGCCGGTCTGCCGCGGTCTTCCCGGTCGCGTTGACCCTCCTGGCCCTGCGCGCTACCCTACGAACACAGCCGCGGCCCATCGCGGCACACACGTCGCACCGGCTCCATCGCGTGACGAACGTAGACCAGGCGCACGACCGGCCCGCGGAACCATCGACGCGAGCGGCGGACAGGCACCTGGTCTTGCCGTATATGGCGAAGGGTCGACGCGCCGTAAGGTCGACAGAGGATGAGAGACGGATCCGAGGAGGAGCCCAAGTAATGGAGATCGAGATCGGGCGTGGGAAGACCGCACGACGGGCCTACGGATTCGACGACATCGCGATCGTGCCGTCACGTCGCACGCGCGATCCGCGGGACGTGAACATCGCGTGGGAGTTCGCCTTCCGCGGACGCACCTACTCGTTCCCTCTCCCGATCCTCGCCTCCGCCATGGACGGCGTCGTCGACCCGGCCTTCGCCGTGACGATGGGCAAGCTCGGCGGCCTGGCCGTGCTCAACCTCGAGGGCATCCAGACACGCTATGAGGACGCCGCGACTCAGCTGGACAAGATCGCCTCCTTCGAGAAGGACGTGGCGACGCGCGGGCTGCAGGAGATCTACCGCGAGGGCGTCAAGCCCGAGCTCATCACCCGGCGCGTGCGGGAGATCAAGGACGGCGGCGTCCTGGCCGCTGCATCCCTCACACCTCAGAACGTCACCAGGTACATCGGACCGGCCCTCGAGGGCGGGCTCGACATCCTCATCATCCAGGGCACAGTGGTGAGCGCGGAGCACATGTCCAGCTACGACGAGCCGCTCGACCTCAACGCCTTCACGCGCGACCTCGACATCCCGGTGATCGTGGGGGGCTGCTGCAGCTACTCGGGCGCGCTTCACCTCATGCGCACCGGCGCGGTCGGCGTCCTCGTCGGCGTCGGACCGGGCCACGCGTGCACGTCGCGGCGCGTGTTGGGGATCGGCGTGCCGCAGGGCACCGCCATCGCCGACGCGGCGGCGGCGAGGATGCGCCACCTCGACGAGACCGGCACCTACTGCCACGTGATCGCCGACGGCGGCATGCGCACTGGCGGCGACATCGCCAAGGCGATCGCGGTGGGCGCCGACGCGGTGATGATCGGCTCGCCGCTCTCAAGCGCCAGCGAGGCGCCAGGCCGCGGCTACCACTGGGGCATGGCCACGTTCCATCCCGACCTGCCTCGGGGGACACGGGTGCGTTCCGGCGTCCGCGGTACTCTCGAGGAGATCCTTCTCGGGCCCGCGCACGAGAACGACGGCACGCTGAACCTCTGCGGGGGGCTGCGCACCTCGATGGCCACGTGCGGCTACGAGAACCTCAAGACGTTCCAGAAGGCGGAGGTCATGGTCGCGCCGTCGCTGCAGACAGAGGGCAAGGTGCTGCAGAACACGCAGGGCGTGGGGATGGGGCGCTAGGGGTGGCTGAGGCCGTCCCCACCGTCTTCGTCGTCGACTTCGGCGCGCAGTACGCGCAACTCATCGCCCGGCGGGTCCGCGAGTGTCACGTCTTCTCTGAGATCGTCCCGAGCGATATCACCGCATCCGAGGTGGCCGGTCGGGCCCCCTCGGCGCTGATCCTCTCGGGCGGTCCCGCCTCCGTGTACGCGGAGGGCGCGCCGAAGATGGACCCGGGCATCTACGCTCTCGGCATCCCGGTCCTCGGCCTCTGCTACGGCATGCAGCTGATGGCGGTCGACCTCGGTGGTGCGGTCCCCAAGACGGACGTGGGGGAGTACGGGTTCGCGCAGCTGTCGGTCACGGACCCCTCCTGCGAGCTCTTCGAGGGCCTGTCCACGGAGCAGCACGTCTGGATGAGCCATCGGGACAGCGTCGGCACGGCGCCCGCGGGCTTCCGCGTGACGGCCTCGACGCCGACGACACCGGTCGCGGCCATGGCGGACCGGGAGCGGCGTCTGTACGCCACGCAGTTCCATCCCGAGGTCGCTCACACGCCGGCAGGTCTCGACATCCTCAAGCGCTTCCTCTACGACGTCGCAGGACTCTCGCCGACGTGGACGATGGTGAACATCATCGACGAGGCCGTCGGCCGCATCCGCGCGCAGGTGGGCGATGCGAAGGTGATCTGCGGACTGTCCGGCGGAGTCGACAGCTCCGTGACTGCGGCGCTGCTGCATCGGGCGATCGGTGCGCAGCTCACCTGCGTCTTCGTCGACCACGGGATGCTGCGACTGGACGAGGCCGCAGACGTCGTGCACGTCTTCCGCGACCAGTTCCGTGTGCCGCTCGTGCACGTGCAGGCGCAGAAGCGCTACCTCGACCTGCTCGCGGGAGTCAGCGATCCCGAGCGCAAGCGCCACATCATCGGCGAGGAGTTCTGGAAGGTGTTCTTCGAGGAGGCGACCAGGCTCGAGGGCGTCGGCTTCCTCGCGCAGGGCACCCTGTATCCCGACGTGATCGAGTCGGGGCCCGGCAAGGCCGCCAAGATCAAGAGCCACCACAACCTCATCCCCTTCCCGCCCGGAGTGCATTTCGACCTCATCGAGCCCCTGCGGACCCTGTTCAAGGACGAGGTGCGTGAAGTGGGGGCGGAGCTGGGCCTGCCCGATCACATCGTGCATCGCCAGCCGTTCCCGGGCCCCGGGCTGGCCGTTCGGATCATCGGCGATATCACCGAGGAGAAGCTGGACACGCTGCGTCGCGCGGACGCGATCGTGCGCCAGGAGATCGGCGAGTGGGACACCGACCGCGAGGTGTGGCAGTACTTCGCGGTGCTGCCCGACATCCGCTCCGTCGGCGTGATGGGGGACGAGAGGACCTACGGCCGTCCGATCATCATCCGTGCCGTGGCGAGCGCGGATGCCATGACGGCCGACTGGGCCCGCCTTCCGCACGATCTGCTCGCGAAGATGAGCAACCGCATCATCAACGAGGTCGAGGGTATCAACCGCGTCGCCTACGACATCACGAGCAAGCCGCCGGGCACGATCGAGTGGGAGTAGCAGGGGCCGACCGAGACGAGGGGACCGCGATGAGCGACGACGTCCGTGACAAGATCGACGGCTTCCGCAGCCGGATCGATGAGATCGACTGCCGGCTCGTCGAGTTGCTGAACTCCCGTGCGCAGCTTGCGCTGAGCATCCGCGAGCTCAAGCCGCAGGCGAATCTCGCGCTCTTCGATCCGAAGCGTGAGGAGGAGATCTTCCTTCGACTCGCGGCGTGCAACGAGGGCCCACTCTTCGCGGACAATCTGCGGGAGATCTTCGAGACCGTCCTGCGGGTCATGAAGGAGATCTGAAGATGAGCGCCACATCGCCCGCCGTCCCCGTCACTCGCGACGGGCCGATCACCGTCATCGCAGGTCCCTGCGCCATCGAGAGCAGAGACCAGATCATGGAGGTCGCCGCGGCCTGCGCCGATCTCGGCATCCGGGTACTTCGCGGCGGCGCGTACAAGCCCCGATCCAGTCCCTACTCGTTCCAGGGCCTGGAAGAGGAAGGGCTCGTGCTGCTGCGCGAGGCGGGGGAGCGCTACGGACTCCTCACCTGCACCGAGGTCGTCGACAGTGCTCACGCCGAGCTCGTCGACGAGAGCGTCGACATCCTCCAGGTGGGCACGCGCAACATGGCGAACTTCTCGTTGCTCAAGAAGCTGGGAGCCGTGACCGCGAGAAGCGGAAAGCCCGTGCTCTTCAAACGGGGGATGGCCGCCACGATCGAGGAGTGGCTGGCCGCCTCCGAGTACATCACCATGCACAACCCGAACGTGATCCTGTGCGAGCGTGGCATCCGCACGTTCGAGACCTCCACGCGTTTCACGCTCGACATCACCGCCGTGCCGGTCGTCCACAAGCTCTCGACCCTGCCGATCGTGGTCGACGCCTCGCACCCCACGGGGCAACGCGACCTGGTCGCGCCGGTGTGCCGAGCAGCGGTCGCGATCGGCGCTGACGGGCTGATGGTGGAGGCGCATCCGGACCCCAGAAAGGCGCTCTCCGACGGGCCTCAGTCGCTGGATCTTGCTGAGTTGCGCGTGTTGATGGCGCAGCTCGAGCCGGTCGCGAACGCCGTGGGCAGGTCACTCGGCTCGTGAGGGTGGCTGCGGCGCGCGCCGCCGCAGCGCCCTAGGGTACAATGTTCGTCCATGGCAATCGACTTCTCTTCCCTCAACCCCGCCCAACTCGACGCGGTCACCACGACCTCAGGGCCCCTGCTCGTGCTGGCTGGCGCCGGCTCGGGCAAGACGCGCGTCCTGACCAACCGGGCCGCGCACCTCATCGCCGACCTCGGCGTGGCGCCGCATCGCATCCTGGCGATCACCTTCACGAACAAGGCCGCGGGCGAGATGCGCAGGCGCCTGGCGGAGCTCGTGGGACCCCAGTCGCGGGCCATCTGGGTCATGACGTTCCACGCGTTCTGCGTGCGCCTCCTGCGGCGCGAGGCGGATCTCATCGGCCACACGCCCTCGTTCTCGATCTACGATGAGGACGACCGCAAGCACATGCTCGCGCAGGTGCTGGCCGGGCTGGACATCGACCCGAAGCGCTTCCCGGTCTCCCAGTTCATCTCCCGCATCTCCAATGCGAAGAACGAGCTCGTCACGCCCGAGGCTTACGCCGCCAGCGCGACCACTCCGCCGGAGAAGCTCGCGGCGCAGGTGTACCCGGAGTACCAGCGCCGGTTGCAGCTCGCCAACGCTCTGGACTTCGACGACCTGCTCATGACAGCCGTCCGGTTGCTGAACGAGCATCCCGAGGTGCTCGAGCGCTGGCAGGGCCGGTTCGACCACATCATGGTGGACGAGTACCAGGACACGAACCACGCGCAGTACGTGCTCGTGAACGAGCTCGCCGCGCCTCATCGCAACCTCATGGTGGTGGGCGACGACGACCAGTCGATCTACTCGTGGCGCGGCGCCGACATCCGCAACATCCTGGAGTTCGAGAAGGACTACACGGACGCCACCGTGATCCGGCTCGAGCAGAACTACCGCTCCACGGGCACGATCCTGGCGGCCGCGAACTACGTCGTGGCGCACAACGCCAACCGCAAGCCGAAGACGCTGTGGACCGCGAACGCCGAGGGCGAGGCGATCACGCGGTATGTGGCGAGTGACGAGCGCGACGAGGCGAGATTCGTCGTCGACGAGATCGAACGACTGCTCGCCGTCGAGCACCGCTCCTACGCCGACTTCGCCGTCTTCTACCGGACGAACGCGCAGAGTCGCGTGATCGAGGATCAGTTCCTCCGTTCGGGCTCTCCCTACCAGCTCGTCGGCGGCACGAGGTTCTTCGAGCGTTCCGAGAT
>Ga0073936_10007518_pt1 | contig 14065 bp, 12 predicted proteins | sample AliMusrvi5mmetaG_FD_87041 | JGI IMG/M metagenome (GOLD analysis project Ga0073936, IMG submission 87041) | Freshwater lake bacterial and archeal communities from Alinen Mustajarvi, Finland, to study Microbial Dark Matter (Phase II) - Alinen... | ecosystem: Environmental > Aquatic > Freshwater >... | reverse complement strand
TTGCCGAATTACTTTCCGATCACGCTGGCGACCATTGCTCGGAATCCCACCATTGACTGGCTGCTGGTCCGGGAATCCGACGTCGCGATTCCGTTGCCGCCGAATCTCAAAATACTTCGAATGTCACTGGCGGAATTGACGGATCAGTTCTGCACCCAAGTCGGATCATTTGTTAAAATCCCATCACCGCACGCGCTTTGCAGTTTGAGGCCTGCGCTGGGGCTTGTGTTAGCGGACCAACTCAAAGGATACGATTACTGGGGGCATACTGACTTGGATTTGCTGTATGGCAATCTTCGGCATTATCTTCCAGAGGTGATTCTGGGCAGCCATGATCGCATTTACTGCCGGGGGCACCTCTCGCTTTACCGCAATGAAACCAAGGTAAACCATGCCTTTATGCTGCCAACGCCTGGCACGCAGGGTTATGAAGATGTATTCAGGGATCCCGCAGGCAAGCAGTTTGACGAGTGGCAAGGCATTCACCGCATTATGCGATACCACGGCTTCAACCAGTATCATCGCGAGGTAATAGCGGACATCAAGCCACCGAGTCGCCTTAGAATCACCCGGTTTGAGACTGAGTGCCCGCCAAACCACCCCTGTCAAATATTTTACTGGCACCAAGGACGGACGTACCGGGCGTATTTGCACCCAGAGGGAGGAATCATGGATGAGGAGGTGGCTTATATTCATTTCCAGAAGCGGGTGTTTCCTGCACCCGATCCTGAGTTGCATCAAGCGGACGGTTTTGGCGTCGGCCCTCAGGGATTTTTTCGCTATGACCGGGAACCCCTCACGCCTGCCGAGTTCCGACAATTGAATTCTGCCAGTTTCAAGCCCGTGAGGACGATCCTTGGTGAAATCATAAATCATAAATTCTAAACGGAGCACAGAATAGGAGCATCTATCATCACCTCCGCCTCATTTCTTCGTCCAGGATTTCGTGCGTTCTTCCTCTGTGTTTAGGATTTCGTACTTAAGATTTCGTGCGTTCTTCCTCTTCGTTTAGAATTTCATGCTTAGGATTTCGTGCTTAGAAATTAGTGATTCCTCTTCCCTCTGTGCCGCGTCTCCATTTTGTCACGTTCGCCACCCCGGCATTTCGGGTTAGGCAGAGGTTGTTGAACCTTTCCGCACGCTGGTTCGGCGAGGTGGACCGCTTGCATGTTTGGACCAAGGAACGGTTGGCCGCAGATGGGTTTCCCGTCCGCCACGCCGAGCTTTTTCCTAACTCCATCGGATTTGGGTGGTATGCTTGGAAACCCTATATCATTCTCCAGGCACTGGACGAGGCCGAGGTTGACGATTTGGTGATCTATCAGGACGTCGGCAGGCGGGAACCGGTGGCCATCAGCCGATCTCTGCGCGAGTGGGATGGTTTTTTGTCGCAACGCGGATGGCCCTGTGTCGCGGGCCTGCGGATTCCAGAATGGGGAGCTAACAAATTGTGGACCAAAAGTGGGGTGTTCAAGGCCACGAAGTTGGATGGCCCGCAATATATGGATGCAGCGCAGGTGCAGGCGTCCTGGTCTGTTTGGCGGAAATGCCCCAAGACGCTAGCCTTTGTGCAGGAATGGGCGAGCCTGTGCCAGCGCCTAGAACTCGTTGGCGGGCAACTGGAAAATGGAGTGGACGGCGAAATGCCCGGATTTCACGAACATCGCTGGGACCAATCCCTGCTGACCCTGCTCGCGTTGCGGGAAGACATGCCAGTACTCGATCCATCCGCACTCCACGTCTCCAGTCTGAACGGAAAATCAATCGATAGCTTCGGCAAGCCCTCTCCCACCGCTAAAGGCTTTGATTCGTTCATGGGCTTGGTGCGGCTTTATTTTTTGGCGGAACAGGCGGTAAAAAAAATCGGTCTGGGCCGCAGTCGGCCACACGCGCGCTAATCCCAGAGTTTAAGCATCACTCAAAATTCATCATCATGCTCAACGATAAGTCCATTTTAATTACCGGTGGCACCGGTTCGCTAGGCAAAGAACTGACCAAGACGATTTTCGCCAAATGGCCTCAAGTCAAACGCCTGGTCATCTACTCGCGCGATGAACAAAAGCAGTTCCAGATGGCGCAGGAATATCCGCCTAATGAGTTTCCGTGCATCCGGTTTTTCATCGGTGACGTGAGGGATTTGGACCGTTTGAAACGCGCGTTTTCAGGAATTGATTATGTGATTCATGCGGCGGCGATGAAGCATGTGCACATTGCAGAATACAATCCCGACGAATGTGTGAAAACCAACGTCGGCGGAGCTGAGAATGTGATCAAAGCCGCGTTGAGTTCCGATGTGTCGAAGGTCGTTGCGCTTTCCACCGACAAGGCCTGTGCGCCTATCAATCTTTATGGGGCCACCAAACTGACATCCGATAAGCTGTTTATCGCAGCCAACAACATTCGGGGGACCCAGAACATCAAGTTCTCCGTCGTGCGATATGGAAACGTCATGGGGTCGAACGGTTCTGTGATCCCATTTTTCCTGAAGAAACGGGAGAGTGGGGTGTTGCCAATCACGGATCCCAACATGACGCGATTCAATATCTCGCTTGCAGACGGCGTCAAGATGGTGCTCCACGCGCTTGAACATGCTTGGGGCGGCGAACTGTTCGTGCCAAAAATACCGTCCTATCGGATCACTGACCTCGCGCAGGCGATCGGTCCCGAGTGTGAGCACCCGGTTATTGGCATTCGTCCCGGCGAAAAAGTCCACGAGGAGATGATCACCAGTTCGGACTCTTTCACCACCTACGACCTAGGCAAGTATTATGTCATCCTGCCCCAGGTGCCCAATTGGAAGCTCGCCGACTATCTTACTCATTTCAGCGCAGCAGCCGTGCAGGTCGGCTTCAACTACTCGTCCGGCGCAAATGATGAATTTCTCAGCGTGGAGCAACTCCGGGGGCTCATCGCCGAACACCTCTAGGCATAAGAGTCGCGGGAAGCGAGAGTGCATGGCAATGTTGGCAAGCGGAAGGTTCTATTAACCGGTACGACACGCTACCATGAAAAAAGTACTGGTGACTGGCGCAAGCGGCATGGTCGGATACGCGGTTTGCCGCGAGGCTCTCGGGCAATCATTGGAAGTGGTCGGTTGCGGGCGTGAAGATCGCCACCGAATTCCGGGGATGAGGTTTGTGCATGTTGATCTCACCGATGCCGCTGCCGTTACCGCAATGCTGGAAGCAATTGCACCTGACCTTGTAATTCATCTAGCGGCGAACACGAGCCATGCCGAGTGCGAGCGCAATCCAGGTAACACACGGCAGCTTCACGTAGGCGCATCGGAGCATCTTGCGAGACTCGCGTTGAACCTTTCGGCCCGCTTCGTGCATATATCTACCGAGGCGGTCTATGGCAATCTTGGAGCAGGTTGCCGACAAGAATCCGAGGTGTGTCAACCGGCAGGAATTTATGCGAGTACCAAGAGGGAGGCGGAGGAAAGAGTCTTGCAGACCTATTCTGAGGCATTGGTTCTAAGGGTCACGCCGGTGGGCTTCACGCCTAATGGATCAGTCCGGTCTTTGGCCGAGTGGCTGCTGAGCCAGTTTATTCGAGGCGGAGATGTCACCGGTTATGTGGATGCTTGGTTCACTCCCATTTCGAGTCATTTCCTCGCAGAGATGCTGATGAATCCTAAACTATCTGGCGTCAGCGGAATCTACAACTGGGGGATCGGCGAGGTGATGACGAAATACGATTTCGCTGTAGGGTTGGCTGACGCTTTTGGTTTCCTCGATGCAAAAGTTTTGCCGGGGAGACGTGACCTGAATGGCAGCGGTTATCATGGCGGCATGGATTCGACGGCCCTCGCCACGGCGCTAGGGATGCCATTGCCAAACGCCGCAGATATGTTTGCTGATCTCGCACACCACAGGCCCTGCAATAATCCCAACTAAACCAGACGATTACACCATGAAGCCATTGCAAATCAACGGAAAGTCTCTCGGGCCGACGCACCCAAGTTACTTCATCGCGGACATCGCCGCGAACCATGATGGAGACTTGGAGCGGGCAAAAGATTTGATTTATCTTGCGAAGGACGCGGGAGCTGATGCTGCAAAATTTCAACATTTCCGTGCGGAGACGATTGTGAGCAAAGAAGGGTTTGATGCAATGAACTCCAGAGTTTCGCATCAGTCCAAGTGGAAACAATCGGTCTTCGAAATCTACAAAGGCGCCTCCGTGCCTTGGGAATGGACCGAGACGCTTGTCGAAACCTGCCGCAAGGCGGGCATCGACTTTTTCACCTCGCCTTATGATCTCGACATGATTGATCAACTCGATCCTTATGTCTCCGCATACAAGGTGGGGTCCGGTGACATTACTTGGTTGGAAAGCATCCGCAAGATGGGCAGCAAGGGCAAACCCGTCTTGCTCGCGGCTGGGGCATCGGATTTGCTAGACATTCAGCGAGCGATGAGTGTGTTGCTGGACGAGTGCCGCGTGCCGACGGTTTTGATGCAGTGCAACACCAATTACACAGGCAGCTTGGAGAATTTCCGGTTTGTACGGCTCCGCGTGTTAGAGACATTCAGGGCGATGTTTCCCGGCTTGCCTCTTGGACTCAGCGATCATACTCCGGGCCATGCGACGGTGCTGGGAGCCATCGCCCTCGGGGCCTGCGCCATTGAAAAGCACTTCACCGACGATGTGAGCCGTGAGGGCCCGGATCACGCTTTCTCAATGGATCCGCGCTCATGGCGGGAGATGGTGGAGCGGAGTCGTGAGTTAGAGGCGGCCCTTGGCGACGGCAACAAGCAGGTCGAGGATAACGAGCGGGATACGGTGGTTATTCAGCGCCGGTGCATCCGTGCGGCCGTTGACCTCCCGTCTGGCCGGATGATAGAGCGAGCGGATCTGACGGTGTTGAGACCGGCACCGGTGGGATCAATGCCGCCCTACGACCTTCCGGTTGTCGTTGGGAAGGTGCTGTCAGTTTCTCTGAAGACCGGTGAAATCCTTCGTAGGGAAAACTTACAATGAAGGTTGGCGTGATAGGAGTGGCGGAAGGTGTCCACGAAGCGCGATTCCTGCGGGCGTTCCGCGAGCGTGGAGTCGAGGCTATTTTCATTAGTTTCGATGAGCTTGCGCAACCTTCGTGCGGCGAGGGTCGCCGGCTTGAATTGGAGGAAGTTGACTTTTATTTCGGGGGGCCATTGCATGAGGGGCTGCGGATAGCATCGCGGCTCGAGGGGTTGCCTTTTATTGCTGTTTCCTATGCATACGATGTGCTGCATGAAGCCAAGCTAGATAGCCAGGCTGCTGAGGGAGTTCGCCGGTTGCTAGGCATGAGCGCGGGGCTATTGGTTGATTGTGAAGCGGTGGCCAAGGCGGCGAAAGAGATTTTTGGCTATGCGGGACGGATGCTGGTCCGGGCGTGGGGGTTGGAAAGAACCGCGAGTTCACTGGTGGGATGTGGGACCTCAGAGGCAGTAGGCTTGGAAGAGTTTTCGGCTGGTCCGCGGATTGTGTCGCTCCGCAATTTCAGCGAACTTCACGGAGTCATGGATGTGGTGCGGGCGTTTGGTCATGCGGCCACGAGGGATTCGGCGCTGCGCTTGCTGCTGGCGGGCGATGGTCCTTTGAAGGCGCAGATAGGTGAATTAATAGAAGATCTCGGCCTAGCTGAACGCGTGAGCCTGTTGGGGCGGATTCCAGAGTCCGAGATTATCGGGCTGATCCAACGAGCGGATGTTTACGTGAGTGCTTCAGTTGTTGATGGAACTTCCATCTCGCTGCTGCAAGCCTTGGATGCCGGGGTGCCGGTCCTTTTATCAAACGTTGGTGGCAACCCGGAATGGGTAGAGCGGGTGGAGGGCGCTGTCCTGTTTGAGCCAGGAAATTGGCAGCAACTCGGGGATTGCATGCTGGCGGCAACCAGACAGGGGCCAACCCGTCGATTCAACCGCAGTGCCGCACTTGCCCGGCATGCGGATTGGATGCTCAACGCCGACGCTATTGTCGGCTTCTGCCTGCAAGCTATCGGTTGATTTCCGGCAGCAAAAAGAACAGTTCAGAGCTATCTAACAATGAATATTGCACTGATACCAGCCCGCGGTGGTAGCAAGCGGATTCCGAGGAAGAATATCCGGGACTTCGCCGGGTGGCCAATGATCGCCCACGCGATCCATGCGGCCGCCGAGTCAGGACTGTTTGAGCGGATCGTTGTGTCAACCGACGATGATGAGATTGCGCGGATTGCTGAGGCACACGGGGCCGAGGTGCCATTTCGTCGTGATTCCGATCTAGCCAACGATCAAGCGGGCACCCTGCCGGTCATCCAAGACGCGATTCGTCGGGTTGGTGCCGAGGACGGGTGTGTGGCGGCGATCTATCCAACTGTTCCCTTGTTGAGGCCGGAGGATCTTCGCAACGCCTATGACTCTTGGAGCCGTCATGGGGATGGCAGAATACTGATTCCGGTTTGCCAGTACGCCTATCCAGTTTTCCGCTCGTTTGTCCGAGATGGAGAAACCGGATTGAAGATGTTGTTTCCGGATTGTTATCACATGAGATCCCAGGACCTTGAACCCGTCTTTCATGACGCGGGGTTGTTCTACTTGGCTTCTCCAGATGTTTGGCTTGAGAGTGACCGGATCTACCGGTCGGATTCACTGATGTGGGTGATGCCAGGGGAGCGGGTCTGTGACATAGATACTCTCGACGATTGGGAACGTGCCGAGTTTTTGTTCCGCTGGCAGGAGAGCCGGGCGGTTGGTACAGCATGATTTTACCACGGTGAAAAATCACAAGCACTTAAAAACGCGATTCCTCCAGAATTCAAGACGTTATCTCGATGAAATCAGAAATTCCAGAACTGCAGACACTGATTCTAGGCATGCGCGCCGCTTTTGACCGCGGCGAGAATGCCATGGAGTATGCCAGGCAAGTATTGGACCAAGGTGTAAATCTACCGATGGCCACCTTGATTGCATACGATCTCCAGGCAGGGTCGTACGTCGATTATGCTAAGTCCAATCCTGATTTGAATCGAAATTGGTGTTCTCAGTTGGCAGCAATTCTAGCCCGTTTTCTCGGAGAAGAGTGCAGTTTGTTGGAGGTGGGATGTGGCGAAGCAACAACTCTTGCAGGTGTTATCAATGAACTGCCAATCAAGCCAACAATGGCCTATGGTTTTGACATGAGCTGGTCCAGGTGTGAGGTGGGTAATTCCTGGTTGAGCCATAAGCAGGTCACGGCGACGCTTTTCGTTGCCGATTTATTTTCTATTCCGCTGGGAGACCATTCAATAGACTTGGTTTACACTTCCCATTCGCTTGAACCCAATGGCGGAAGGGAGGAGGAAGCATTGCGCGAGTTGCTGAGAATTGCAAAACGTGCGGTTGTTCTGATAGAACCGATCTATGAACTTGCCAGTCCTATGGCGCAGCAACGCATGAAACATCATGGGTATGTGAGAAATCTGAAGGAAATCGCGGAGCGCATGGGCTACACCGTAGCCGAATATCGCTTGCTAGAACACATCTCCAATCCCCTGAATCCCAGCGGCAGCTTGGTAATTGAAAAGGATTGCAAGGGGTTGCCGGCTGAAATTGGCTGGAGATGCCCTATCACTAAAACCTGCCTTACTCCGATGGGCGACCTCTATTACTCAGAACAAAGCGGCTTGGCTTATCCACTGTTGCGTGGCATCCCGTTGCTGAGATCTGAGCATTCTATTGTCGCTTCAAGGATAGGCGGGGCATCGAAGCTATCAGTTGAAAATCAAGGTTAAGTAATGGTGTCACCTTCTATAGGGCGATTCAGTCTCTTTCTCGCCAGCAGTCCCGTGCAGTTCTGCTCCACGCTGGCAGTCATTGAGCATTTCCAAGTCAATGATGCCATCATTCTGATTGAACACAATATTAGCGCATCCAAGGATGCGATGGGAGCATTCGCCAGTGCTGCGCTATTGAAGCATCCAGGTCTTCGCTTGCTCCACTTGAGACTCGAACGTTCCGCCCCGCCGTGCAGGTTTCCTCTGCTCAGGGCTATCCGGTTCTTGACCTACCACAAGGCTCAGATCGATACGGTCTTGAAGCTAGAACTTGGCATTGGGCTCAAGGATCTCGGGCGTCACGTGCACACAGTATATTTCGATTTTCTCCACGATTATAGTTCAATCGTGCTTGATGCCTGTAGGAATAGCAAGCGCGTTTTATATCCACATGGCCCCATCCTGCCCATGAGGCAAACGGTTTTGGATTACCCTTACCTTTACCGCCAACGCTCGCTGCGCACAGCCATTGTGTGGTTACGAGCCCAACAGGCGCCTCTACGTCTAGCCCTGACCCTTATTTTCATGAGATTGAGTAGGACCGTATCAAGCTTGTTGGTCTTTGATGGGGTTGACCAAGTCCTCACCTTCCGGTCCAATCCTCCGAAGATCCTGGCTGATCTGGTCGTTTTGCCCAATTTGAAAGCCGTTCTCAACTGGTTCTGCGACCTGCCTGAGTGGGCGACCGAATTGAAGACTTGGAATTCGGCTCTACCGCCTTGTGCGGTGATTCTGCTGCTGCCGGAGTGCAACCAGCAGCGGATTTGGGAGGCAAACCGGAATTTTCTTTCAGCGCATGCCGAACTGATTTGCCGGGTTACCCGCTATGTTGGCAGTACGCATGTGGTGATTAAGGCTCATCCGCGCAGCGACGCCTCCGCCGCCGCATGGCTGCTTGAAAGGTTGCAGGAAAGTCTGCCCGAGCTAACGGTGGAGATGTTGCCGGGTTCCTTGCACCGCCTGCCGGTTGAAGCATTGGCGATGTCGGCAACGATGGCCGCTGCCTGTTCGATGGGGTCCTGCTCGCTTCCGAGTGACATCGGGATCGATGTTCCGCATTTCGTTAGTCCCGTGGCGTCGGCTATCTTCGACGCCGGGTGGGTGCAGCCGTTCTGGCATAACTATGAGAAGGGTGCGCTGATGCTCATGGATGAAGGAATCTGCCGGAATATTGATCTCTGCCCAGCAGAGTGCGCCCTATGACCCGTTCCGAGCACAGGCGAGCCTTGATCACTGGGTTGCGCAAATTGGGTTCGTGGTTCGTCTTCTCCAATGTCGTCCGCTTGGTCGCGACGGTCATCGTCACCCGCCTGCTGGATCCGCGGGATTTCGCCCTGCTGGCGGTGGTATTCGCGATCCAGAGTTTTGCGACGAAACTCACGGCGTTCAACATGTTTTCCGAATTGGTTCGGGCCAAGGATCTGGACCGGGAGGATCTCAAGGTGGCGTGGACGTATGAATTGTTGCGTAACACGCTATTGTGGTTGGTGTTGGTGATATTTGCGCCGCTGTTTTCAGAGTGGATGGGCCGTCCCGAGGTGACGTGGCCACTGCGGGTTACTTCGACGAGTGTGCTGATCCTCGGGCTCATGAATCCGCGCATTGTTGAACTGCGCAGGAATGGGCGCTTTGGCATGATTGGTTTCATGGATGCCCTGCATTCAGGTACTTATGCTATAAGTTCGGTGCTGTTCGTCTGGCTGAAACCGGATTATTGGGCGTTAATTTATGCGGGCTTGGTGGGGCCCATGGTGTCGGTGGTGGCGATGTACGTGGTTGCGCCGTGGCGTCCCGGATTGTCCTTCAATCTGGTGCGGGCGCGGCCGATGTTTGCGTTTGGGATTGTGTTGTTAGCGGTCACTGGGTTGCAGGCGCTGCGCGAGAACGGAATGGTTTTCCTGCTGAACAGTCAAGTGCATGAGAGTGACCTGGGGTACTACAATCGAGCAGTGGACTTTTGCTTTGCTCTCGCCATGGCCGCCACTTCGATTTTTTGGCGGGTGGCGTATCCGATGTATTCGCAGCATGAGATTGCGGGCCACAGTTCCTTGGTGGAGGCGGCCAAAACTCAGCGGCTCATTCTGCTGATTACCTTACCGATCACGGCTGCGGTAGCAATTTTCAGCAAGCCATTGATAGCCTTAGCGTTGGATGCCAAGTGGATTCCGATGGCACCGCTGTGGTCATGGTTTGTATTAGCCGGAGCGCTGGCCTTGGCCTGTGCTCCTTATGAAGTCGCCTTTCAGGCACGTAGGCGGGAAAAAATGGCCATGTTAATTTTGGCGCTTAGCACGGTTGTGCAGTTGTTTATTGCCTGGCTGCTGCTGCCGATTTTTGGCGTGGCAAGCGCTGGAATTGCTGCGGCGGTGAGCATTTCGCTGTCGATCCTCGCCTATCGTATCCTCGGCTCGAATCTCGAACCGCTTGCGGCATAGTGATTTTGTGGAAAGGGGCTTTGACTTCTGCTACCTCAAAGACCGTGTTCGCCCACAACTATATCAAACAAATTCAATGAAAACGAGTATTCATTTGCCTTACGAGATCAACCCCTCACAAAATCGTAAAGAAGGTTATGAAACACTATGGAAAGAAGTTGCGTTGGAGTTGCTGAATCGGCATGAGCCAGACTTGGAGGGTTGGTCTCTATTGGATTACGGCTCTGGCCGAGGTGAGACGATGATGTTAGCCGGAAAGTTAGGCATGACAGTGCAAGGGGTCGATTTGGATCCGGAATGCGTCCGGCTGTCGTCTTTTTACGGCCCAACAGAGTTGTTAAATTTGAATGATCCTTTAGGCCAATTCGGCTGCAAAGCATTTGATGTGGTGGCGTCATTCCATGTCTTGGAGCACGTCCCCTGTCCTGTCGAGACGCTTAATCATCTTAGGAGGATGGCGCGTCGCTATGTCTTGCTGGCGGTGCCGAATCTGGCGACTATGCCCGACTTGTTCCGCCCCAAGAGAAATGTTTACCCCGTTAACGAGGGCCATTTGCAGTCTTGGAATCACTCTACCTTGCAAAACCTCGCAGAAAATCATTGCGGCCTAAAACTCGTTGACTGGGGGTTTGATCATGTGCTAATTCCGATGCTGAGCAGTCAAATACCGAAATTGTTTGGCGAGAAGTTGGCAATAAGATTGGAAACCGGTTTTTTTCGCAAGATGTTTCCTTATCAATCGACATCAATTATTGGTTTGTTTAGTGTTGTGAATGATCAGGCAGCATGCATCGGAACATAGGCGAGACATCTGAAACTTCTGCCTATTGTGCGAACTGCGACCCAAGTGAACACGGCATGGTCATTAGGGATACACATGGTTATTTTCTCTGAATTCTCGATGATTTGATTGTTCGACTTGGGACTGGTTGTGAACAATAAAGTTTAGTATTATGAAATCTCGAAAGCGAATCGCGATATTGGCAGAGTTTCCCTGGGGGTTTTTCGAGGTCGGAGCATCGGGTCGAGGAGGTGGCGAGATTTGCACGTGGTTGGTGCAGTTGGCGGAGGAATTTGCCAAAGACTGCCCGTACGAAATTCACTGGGTTACCATAGACCGCAAGCTGTCTGGAATCCGGCCGGAACTCAAACAGTGGGGCAGGCAATTCTTCCATCGCCTCCCGGGAATTAAGGAATCGTATGATTTGCGCATGGGTTACCGTTTGTCACGCTGGCAATTGCAGCGTCAGATCAAGCAGATAGGCGCGGATCTTGTGCATTGTTGGGGCACGGAGACCGCGTACCCGAGCGTTTGCGGATCCTGTGGTGTGCCGTCGATTCTTTCGATGCAAGGAATCCTATCCGAATACGCGCGCATCGGTGGCCTGCCCGAGATGTATTACTGGAGGCGACTGGCAGCCCGCGAACCGCAATTGTTACAAGCGGCCACGGTGGTGACGTGTGAATCGCAATGGGGGATCGACCGAGTGAAAGCGGTGCATGGCTTTTTGCGGACGTATCAAGTGGAGTATGGCGTGCATCGCGGATTTTTTGAGATTCCTTGGCAACCTGATTTGGAGCACCCTTATGCCTTATTCTCTGGGTGCATTGATTTCCGCAAAGGGGTGGATGTCTTGATGGACGCGGTGGCCCAGATTGAGCCACGCGACTGGCGCTTGAAGTTTGCGGGTCATGGGGCACTGTTCGAGGAAATGAAAGCGCGCAATCTACCGGGAGTCGAGTGGCTTGGGTTGTTGAATTGGGACGATCTTCAACGCGAGTTGGCAGGTGCTATGTGCCTCGTACTACCGACGCGTGCCGACACCAGCCCGAACGTGGTCAAGGAATCCCGGGTAATTGGTCTGCCAGTGATCACGACCCGGCACGGAGGGCAAGTTGAATACATCCGTGATGGCGAGAACGGCATTATCGTTGATCCTTTGGAAGCAACTGGGCTAGCCGCAGCGCTCAGCCGCCTGATGGATGATCCGCAACTTGCGTGCAAAATGGGTGGTACTCGCCATGCCGAGGATCGTGCCTACTTCCTACCTGCCAACACGGCACAGGGGTTTCTTGCTATCTACGCTGAACTGCTCGGCACGATGGCGATGGCTCCGATTTGATGCCTTCCGTGTGCCGCCGTCTTCGCGTTCTCCGAGTTTTTTTGTTCCTAACTACTGATGGCCAATCCCCATACCATTGTACCAAGTTCGAATCCGGCGCGTGGCCCCTATCGTCTGTTACAGGTGTTCAACCAATACCTGGAACCTGGAGGTGAAGAGGAGTGGGTGAATCAGATGCTGCGTCTCGAGGACGGACAGTTTTCGATAACCGATCTGCGCTTTCACAGCGGGGCTTGGATGGGGCGTGGGGCACCGTCACTTATCAAACAGGCATCGATGCTGTGGAGCAATCCACAGGCACGGCAGCGCTTGCGCAACGAAGTGGCGAAAGTCCGTCCCGACGCGCTGCTATTTCACAACCTCATACCGGTCGCCTCGCTGGGTATGTATGGCGAGGCCAAAGCGATGGATTTGCCGGTCATCCAATACATTCACAACTTCCGGCCCTTCAGTCCGTCCGGCACCATGTGGCTGGGTGGTCAGGTGAACGCAGCCGCGCTGCGTGGCAATCCATGGCCGGAAGTCCTAGGCAAGGGGTGGGAACGCTCCATTTTACGTACTTTTTTGTTGGCGGTATGCCAGAGGAAACTGATTCGTAGCGGCACCTTGGATGTGGTGAAGCGCTGGATCGCGGTGTCGAATTTCATGCGGGACAAGTTTATTGAAGGCGGCATTCCGGCGGAACGCGTGGTCACCTTGCGACACTGTTGGCGAGCCAGTGAGAATCACCAAAAGGTTGCGGAAGGCAAACACTATCTCTTTCTTGGCAGATTGGTTCCTGAAAAGGGCATCGCCACCCTGCTTGACGCGTGGGCCTTGTTGGAACGCCGTTTGGGACCAGCGTGTCCGCTGTTGGTCATCGCTGGCAGAGGGAGTGAGGAGGCTCGCACCCATGCGCGGGTCAATCGGATGACGCGGGTCATCTGTGTTGGGTTTGTGGCGGGAGAGATCAAGCAGGAGTTGGTCAATACCTGCCGCGGACTCATCGCCCGTCAATCTGGTGGGAACCTCTCGGACTCATTGTCCATGAAGCCTACAAAGCCGCGCGACCGGTCCTAGCGGCCCGCTCTGGCGGACTCACCGAGACCGTGACGGAGGGCGTTACCGGGTTTCTCCACACGCCTGGGGAAGCCGAACAACTCGCTAACGACGTGGAAAAACTCGAGGCACTCGGGAAAGACGGTCGCGCTGAAATCGGTGCCAACGGTCGTCAATGGCTCATTGCAAACGCTTCGCCAGCGGAATGGCAGGAACGTTTTGTGGCCATAGTTCAGGATGCCGTCGGATAAGGGACCGATCATGAGATGATGCCCCCCCCTTTGCGAGATTGCAGAGACACGATTCTGAAAACCCGTGAAATCCACGTATCAATGGCTGCTTCGGCAGATTAAGCGCTGCCGCAACTTTTGGCTCGTCCGGGTTAGGTGGCGGCGTTATGATATCTCCTCTGGCTTCCACGCCGGTCGCGGTGTCGTGCTCTGGGCGAAAAGCCATCTGAGTATTGGTGAGAATTGCTACATCGGCCGCTACTCGCAGATCGAATGCGACGCGCAAATTGGGCATAACGTGATCATGGCAAACCGGGTGGCGTTTGTGGGTCGTTATGACCACAACTATCTGCAAGCTGGCACTCCCACCCGTTTGGCCAAGGAAATTCGTGACGATGACTACGATTGGAAGGGGCTCGGACTCAGGGTGGTCGTGGAGGATGACGTTTGGATCGGATA
>Ga0073936_10007514_pt1 | contig 14067 bp, 4 predicted proteins | sample AliMusrvi5mmetaG_FD_87041 | JGI IMG/M metagenome (GOLD analysis project Ga0073936, IMG submission 87041) | Freshwater lake bacterial and archeal communities from Alinen Mustajarvi, Finland, to study Microbial Dark Matter (Phase II) - Alinen... | ecosystem: Environmental > Aquatic > Freshwater >... | reverse complement strand
TCGCGCACGCCTTGCCAGAGTTGCAGGGTCATGAGGGCCGACTTGCCGCGGGTCCGGTAATCGCGGATCATGCGGCGCAGCAGCCGCAGATCGGTGGTGGAGATCAGATTGTTGTTGTCGAGCATCAACTGGGTGAGCGCGCTGACATAGACTTTGAATTTGTGTTCCTCGGCCACATGTTCGGTGAGGCGGGGATTGAGGCAATGGATGCCTTCGAGGATGACCACCTGGCCGGTTTCCAGTTTGAGCCGCTGGCCGCAGAACTCCTTGATACCTTGTTTGAAGTTGAACGTCGGGAGTTCCACTTCATGGCCGTCCTCCAAGGCGCGAAGGTGGTCGTTGAGCAATCCCAGATCCACCGCTTCGATATGCTCGAAATCGATCTTGTTATCCGGATCGCGCGGCGTCTGCGCACGGTCGCGAAAATAATTGTCCACCTCGATGCGCACCGCACCCAATCCGTTGATCCGCAAGTGCAATTCCAGCCGCTTGGAAAACGTGGTCTTGCCCGAGGATGACGGCCCGGCAACCAGCACGAAGCGCGGCGTGGGTCTGGTCTGGGCGATCAGGTCGGCTATTTGCGAGAGATACTTGTCCTGTTGCACCTCGCACATCTGGATGATGGGGGCGATGCGCTGCTCGGCCACGGCCTGGTTGAGGTCGGCGATGCTGTCGATGCCGATGACCCCGGCCCATTGTTTGTGCTCGACGAAGATTTTCTGTAAATGTTTCTGCTTGTAGAACGGGGTGAACCGCACCTTCCCGTCACGCCATTCCGGAAACCGCAGCACCAGCCCGGGCGGATAGGCGACCAACCGGAAATGCTCGAGAACTCCGGTGGATGGTGCCAGCACCTCGTGCCCGAGATCACTGAAATCCTCGCAGGAAAACAACACGATCCGCGGCGGATTGCGGTAACGCAACAGGTTGAGCTTGTCGAACTGGCGGTTCGCCTCGAGCATCCGGTAGGCCTCGACAAAACCGATCTGCCGCCGCTCTAACGGGATGTTCCGGCCGATCAGCCCGCGCATGTGTTGTTCGATCGCGGCGAGTTTGTCGTCGGTGATTTCCATCGCGGTGGCGGCGGCCTGGTTGCAAGCGCAACTGCAATAGTAGCCATTGCCAATCGAATGCTCCACGGCGAACGGACAATCGGGCAACAGATCGCGCACCGCCTTGGCTAACAGAAACGCCAGCGAGCGCCGATAGATATGATTGCCGTAACGATCGGCGAACGTGAGAAACTCAAGCGTGCAGCTCACCTGCAAGGGGAACGAAAGCGAGCAGACGTCATTGTTGACCAGCGCTCCCAGATACGGCAGCCCGTTTTCCGCCACGGGTCCCGACAACATATCCTGCACCGTGGTCATCGGATCACAGGTCCGCGTTTCCCCGCCCGGCAAAACGACTTCGATGAATCCTGGTTGGGTCATGGCGGATCGCGTTGGCGGATGGGGTGTTGGAACGCGGGTCAAACGGCAGGCGGGACCCGCCACAAGATGGCCCGCGCCACTGCCGCTGTCAAGGAGTGCGGGACGCCTCAAGGAGTGCGGGCGTCCCGCCCGCATCAGCCATGGGTTGAGAAAGCACCGCGCGTTCGCTCGATTCTTTCACTTCCCATGGCCTTGGTGGGCGGGACGCCCACTCTCCTTGGTGTGGGCACCCGCCCACGTTCCGCGCGGGGTTGGTGATTGACGCAGGCCGTCATGAAGAGCGATAGATGGTGCCGCGATGAGTGAGGAGGAAGATCAGCAATGGCTGCGGCACGCCCTTGCCGGCAACGATGCGGCGGTCCGCAGCGGCGCACTTGCAGCGGGGCGGGCGATCGCCGCCGACCGAACCGCGATATACGACCGGGTGGTTGGGGAATGGGCGGCACGCTTGGGCCGGGAAACCGGCCATGACGGATCGTTTGCGGTGGTGGCCTTGGGTGGGACCGGGCGGCAGGAAGTATGCCCGTGTTCCGATCTCGACTATGCGGTGTTGCTGGCCGGGGAAATCGAAACCCATCCGCTGCTTGCCGAAATCCAGCGGCAAACCCTGCATTCCTCGGAGTTCGAGCGGCTTCATGGATTCGAGTTCCAGCCCTATCCCTTCGACCTCGAAAGTGTCACGGCATTTGATGACTTGCGGCAACTCAACTCGTTTCTCGACATGCGGGCGATCCACGATCCGGGCGGGTTGGCACCGCGCTTCAGAACCCGGATCGCGGAAACTTTTGATCCCTTCGAGCATTTCCTCCACCTGCGGTCGTTCTGGACCTCGCAGTGGGAACTGGCCGCAGCCAAAGCCGAGCGGCTCGACCACTTCGACATCAAAAACGAGGGACTCAGATTGTTCCTGGCGGCCGTCTGGCTGTTAGGCGGCAAGGATTTCCGCCACAGCCACGAGGTCTATGCCACCCTCGATCCGCGGGTGTTGGAGGCTTATGCCTTGTTGTTGCGGGTGCGGCAGGTCATCCACCTGCGGTGCCTCAACGACGGCAAGCGGCGGACCCAACTGCCGGACGGTCGGCATGCCGAAGACGTGCTCACATTCGGGGACTTCGTGTCGTTCGGCGACATGTTGGATGAAACCGCCGACGAGGCGCGGCGCTTCGGGTTTTCCAACGAGGTGAGGGCGCGGCTGTTGGCGGCGCGGCGCAAGGTGGCGGTGTTCGCCAAGGGTGTCATCGGCCAGGAACTCCGCATCGGCCGCGCGGTGGCTTCTAACAGCCAGCACGCGTTCGGTGCCGGCGGCCTGCGGTCCGCCACCCCGCCCCCATGGGCCACGGATCACGACAAGAGCCGGACGGCCCTGGCGCTGCTCGCTGCGGCCCAGCGCTACGAATTGCCGATCGACCCATGCGAGCTACAGGGGGTTTTCCAGGATGCGGGCGATTGGCTGGAGCTGGTGCCGGAACTCGGCGACCTGTTTTACGAGCGGGGAAGCCTGGCTGGATCGTTCACGTTCCTGGCCCAGCTTCCGGGGGCCGAGGAACGCTTGTTCCCCGGCTACGGGCGCTTCGAGGCCTCGCTCGACGAACGGGTCATGACCGAGCGCAAATCGCTGCGCGGCGCTCTGGCGAACGCCAAGATCCATGCCTTGGAAAGTTGGGTGGCCGAGGGCAGAAAACGCTTGGACGAGGCGGTTTCCGGCACCCGCCTCAAGGACTTGGACCGCGAGGGCGTTTCCATCATCATCGAAGCGGCGCAACTCGATCCCGACCCGCTCGTCGCCGTCAAGCTGGCCCTCAAAACCAAACGCCTGCCGCTGACCCCCGAAGATGCCGCCGCGAGACGCGACCCGTCACTGCCGCTCCTTGAGCGCTTCGCATCCGGGTTTTCGGAAATCCCGCTCGACGCCTACTACCGCTCCTACGTGGAGTCGTGCGGATTGCCGCAGGAACTCATCGGGTTGACGGAGTTTCTGATTCGGGAACGCCGGACCCTCAAGCGACTTGCGGAAGTCGGCATGTCCGATGCCGATCTGGTCAAGACCCTGGCGGACTTATGTGGCGATGAACAACGGCTGCGGGCGTTGTTCGTGTTCACCCATGCGGATCGCGCCGAGTGGGAGTCCGAAAACCAGGAACCCGCGCGCTGGTTCTCAATCCGCGAGCTTTATTACAAGGCAATGCTCGGTTTCCGCCCCGCATCCGCCTCAGGCAAATCACTGCTGGAAGCAGGATTCTCGGAAGACGATCTGGAGGTCTTGCACGGCTTCGGCTCCAACTTGGTCGGCGGTGCCTACCGGCGGCACGCCCTGCGCTTTGCCTCCCGCCTGATCCGGTTGGCTGCGGACCCGACGTATGATGAACCGAAGGCGGCGGTCATTCGGGACGGTGGCTCGTTGATCCTCGGTGTGGCTAGCCGCGACTTCCGCGGGCTGGCCGCCATCATCACCGGCTCGCTCCTTACCGAGGGTATCGGGCTGACTCAGGCCCATTTGTTCAGCTCGTCCCGGAACTCGCTCGCACTCGATTTTTTCCACCTCGGCGGTCATCCCGGCCCCGATGCGCTCGCGGAGTTGCCGGCGCACGTCGAGGATGCGATCCGCCAGCGGGTATTCCACCCCGGCGATGCGGCGGCGGGCGGCGGATCGTCGGAAAACAGCGGCGAACGCTCGCTCGAAGAGTGGCGCCCGGGACTCTTCTGCCTGCGCTTCGCTACCCGCGAACAAAAGCCGGTGGGCGCGATCATCCATGCCCTGGTGCAAACCGTCTATCGCGACCTGCGGGGTAACGTCCACGCCCTCAAAGCCAACACCGCACGCGGCAGTACCTTCGTCTCGGTCTATCACAGCATGCCAGCCGAGGTGTCTGCGGATGAGGCACGCACAATCCTGGCGCGCTTGTGAACCGGGCGTGGATGCCAATTTTCCAGGGACCGACACTGGCCCTCGGCGTGCCGCGGGTGACTCATAACACCAGGGAATTCAAGTGCGTGTTCGTCCACCGCCCGCCGCCGGTTCACCACCGTGAAATAAGCTGAAAAGAAACCTATCACGAGACCCGTAATCCGGTTTGTCCGATCACACCGATGCTTGGCGAGTCCATCTTCCATCCACGATCCCCGATCCCTCAAATATGAACACGAAACTGCTCCTTCACGCCGGCATCCTGCTCGCCGGTCTCACACCTCAGGTCCGCGCCCAGTATCAAGGGTGGCAGCATGAGGGCGCGCTCTACATCCTGACGACCCCCGAAGGTGCGGACCTGCCAGCCAACGCCTCGGTCGACGGGTTTCCCTTGCTGGTGCGCCTGACCAAGAGCTCGTTCGATTTCACCCAATCCAAGGCGGATGGCGGCGATCTGCGGTTTTCCGCCGCTGGCAAACCGCTGGCCTATCAGGTCGAGTCATGGGACGCGGCCAAAGGCACCGCCGCCGTTTGGGTGAGAATCCCGCAAATCAAGGGCAACGCGCAGCAGGAACTCAAGGTGCATTGGGGCAAACCCGATGCCGCCAGCGAATCCAACGGTGCCGCAGTGTTCAGCGCGGACAACGGCTATGCCAGCGTCATCCACATGAACGACCCGCTCAAGGATGAACTCGGCACCGTCAAACCAGTCGATGGCGGCACCACGCTGGCCGCCGGCGTCATCGGCAACGGCAGGCATTTCACCGCAGGAAAAGGCATTGATTGCGGCAAGAACATCACGGCCTATCCGTTCGGCGACAGCCCGTTCACCTCGGAATGCTGGTTCCGGACCGAGACCGCCGGATCCGCAGTCCTCTACTGGGGAAGATATGCCAAACGTCTCAATGGCAATACCAACGATGGCAATGAGGTGGGCATCCAAATCGGCTCCCCGGCCAGCTTCAATTGGGAATCCGACGGTCCCGGCGGTACCGCCGCGGCCAGCACGCCCGCCATGGGCCAGTGGTATCATGTGGCGGCCACTTATGAAAACGGCACCAGCAGCATCTATATCAACGGCAAACTCGACGGCCATAACGAACACAAGGGCGCGATGTCGATCATGAAAGATATCTGCATGGATATCGGCGGCTGGCGCGGAAACAACTATAACTTCGCCGGCGACATCGACGAAGTGCGCGTCTCGCGCGTCGCCCGCTCCGCCGAGTGGCTCAAACTGCAATATGAAAACCAGAAACCCGCCCAAACCCTGGTGGGATGCCTCGTCCAACCGGGCGACGCCTTCGAGGTCACCCCGGGGGAAATCAAACTGGATGAAGGCAAATCCCTGACTCTGACAGCCAAGGCCGGAGGCGCCCGCAAGCTTTACTGGATCGTCAAGCGCGATGGCGCGGATACCTTGGTGGCCGTGGACCAGCTATCCTATAACTTCGATGCCGGCCGGGTGGTGGGGGAAACCGAGTACGCATTGCAGTTCAAGGCGGTCTATGCCAACGAGGTCAAAACCCGGACCCTTGCCGTGAAAATCAAGGAGGACCTTCCAGAGCCGGTGTTTTCCCTCCGGGCTCCCGCGTCATGGAATGGCCGGGATGCCGTCGAAATCACCCCGGACATCGCCAATCTCGCCGCAATGAAAGCCAAGAATGTCGGCGACCTGAAATACCGCTGGACGGTTGCGGGCGGTGCCGTGATCAAGGAGATCGCTCCCGGCAAACTGATCCTCAAACGCTCCCAGCGCACCGGTAAAATCACTGTCAAACTCGCCCTCAACAACGGCGGCGCGGATTTCACCGCATCTACCGACATCATGGTGAACGAACCCAAAATGGATCCCTGGGTGCGGCGCGTCCCGGCCAAGGACGAACAACCCGAGGACAACCAGTTCTATGCCCGTGATGACAAAAACGAAGGTACGCTCCATTACAACGGCACCTTGGACCAGGCAGCCGATTCCGTGTTCCTCAAACTCTATGCCGACGACAAACTTGTCACGACCGAAAGCCGGCAACCTGCCGCGGACAAGAGTTATGCCTTATCAGTCAAACTCAAACCCGGATTGATCAAATACAAGGTGGAGTTCGGCACCAAAACCGGTGCCACCGAAAAGCTTGTCAAAACCGTCAACAACCTTGTGTGTGGCGACGCCTACCTCATCGACGGACAGTCGAACGCCGAAGCCACCGGCCCTAACAACGGCCCCGGCGAAGATCCGGTCACTCCCGTAAACAACTGGATCCGCAGTTATGGCAACCAACTCGAGGGAACATCCCGCGGCGGCTGGGGACTCGCCGTCAGAACCCATATCTGGGGGAAACCGGACTATGGCTGCCACCAGATCGGCTCCTGGGGCATGGTGCTCGCCAAAAACCTGGTGGATCGGCATCAGATCCCCATCTGCATTCTCAATGGCGCCTTTGGTGGCACGCCGATTTGGCATCACCAGCCGAATCCCGCCAACCATCTCGATACCAGCGGCGAGTTCTACAAAAACCCCTACAAAATCTACGGCTGCCTGCTGACCCGCGTCACCGCGGCCAAACTCACCCACGGCATCCGCGGCGTCTTCTGGCACCAAGGCGAAAACGACAGCGGCTCGGGCGCTCCCACCGGCGATTGGAATTACAAATCCTATCAGCAATACTTCATCGACATGTCGGCCGCCTGGAAATCCGATTATCCCAACATCCGGAATTATTATGTCTATCAGATTTGGCCGCTGCCCTGCAGCATGGGTCCGAAAGACGACGGAATCCGCGAGGCGCAGCGCACGCTGCCGCGGCTCTTTTCCAACCTGCGGGTGATGTCCACCATCGGCGCCGCCGGTCCTCATGCCGGCCGCGGGTCGTGCCATTTCGATCTCGATACTTATGCCCTGTTCGCGAACTACATGACTCCGCTGGTGGAAATGGACAACTACGGGCTTGTCCCGCAGCAACCGGTCACCGCGCCCGACCTGTTGGGTGCCTGGTTCACCAACGCGGCCAAGGATGAGATCGCGCTGAAGTTCGGCCAACCGGTGATCTGGACGGACGATGCGAAGAAAAATATCTATCTGGACAACGTGGTGGCGTCCATCGTCAGCGGTGCGGCATCCGGCAATGTCATCACCCTGAAGTTGAAGGCGCCAAGCAAGGCGAAGGAAATCACCTATCTGGCGGGACGCGATTGGGATGGCCAGCCAGGCAACCTGATTTTCGGCGCCAACAAGATCGCGGCGCTCACGTTCTGCGATGTCGGAATCGCCTCCTCACCGACTGCCGAGCCGGCGAAGCTGAAATTCGAGCCGACGATGGAGTCCATGAAACAATATGAGACACCCGAATGGTATGCGGATGCCAAATTCGGAATCTACATGCATTGGGGGCCGCAAAGCATTGCCGGCGTGGCCACCACCTGGAATGCCCGCTGGATCTACGAGCAGGGCAGCGAAGCGAACAAATATCACGTTGCCACCTACGGCCCGCCCTCGAAATTCGGCTACAAGGATGTGTGCAAACTCTTCAAGGCGGAGAAATTCGATCAGGCCCAGGCGGGCCGACTCGTCAAGTTATACAAAAAGACCGGTGCCCGCTACGTGGTCCCGGTCGCAACCCATCATGATAACTTCGATATGTGGGATTCCAAATACCAGCCGCGTTGGAACTCCGTCGCCACCTCCGGCAAGGACGTCGTCGGCATGTGGCGCAAGGCCGTCGATAAGGAAGGCCTGCGCCTGGGCGTCGCCTCGCACTTCGCCAGGACCTACCGCTGGCTCCAAGCGTCGCATCGTGCCGATCGCTCGGGACCGCAGGCGGGCGTTCCGTATGACGGGCAGAATCCTGAATATGCCGATCTTTACGGCGTGGAGTGGAAGCATGACAATGCTCCCTATCCGGATTTCTGGTACGAGCAACGCAGCGATGTCGGGCCGCCGGCCTTCGAGAAGAACTTCGAGGACCGCCTGACGGACCTGATGGACAAGTATCATCCCGATCTTTACTACACCGACGGCGGCATCCCCTTCAAACAGGCCGGCCTGAACGTGCTCGCCCATTTCTATAATGAAAACCAACAGTGGAACAACGGCAAGCTGCAGGCGGTCGCCACGATCAAACTCGATTGGATACCCAATGTCGCTGTCCCGGACTATGAGTTCGGTTATCCCGAAGCCGTCCAGCACTACCCGTGGCAGTCGGACAAAACCATGGGTGCCGATTGGTATTGGATCCGCAATGCCACCTCACGATACATGCCGGCTCCGAATGCCATCCACATGTTGGTCGATACCGTATGCAAAGGCGGCAATCTCCTGTTGAATGTCCCGCTCACCCCCGAAGGCGAACTTGAACCCGCGACAACCGCGTTTCTAACGGACATGGGCAAGTGCCTCGACATCATCGGCGAGGCGATTTTCTCCACCCGCTGTTGGATGGTTGCCGACGATGGCGGTGGCGGGATCCGCTTCACCCGCAGCAAGGACAACTCGGTATTGTATGTCATCAACCTCGGATGGTCCAACGATCAACTCGTGGTTAGGACCCTCGGCTCGTCCCGCATCGACCTCAAAACGCTCACCGGCGTTTCGCTCTTGGGTTCCACCGAAAAATTGACCTACATCCAGGAGGCAGACGGACTGAAGATCAAGACCCCGAAAAAACCGTTCGAGTCACCCGCCTACGCGTTCAAACTGACGTTCAACGGATTGATTCCGCCGCTCAAACTATAATGATATGAAACAAACTCTCACATGGATCCTGTCAGCATGCATTCCGGCGCTCGCTGCGGCTGGGGATTTACCATTGTCACAGGGCAAGCCGGCCAAGGCATCGAGCATCTGGGGCGCGGGCTTCGAGGCCGGCATGGCCAATGACGGCAACGACGAATCGCGCTGGGGGGCCGCGCCCGATGCGCGGAGCGGTTGGCTGGAAATCGACCTTGGCAAGGACACCGAAGTCGGTTGCGCCTTGATCAAGGAACTGGGCTATCAACGCACCAATTCCTTCGCCATCGAATGCGGGCAAGACGGCAACTGGAAGGAAGTGGTATCCGGAAGCACCATTGCCGGCGAAAAATTCCTCAAGTTCAAACCCGTCACCGCAAGGTATTTCAGGCTGAACATCCGCAAGGCGAGTGAGGTCCCGACCATCGAGGAATTCCAGCTCTTCGCGCCTGGCGCGAACGTCACGGTCACACCGGCGAAGCCGCGCGATCCCAAACTCAAATGGTTCGACGATGCGAAGTACGGATTGTTCATCAACTGGGGACTCTACTCGATTCCGGCGGGCGAATGGAAGGGCAGGAAATACCCGAACATCGGCGAGTGGATCATGCACGACGCGAAAATCCCGGTAAAGGAATACGCACAACTTGCCCCGCAGTTCAACCCGGAGAAGTTCAATGCCGAGGAGTGGGCGCGCCTGGCGGAGGATTCGGGCATGAAGTACCTGGTGTTTGACTGCAAACATCATGACGGGTTCGCGCTTTTTCATTCGGAGGTCAGCAAATACAATTGTTATGACGCCACACCCTGGAAACGCGACCCCATGAAAGAACTTCAGGCGGCCTGTGACAAACACCACATCAAACTGTGTTTCTACTACTCACAGGCAACCGACTGGCATGAGCCGAATGGCGGTATGAACAACTGGGATTTCAAACAGGACAAGGACAAGGATTTTGACCAATACCTGCGCGACAAGTCCCTGCCGCAGGTCAAGGAGTTGCTCTCGAATTACGGGCCGAACGGATTGATTTGGTTTGATGTGCCGGTGATGATGACTGCCGAACGCTCCAAGCGCTTCGCCGATCTTGTCCATTCGATCCAACCCGGCACATTGATCAACAGCCGCCTGGGCGAGGGCAACCAGCATGATTACCAGTCCATGGGTGACAACGAGATTCCAAACAGGGTAATCCCTGGCGCATGGGAAACCGCCGCCACCATCAATGACACCTGGGGCTACAAGAAAGACGACCACAACTGGAAACAACCTGATAACATCACCTTCAAACTGGTGGATATCGTAAGCAAGGGTGGCAATTACCTGCTCAATGTCGGACCCGCCGGCGATGGATCCATTCCCCAGCCGAGCCAGGATGTCCTGCGCCGCGTCGGAAAATGGCTCAAAGTGAATGGCGAGTCGATCTATGGCGCGGGCAAGACACCGTTCGGTGAGGAATTGGAAAAAGCGAACACACGCTGTACGGTGCAGCCTGCGGACTGGACGCCGGGCCAGCCAGGGAAACTGTATTTCCATCTGTTCAAATACCCAACGCGGCAAGGACTTAAAGACAACCAGGTGCTCTTTGCTTCGGACATCCTGAAATGCAAAATCAACAAGGCCTACTTGTTGGCGGATCCAGAGCGCAAGCCACTGCGGATTGGGATGTTAAAGGAAATTGGCGCTCTTGAAGTCAAGCTGCCGGACAAGGCCCCGGACGAACTCGATTCGGTCCTATGTGTTGAAGTGGAGTGAGATCCGAAAACCGAGTGTTATCCGACCGGGAGTGCCAGATCATCATCCCGGCGCTGATCGCCACATTCCGGATGCCCGATCTCCAGGATGAGGGGTGAAACAAGGGCTGAGACAATCACTTGCCGGGTTGCTCCTGCGGTGGTAGGGGTATCCTCATGAAGCGACTTGTTTGTTCATTGCTGGTATCGGTTCTGGTTTCCATCCACATGTCCGCTGCGGACAAAGCGGTCAGACCGATCATTGCGGTTTATGATTTGGATGGGGTTGTCACGGAATCCGGGCAGTCGCGCGGGTCCATGTTGGACAACCCGTTGGACGCCGCGCCCCCGCTCACCATGTTGGATGTGTCACGCAGCCTGGGAAAGGCCGCCGCCGACCCGGCGGTGAAAGCCGTGGTCATGGCGGCCGACGAAGCGGAACTCGATTTGTCGCAGGCGCAGGAAATCCGCAACCAGCTCATGGCAATGCGCGCGGCGGGCAAGGACGTGTGGATGTACAGCGAGCACCTGACCAACCGCACCGCGCTCATCGGCAGCGCGGCCAATCATTTCGCGCTGATGCCGGAAGCCGACTGCGAGTTCCATGGCATCCAGGCCGAGTCGATGTATTTCAAAAACCTGCTGGAAAAAATCGGCGTGCGGGCCGAGGTGATCCACATCGGCGATTTCAAGAGTTATGGCGAAACCTTCAACCGGACCGGCCCGAGCGACGAGGCGATGCGGCAGGTGGATCAATTGATCGATTCCGTGTTTGACCAACTTGTCGCGCAAGTCGCCGCGGGCCGCAAGCTGGCGCCGGAGAAGGTCCGGTCGCTCATTGATGACGGCACGCTCAATGCCAAACAAATGGTCGAGGCGGGCATCGCGGACGAGTTGTCCTACCGCACGGGATTTGTGAAAAAGCTGCGCAAGACCTATGGCAAGGATGCGGATTTTGACCGCAGCTACGAGCTGCCGGATACCGACGGTCCTGAAATCAAGGGCATCTTCGATCTCTTCAAGCTGATGTTCAAGTCCGGTGATGCGGCGCGCACCCGCAAGGATTATGTGGCGGTGGTGGCCATGGACGGGGACATCTCCGACGAATCGGTGGAACCGGTACGGTCGGAAATCCTCAGGCTGGCCAAGGAGGTAAAGGCCAAGGCCCTGGTGCTGCGCGTCAACTCGCCCGGCGGTTCCGCGCTTGCCAGCGAAGTCCTGTGGGAAGCCACCAACGAGTGGAAATCCACCGGCCGACCGTTCGTGGTTTCCATGGGCGGCGTGGCGGCCAGCGGTGGCTACTACATATCTAGTAGTGCCAACCGGATTTTCGCCGAAGCCGGAACCATCACCGGATCCATCGGCGTGGTGGGTATGAAGTTTGTCGTCGGCGATGCCATGGACAAACTCGGCATCACCACCCACACCACGCAGCGCGGCAAGAGCGCCGGCACCATGAGCATGCTCCACGGATTCACCGACGAGGAGGCCAAGGACGTCAGGAAATCCATGCTCGAAGTTTATGATACCTTCAAAAAACGGGTGACCGAAGGTCGCGGCAAAGCCCTCAAGGGCGACCTCGAACCGCTCGCCGGCGGCCGCGTTTACACCGGCAATCAGGCATTGGAAATCGGCCTGATCGATGAAATCGGCGGCTTGCACGAGGCGATCGCCTATGCCGCCAGCGAAGCGAAATTGCATAACCCGGACGTCAGATTGGTGCCGGAACCCAAAAGTGGTCTCGAAGGATTGTTCTCCAAGCCTGATAGGAAAGCGGATGATGACATCATCCGCGGACCCGCCGCGCCGAATGTCGCCGCGAAACTCCGCACGGCCATGATCCGCACCGGCATCACCGACGCCCTACCTGCCACCGCCCGCACCGCCGTATCCCGCCTCGCCGCAAGAATCGAGGCATTCCGCACCACCCGGATATTCCTGCTCAGCCCGGATTTCGATGTGCGTTGACCCTTCCGCGCTGAATGGGGTCCTTGTGTTTTTCGTTATGCCCCCCCGCCAACCTGTCTGGGAACTTGCTATTGGCAGGCATCCGTCTAGTCTGCCGCGTATCATGCATCACGGTTGGAATTTCTCACTGTGGAAATGCGGCGTGCCACTCCTCGTGGCATTGTCACTGGTGGCCTGTGACAACCCGCAGAAACAGGCGATCAAGGAACTGGCGGAGGCCGGCGTTGAAGTCACCGGCCGCGCCTTGGTGCGCGCCATCGCCGAACAGGATACGCCACGGGCCGCCCTACTGCTGGAGGCCGATGTCTATACCGAACAGCGCGACGCCCGCGGTCGCACACCACTCGGCATCGCCGTGGAAAACCGCGATGTCACCGCGGCTTTCATGCTCCTCAACGCCCGCGCCAATGTGAACTCCACTGTGGACGATCAGGTGTGCATCCTGGGAATCGCCGTGGAAAATGGGGATTCGCTGATGGTTCACACTCTGTTAGGAGCCGGTGCCCGCACCGACGGACTGATGCCGGACGGAGAGAAAATCCTGCCTTGGGTAATCCGCCATGGGCACCTCGACCTCGTCGAAGCGATGATGCGTGCCGATTCGGATCCGCACCTCAAGGATCGGCATGGCAACCCGCTGCTCCACGTCGCCATGGAAGCAGGGCGGCGCGATCTCATGAACTCGCTCATCAAGCTGGGCGCGGACCCGGGTGCCACCAATGCCGCCGGCGAAACCACGATTCAACTCGCACTGCGACAAGGATGGGTCGATGCCATTCCCACGCTCGCCGCCGCGGGAGCTGACCCGAATGCCCCCGGCCCCGACGGTCGCACCCTGTTGGAAAAAGCGGTGGCCGAGCGCAATCCCGAACTCGTTTCCCTGATGATGCGGATCGGCGCCAATCCCAATCTTTTGCATGATCCCAACGAATCGTCCACCCCGTTGCAGCAGGTCTTTGAAATGAGGAACCCCGCCCTGTTTGAAATTTTCCTGAATTGCGGCGCCAAACCCGAACACGGGAATTGGGATTCCTGGCTGTGGTTCACATTCCAAAACCGCGACCTCCACAAAGCCCAATTGCTCCTGGCCCACGGCGCCCGCGATTCCTTGCTCGGTCCCAATAACCTCCACCTCGTCGAAATCGCCGCCCTCGCCCGCGAAAACGCCTTCGCCAAACTATTGCTCGATTACGGCTTCTCCCCCGGCAGCTCGCTCTACCTCGCCAGTGCCCGCGGCGATTACGACATGGTCAGCCTCATGCTCGCCACCGGCGTCTCCTCCACCTTCACCCGCTTCCCTACCAAAG
>Ga0073936_10007511_pt1 | contig 14070 bp, 10 predicted proteins | sample AliMusrvi5mmetaG_FD_87041 | JGI IMG/M metagenome (GOLD analysis project Ga0073936, IMG submission 87041) | Freshwater lake bacterial and archeal communities from Alinen Mustajarvi, Finland, to study Microbial Dark Matter (Phase II) - Alinen... | ecosystem: Environmental > Aquatic > Freshwater >... | reverse complement strand
TGGTTTTAAAATTTACACAAGTAATCTATTATTTAAAACTCATTTTTCCCGAATTTTTCATTCATAGGAGTCACCGGGAGAGTGTTCAGATCATGAATACTCTCCCGGTGACTTTAACCTGGCGACCTCCTCTTGCTAACACTGGATATTTATTCACTCATAAATCTGAATTTCACGCTTCCAAGATTATCAGGTTTTGAGTTTTCTGTTTTTGATACAGCACCTTTGAGTTTTCCATCTTTACCTTTTATAACACTTATCTCCCTCCATGAAAACGCCCCCTTCTCATAATCAAAGGTCTCCCCATCATCATCATACAATTTATAAGAGGCCTCTTTGGCTCCATAGAAACGGATAATCAGATTATTCTTCTCTCCCCATTTCAAGGAGTTACCATCAGCTTCAAACATTGGAATTATTCCGCCATCTCTCACATATACAGGGATTTTATCCAATCCTGGGGTTACGCTGATCACCGCTGCTTCGCCCGCAAACTTTCCGGTATAAAAATCAAACCATTTTCCTTCTGGAAGTACAACCTTTCGTTCAGTTTCACCGGTAAAGAGCGGTGCTACCAACAAATTATCCCCAACCATAAACTGATCCTTCATCTCTTTGCGGGTTGCCTCTGCATACGGATTTTCGGTTGAACTTAACTTTCCTTCAACCTTATCAGAAACTGTGGTGAAACCATCTACAAGATTCATCGCACGCATCGGTGGTCGTCCATAAAAGGCATATTCAGCAAAACAGGTATAAATATAGGGAATCAGCTGCATACGAAGTTTTGCAACATCGGCCACCTGCTTTTCCACTTCAGGAAACGACCATGGTTTTGTACCATCAGACCAGGCATTAAGCATGGCCAATGGCGAAAAGCACACCGTTTGCATGCGGCGTAACCACTCCTCGGCAGTCGGTGAACTCCTAACTTCGGGTGTCCAAAGCACACCAATAAATGAACTGTTTATCAAGGCCGTAATAAAATCCCGATGGCTGTAATAGTCGTTATAGATCACATAAGGGAAAGAGACACCTCCGGCATTCGATGCCCTGACCAATCCATAAGTCCGTTTGTTTTGCTCCCTGTAAAGCTGTGTGGTCATTTTCTGCATCATCAGGCCATAAAGCTGCCGCATCTGTTCTGCCGGAATTCCGGATGGAAAGCGGGCAACATCGGGCCAGAGCCAACCATCGAAGCCATCATTTTCATCCATCTTAAAACCGCTGATCCCGATATCAAGCTGATGCTTTTTCAGATGATCTCCAATGATTTGATTCACTTCAGGTAAACCGTAATCAGGGATATACCCACTCCAAACTGTAAAGGATGCAGTAAAGGGTTTTAGCTTTTTGATCAGTTCAGATTCGGGTGAAATATATGGGTTCATCCACAGATTTGTCTGAATACCGAGATCCTTAAGCTGAGACACAAATTTTTCGGGATTGGGGAATCGCCCCTTATCCCACTCATAGGTACAAGGGTATGATTTACTTTGCCAGCCAGGCTCCAGTCCGATGACAGAGAGTGGAAACTGATGTTTTTTAAATTCTTTGACCTCATTTAAGACAAGACTGTCTGAATATAAGGTAGGAGTCCGATGCCAGAATCCTAATCCCCATTTGGGTGGAAGACACCCGCCGCCGTTATAGAGATTAAACCGGCTCACCGCATCCAGGGTCGTCGGACCACCAAAAACCACGATTTCAACCCCTTCAGCCGGGACCAGAACTGAGATATTATCAGAATAGGGTTGTGAAGTCCACGATTTATCCGTGTTCCGGTCCCTGGAATCCATCGGAACTTTACTATCCCTGGTTACCGCAGTGCCTACCCAAATATCCAGATATCGGGCCGAATTAATAAAAACACCATACCCTTTTGATGAGGCATAGAAAGGAACGGGTGCATGATTGCGCCCGTTATCAGTCCCGTTATAATGATCCATATGGAGCCGGAGAATCCGGCCGCGCTGCCCCACTGTCTGAAAGTTCAGCCCCAGACCAAAAATCTGTTCACCTGGTTCCAGCGGGAACTGAAGGTAGGTCTTTCCGTCAAAAACAGTTGTCTTAATCTCATTTTCTGAAAGAGGGAAGGCGACATCAGCCATTGCATTAATTGCATCCAACTTTGGCTTTACCCCCGAAACAGCTGTGAAATTAACAGATTCAGGATGACCGGCTTTGGCAACCCACACACCGGCTGACATTTTTGCCCAGTGCAAGGTCTGAACCTGAGCATTCGACCTGACCGGCAGTGACATTAATCCGATCAATATAAAGATGATTTGTCCCTTAATCAAATATGTTCGTTTCGTCATTGGTAGTCGGTTAAAGTATTAGTATCACAAAAAAGCCATGATTAAAATATCGCCATTCAGGAATGAAAATATCGTAATCATGGCTTTAAAATCACCATTAAAGAAACGAATTATCCGGAAATAAACTTACATTTAGTTCTGATTTAATAATTTGATCCGTTTGAGGTTCTTTCTCCGTTTGATTTTTAACCGCACTACATAGTCCATATAATATAAGGCAGGAGCAAATAGCAACGTAAGGAAGGTAGCAAAGCTTAGACCAAAAATAATAGTCCAGGCCAGAGGTCCCCAGAAGGCAACATTATCCCCACCAAAGTAGATATGCGGATTTAACTGGGTAAACAAGGTCACAAAGTTGATGTTCATACCTACTGCAAGGGGAATAAGACCAAGCATTGTTGCAGCTGCAGTTAAGACCACCGGTGTAATACGGGTCCGCCCTGCCTGAATAATTGCCTCACGGGTTTTATAACCCCGTTTCATCATTACATCACAAAACTCAACAATCAAAATCCCGTTTCGAACCACGATTCCGCCTAAGGCCACAACTCCAAGCCCGGTCATCATAATCACAAGATCCATCCGGAAGATAATCACTCCAAGTAAGACACCGATAATACTGAATATCACCTCACTTAGAATAATGATTGTTTTGCTGATCGATCCAAACTGGGTAATAAGAATAAAGAAAATAATACCCAACGCAATGATCATCGCCTTCATAAGGAACGATGAGGTCTCATTCTGGTCCTCCTGCTCACCGGTCAGTTTAAACTCTGTACCCTCATGCACACTAAACTTTGCAGCCTCTTTCTTGATCCTTGGAACGATATCATTGGCAGAAAAGCCTGAAAGGACGTTTGAAAAAACTGTAATTACCCGTTTCTGGTTTAACCTTTTGATCCCGGCATACGAAGTGGAATAATTTATTTTTGCCACCGTCGACAAGGGGATGCTTCTCAATAATCCGCTATTCATGTCGCGGTAAGTTATCTGCAAATTGATCAGGGCATTGATATTATCCCTTGTCGCCTTATGGTAACGCAGCGTGATAGGATACTCATCTTCATCCTGCTTGAATTTTGAAACCTCTTTACCGAAAAGGGCAGTCCTGATTTCAAGACCGATCTGACCGGTTGATACCCCTTGACGCAAGGCACGTTCACGGTCGATATCGATGATTATTTCGGGTGAGTTCATCTCAAAGTCGGTCTTCAACTCTTCGACACCCGGAATCCTCAAAGAGTCGATATAATCTCTAAATGCAGTTGCATCAGCAATCAAGTTTTCAAGATTTTGGCTCGTGACCTCAATATTGATCGGCTTTCCTGTTGGGGGACCATTCCCATTCTTGTCAACAGTAATCTCGGCTCCGGGAATATTTCCAACACCAGCCCTGATCATCTCCATATATTTGGTGGAAGATATACCTGTGCTTCGCAATTTATTCTCGATAAAATTGACCGAAATTTTACCCTTGTTAAAAGGCTTTCCGGCAGTTGTAAATCCCTGTTCTTCTACGCCAATTGTGACGTTTGAGATAATGGATTCTACATCCTTGTTATTTCTGCCAATAACCTGATAAACCCTTTTTTCCGCAATTTTAGTGACACTGTCCGTAACCAATTGATCAGTTCCACCAGGCATCTTGATATATACATAAACATTATTCGGGTCATTTTCAGGGAAGAACAGCACCTTCGGTTTTACAATTCCGGTTAGAAAAACAGTAAAGAAGAACAGGGCGATCATAAAGCCAAGCATCCATAATGCGCGCGTGCCTCCGAGTACCCACCGGATACTGCGCTCATACAGATCCATAAACGAGGGCCAAAGTTTTTCCTGGAATCCTTTAATCCAAAAGCGTATGGCATATTCGTAAGCAACAACCATAAGAATCGCAAACACAAGGAAATTGGCAAGACCAAACATCTTAAAGGCATAGAATATCAGAGCAAATACAAACACCACAAGCAGGTATTTCCTGGTTTTTCTCCAAAGTGTCTTCGTATCTGCGTCAGCATCGTATTCATGCTGCATAAAGGAAACTGCAAAAACAGGATTGAAAATATAGGCGACGAAAAGCGATGCAAACAGCGTAATAATAAGTGTTACAGGAAGATAATGCATAAACTGTCCGACAATTCCAGGCCAGAAAGCGAGTGGGAAGAATGGAGCAAGTGTCGTTAATGTACCTGATAAAATTGGCATAAAGACCTCTCCTGCAGCCATCTTCGCCGCAACCTTTATATCCGGATTATTTCGATGAAGCCGGTGGGTATTCTCAATAACCACGATGGCATCATCAACCACAATCCCCAACGCAAAAATAAATCCGAACATCACAATCATATTCATTGTGAAACCAATCCCCGGAAGAACAAGGTAAGCCACTGCCATGGAGAGCGGAACCGAAAGACCAACAAAAAAGGAGTTGGTGAAACCCATGAAAAACATAAGTACAATAGTCACAAGGATAAACCCGATGATAATCGTATTGTTAAGTTCTTCGAGTGTATTTCGGGTAAAGCGACTCTGATCCCCCGTCACAGTCATGGTCAGATCAGATGGAAACTCTTTTCCGATAAGTTCATTGTCAAGAATGTCCTTGATATGGTCTGAAGCATCCAACAGATTGGCGCCGCTTTTCTTAATTACATTTAAGGTGATCACATTATTCCCGTCAAGGCGGGCAAAGCTCTCCTGCTCCTTGAAGTCGTCTTTAACCTCTGCAAGATCACTTAACCGGATAAAAGCTCCGCTTGAAGAGTGGATAATGATATCCTTAAGTTGCTTAACCGTTTGAAACTGACCCTTCAACCGAACAGTGTTTTTTGTCCCGTTGGTAATGATCGTTCCTCCCGATATGGTAATATTCTCACCGGCAACAGCCCTCTCAATATCACTAAAGGTGACCTTTGCAGCCTGCATCTTAAAAATATCGGCTTCGATCTGAATCTCACGTTCCAGGGCCCCAACGATATCGACACGTGTGATCTCTTTCACCCCTTCAATCTTATCCTGGGCAACATCGGCAAATTTCTTGAGTTTATCGAGACTATAGTTCCCTGAAATATTGATGTACATAACAGGAAACTCCGAAATATCGATGTCGAGCACCTGAGGCTGATCGGGTAAATCGTTTGGAAGATCTGTCTTCGATTTATCCACGGCATCCCGAACCCTCTGCTTGGCATCAGGAATAGATATCTTGGGATCGAACTCCACAATAATAGAGGAGAAATCGGGCACAGAATTACTGGTTATCTTCTTAACATCCCCCAGCGATTTTAGCTGCTTTTCAATCGGACGGGTCACCAGATTCTCGATATCCTCAGGAGAGGTTCCCGGATAGGGGGTATTCACCACGATATAGGGAATAATCACCTGTGGAAACTGCTCCTTCGGGATTAAGACATAGTTCATAAGTCCCAGAACGGATATCAAAAACGCAAGTACATAAATACTGGTTTTATTATCAATTGCCCAACTCGTCGGGAGGAACTCTTTTATTTTATGTTTACTTTTTGACATAACTAACAATTAAATCAGGTTAATAGGTGATTTGTACGCCCTCGTTCAGGCTCTGAAAACCCGCAGTAATAACTTTATCGCCCTCTCCCAATCCTTCAAGGATTTCAGCTGATCCGTTATAATCCATTCCCTGCTTCACGACACGACGGGTAGCAATATTCTGGTTATTCTTTTGTACTGCCAAATAGACAAACTTTCCCTCTTTATTGCTCTGGATAAAGTTCACCGGGATACAAAAAGCCTTTTCGTTAGTGTAATCTTTAATCTTCACATAAGCAATCATATTGGCGCGCAGTGGAACCTCATGGGATTGAATTTTACATTCTACCTGAAAAGTGCGGTTTGTAGGATCAATAAAATTACTTGCAAAAAACAGGGTGCTCTCGATTTCGGTTCCAAGATCAGGAAAACGAACAATTACTTTATTCCCGTTTTGAATTCTCGAAGCGTAATTTTCGGAAACATCAGCTTTGATTTTTGCCACATTCATATTAATAACACGGATAGCCGATGTGGGAGTTCCTGGTGATGCCATTTGCCCCACTTTCAAAGGAACACTTTCAACAGTTCCTGAAATCGGCGATATAATTTTGGCCATATCTATTTGACCCTGAAGTGTTTTAATTTTATTCTCAAGCGCTTCCTTGTTTGTTTTGGCTTGAAGAAACTGAACTTCGCTGCCGATATTCTTATCCCAAAGTGCTTTCTGCTTTACAAAGAGACTACTGACAAGGTCGTACTGAGTCTTCACCTCATCGAGTGACTGTTTTAATACTGCCGCATCAAGCTCAGCCAGAACCTGACCCTTTTTAATATTCGTCCCCTCTGTCACATAAACAGCAGTTACGATCCCATTAATCTGAGGGCTTACAGCAACATTCTGATCTCCATCCACAACACCCTGAACTTCAACATAGTGATTAAAGATGCAATTTGAGACTGCTTGTATTTTTACAGGAATCGATTTAATTTCGGAAGGATTTCCACCCGGATTAACTTCCCCTTCAAGCTTGGCGATCTTCACGGCCAACTCACTATGCTGAACTTTTAATTTTTCCAATTCCACCTTCTTATCGGTAGTATTGCCGCATGAACTAAGGATGGCTGCGATTGCCAGAGCATAAATAATGTTTTTCATATACTGATTATTTTGAGATTTTCTGATTGATATTGAATAATTTTTCGAGCTTGGTGCGTGCACCTACCACATCGTAAATGCCTTGATAATAGTTTGTAAGATTGTTTAGATATTGATTCTGAATTGTCATGAGCTCCATGCTGGAGGAGATCCCCTGTTTGTATTTTTCGAGCGTACGCTGGTAAATATTGTCTGACAACTCCTTGCTTTTTTTCTGAATCTGGAATTTATCGAGCTTGGTACGCAAATCATTCTGGCATTGTGAGGACTGCATTAATAAGGTGTTCCCAACATAAAGCCTGTTATTGATTGCCTTTTCAAAGGTCAGCCTTTTCTGTGAAACCGCTGCCATACGCTGGCCACTGCTAAAGATTGGAAGACTTAAGTTGATCCCAAATACATTCTTAGGTGCGAAATCAAAAACCGGAGTTTTCCATTTCTCCTGATGATCGTAAAATGCGTTGATGGTAGGGTAATAATTGGTGATTTCCCTTTTTAAATCATATTTTGCAAGCAACTCATTGGTAGACAACATTTTGTAATCGACACTGTTTTCCAGGATAAAGGGCTCACGGGCCAAGGCAGTTAGTGAAGTGACCTGAGCCTCCTCCATCCTGAGCGGATCAGTTAGAACTATCCCGATATTTTCAGCCAGACCCAAATGAATTTTCAATAACCGCTTACCCATTTCGAGGTTATTATCAATTTGTGAAATGGCATTCGTGATTGTATTGGCAGTCAAGTCCAACTGATCAACATCCGTCTTCTCTACAAATCCCTGTTTATACATCTCCCTGACATCGGCAGAGGTCTTGTCAACATTCTCCAGGTTCGCTTTTAGAACCTTACGACTCTCCTCTCCTACAAGGATCATATAATAGGTATTGGTCACCGACTCATTGATGTCAAGAACAGACTTCTCGAGAGACTCCTCCGACAGGTTATAATACACTCTGGAGGCCTTTAATCCAATCAGGTAAGCCCCGTTAAAAATCAACTGCGAGACCGTTAGGTCATACACAATATTCTGTTTTACACCAAGTTCAATCACTGCCCCGGCGGCAGCCTTGGGATCAAAATTCGAAGCTGGCAAAGTTGGCACAGTTGGCGTAAACTGGTATTTGGCTGTTCCATCAACATGCGGCAACCCAATTGCCATGGTTTCCCAGATCTTCTTTTGGGCGCTCTTCAGATCAAGCTGGGAATTCCTGATCGTTAAATTGTTTGCCTGAGCGATTTTCAATGCCTCATTCAGCGATAAGCGAAGAGAATCCTGTGCATCTGACCTCTTTATGCTTCCCAAAGTGATAAAGATCAGCAGGATAATGTGAATTTTCTTCAATAACATCTTAAATTTATTTATTAATTAGAATTTTTTAATGACTCAATAATTTCCATCTTCCTTTTTTCAAAAAAGGCAACACCAAGAGGGGTCGATATTGCTCGGATATGGTTTTCAAACATTACCCTGAACAGATCGTCAAAGGTGACATTGGCAATTTTACACACTTCAGCATTATTGTGAATTTCAACAAGATAACTCATATATATAGCCACAGCAGCCTCATTATTAAGATCCTGACGATAAAGTTCCTCCATGATTCCACGTTTCAGATTTAATGTCATTGATCGTGAGATGACTGCCAGTCTTTGATTATGAAACTCGTTGTAAAGCGATTCGTAATATTTCCTTAGCTCAAAAAGAATCATCGGATTAAACCGTTTCATCTCCTCATAGACCATGAGACTAACCTTAAAAAGTGTTTCAATGGCATTATCTGATTGGGAAGCAAGGAGGTTCATCGACTCAACCCATTTTTTCTGATCATACTCAAAAAGCCTTGTAAGCAAATCTTCTTTACTCTTTACAAACCTGTAAAGGGTTTTTTTCGAAATACCTAGCTTATGGCTAATATCATCCATATTGAGGTTCTTGATTCCATATTCAAAAAACAGGACCTTGATCTGTTCAAGCATCAACTCCCACTTCTCATTCTGGCTTTCTAATTCATTATCCATTGCCTTTTCTCAATTATCAATCATTTCAGAATGCAAAGTAAGGAAACATTTTACACTTAAAACGTTTCCTTAATGTTAAATGTTTCTAAAGTTTTCCATTACGACTATTTTTATTTCCTTTAAACTATACCTTTATTTGCAACAATAATAAATAACAAACGCAGGATCCTTATTTGATCTTGAACATTATTCTACTGTTTATCAGCTATAAGGTACAAATTTTTAGCGCTGTTTGAATTAATCATTTGATATTCCCTGTCGCTCACAAACACTCATTAAGCAATATTCCCAACCTTTTAATTATTGTGGGATCCATCATCCTCACTAAAACAACACAAAAAATGAAAACATATTTACTTAAAATAGCATTTCTGGTTGTCTTTTCGCTTCTCCTTAAAACTCTATTGGCTTGCGATATCTGTGGCTGCAGTTCAGGGAATTATTTTTTGGGTCCATCACCCCAATTTAATAAATACTTCATTGGGACCCGATATTCTTTCCGGAGTTTTAGTACAGTCTTAAAATCTGATAACAAACAGTTTAGCAAGGACTTTTACCAGACAGCTGAACTTTGGGGCGGTATAAAAATCAAACAACGATTTCAGGTATTGGTTTTTCTTCCTTACAATGTGAATCATTCGAAATCTGATGATGGGAATAGACTCAATCAAGGGTTAGGCGACCTTACATTAATCGGAAATTATTCGATTCTAGATAAACTCTCTTTAACAAAAGAGTCGAATGCTATTTCACAACAGCTTTGGCTTGGATTTGGTGTGAAATTACCTACTGGGCTGTATGCTATTGATCAATCGGAGGTTGTTTCGTCTGCGAATAGCCAACCCGGTACCGGAAGTATCGATTATTTGGTAACGACTTCATACAATCTTGTGATTGAAAATTGGGGAATTGCAAGTAACCTTAACTACAAGATCAATCAATCGGCCGCATCCTTTCATTTTGGAAATCGGTTTTCAGCAACGGCATTTGCTTTTCGTACGATACCCTTCAAAAGTAATTCAATAAGTCCAACAATTGGCCTACTGTACGAAAACCTGCAGCAAAGCGAATTAGCCAAATTAAAAATTGAGAGTACAGGCGGAAATGCCTTGCTCGTAGCTGCCGGATTAGAGAGTAAATTCAAAAATACCAGTATTGGCATAAATGCTCAACTCCCTATTGATCAAAATATCTCTGACTTACAGACAAAAATAAAGCTAAGGGGGATGGTCCATCTGACGTTTGCGTTTTAAAACAATTTGTAGCTATGCTTAACTTTAATCAAAAATTACAAACTTTGTTCTGAACGATGTAATCGAATCATACCATGAAACGAGCATCTTCTGCAAACACAAACACGGATGAATATCTCACATGCGAGTTACATCCGGTAATTAAAAAACAAATGATATAGGGATGAAAAAAACAAATGCAGCAAGAATTCTTGACAGACTAAAAATTCACTATGAACTTATTGAATATGTCGTTGATGAATCAGATCTAAGTGCAATTCACTTGGCAGAAACTGCCGGAATCCCAATTATACAGGTATATAAAACGCTTGTTCTGGAGGGAGATAAAAATGGATATATTGTCTGCATCATTCCCGGCGGGGAGGAGATTGATCTGAAAAAAGCAGCAATTGCCAGTTCAAACAAAAAGGTGGCGATGCTAAAGCTGAAGGAACTTGAACCGTTAACCGGATATATCAGAGGGGGATGCTCACCTCTTGGAATGAAAAAACCATTTCCTGTATTTATTGATGAATCAGCATTCAATCATGCTCTTATCTATATCAGCGCCGGGGTCAGGGGAATGCAGCTCAGACTCTCTCCAACTGATTTATTGATTGCATGTAACGCAAAAAAAGGGGCTATAACCTGATCTGCAATAGCCCGGGACCAAATGTAAAAGTTAAAGTGATTATTGCAAAATTCAAATCATACCAGTTAGAATCTGCATTTCTGTTTGAAAAGGAAAAGAGATTCCAACAAATAACCTAAAGCCTAATTGCCTAACAGTCTAATCGCCTAACAGCCTCCCCCATGTCTCTAACAAAACTCTATAAACAACAAAACCCGCTCCGGTGAAACATCATGCTGAATGATAAGAGCCGGAGCAATCATATAACCCCCATCCCTCCCAAGAATGCTCATTTTTTCAACTATATCCCTTTCCAACTCTTCGTCGGATCCGTTTGGTAATAAATCCTGCTGATCGATCGCTCCCCAAAAGGAGAACTTATCCCCAAAATTATTTTTCATATCCAGAGGAAGATGACCCGGAACTCCGGGTTGCACGGGATTAAATACTTCGAAACCTATTTCACGGATATCATCCAATAAATCGGCCACGGCACCATCACAATGCAAAATCGGGATGATATCGGGTTTGGCCTCCTTAAAGCGGTCGACCATCCGTTTATAGACCGGCTTCAATTGATCCCTGAAAGTTTCTGGAGGCATTATCAGGCTTGTCTGTGTCCCGAAATCATCTCCAAACCAGATGGCATCTACACCTGCCTCAATTAACTTTAATCCGATTTCGATCTGATAATCGGCACATGCCTCGAACAGCGGAATCACATATTCGGTCTCCATCATCATATCCACCAGTAACTTCTCCATCCCCACCAACTGATGTGCCAGTGAAAAAACAGTAACCTCGATATCCCCAATGATAAGATAATCACTTTTATATTTTTTTGCCAGCGCTTCAGTATCCCTGAAACGCCCCGGAGCCATCGGATCAGGAAACCGGTAGGCTTCAATATCCGCTTTGGTTTCTGCATTGGCTAACGGATAGTCAACCACCTCAACATAGATATCACCCTGACGCATCCGCATACCATATTCGTTGAGCCAGGTGCCGTCATCAGCTTTCTCAATCTTATAATTATCCGATACTGAAGCGCCGGTAATCACAACATCACTTCCCATAGCAACACGCAGTTCGTTTGCACTTATGCGATAGGTAACATCTTCATAAAGATTCTCAGTATACCTGACAGGAATATTTAATATCTTACCAAAATGATCAGATAGGGTGCGGCAAAGATCAAACTGAACTGGAATCCGGTCGGGAACTCCATCAATACGTTTGAACGCTCTTAAAACCCGTTCGCGTGAATTCATAAATCGGAGAATTAGATCAATCTTATTTAGGACAATTCTTCAAAGATAAGATACAAAATTAAACATAGGATGACTTTTAAACCATATATTTGTAATCTAAAATCTTTCTAATATGGCAACTTCTCGTCGGACATTTCTCAAAAACAGTGCGGTTCTTCTGGCTGGCACAACCCTCCTTTCCAAATCAGCAATTGCTGCTCCAAACCGGTCTCAGATTGTTGGGGTCCAGCTCTACTCGGTACGCGATGATATGAAAAAAGATCCGATTGGAACACTTACCCAGCTGGCTAAGATCGGATATAAAAATGTGGAACATGCCAATTATGTGGATCGCAAATTCTATGGATACAGCGCCATTGAGTTTAAAAAAATACTCGATGACCTGGGATTGAAGATGCCATCGGGCCATACCGTAATGGGACCAACCCATTGGGATGCCGCGAAGAAAATCTTTAGTGATTCGTGGAAATACACCATTGAGGATGCAGCATACCTTGGACAGCAATACGTGATAAGCCCATCGATGGATCAGAGCGTCAGAACAAATTATGACGAAATGCTCCGTTTCCTGGATCTTTTTAACCTTTGCGGAGAGCTTTGTCAAAAATCAGGGATGAAATTTGGCTACCATAATCACTCTTTTGAATTCAGTCAGAAACTCAACGACACCAAGGTTTTTGATATCATGATGCAACGGATGGATCCAAAACTTGTGGTGATGCAACTGGACATTGGAAATATGTATATCGCAGGAGCAAAGGCACTTGACATCTTAGGTCAATATCCCGGAAGATTTGAATCGATGCATGTGAAGGATGAAATTGCCGTAACAACTGCCGAAAAATTCGAAAGCACTATACTTGGCGAGGGGATCATCCCGGCTCAGGAAGCAGTAAACCTTGGGAAAAAAATGGGTGGTACCCTCTGCTATATCATTGAACAGGAATCGTATCAGAATATAACACCACTTGAGAGTGTAGCGAAAGACTTCAAAATTATGAAAAAATGGGGCTACTAAGTTTCATAGAATGCATTTAATTAGAATACACTAATGTTGATTGTCATTTCGCCATCTAAGACACTGGAGTTCGAAAAGCCTGTTAAAAATATCGTATCCACACAGCCAAAGTTTGTTAAAGAGGCTTCCGTTTTAATCAAGCCGCTCCGTAAACTGAGTGTCGACCAATTGATGAACCTAATGGATATCAGCCCTAAACTGGCACAGCTGAATCAGGAGCGCTATTTTTTATGGCGCCCTGAATTTACACCTGAGAGTGCCCGGACTGCTCTGTTTGCTTTTCGGGGAGATGTTTATACCGGTCTCGATGCAGATTCGCTCACCGATAAGGAGATTACACTTGCACAAGAGAACCTCCGGATTCTTTCGGGTCTTTATGGAGTGATCCGACCTCTTGATCTGATCCGTCCCTACCGGCTCGAGATGGGAACCACTTTGGCAATTGGTAAAAACCGTAATCTTTACGAATTCTGGCAAAAGAAAATCACAGCCAAGATTAGAGAGGACCTGAATAAGAGCAACTCAAACCTTTTGATTAACCTGGCTTCAGTGGAGTATTTCAAGGCTGTGGATCAGAAAAAATTAAAAGCCGAAATCGTAACGCCTGAGTTTAGAGAGGGGAAAGAGGGAATTTACAAGATGGTCTCTTTCTTTGCAAAAAAAGCACGTGGTATGATGACCCGTTTTATACTTCAAAACGGGATAGAGGAGGAGGAGCATTTGCGGGCATTCGACAGTGAAGGATACTGCTACAACAGCCATCTTTCCGAAAAAGGGAGACCTGTATTTACCAGAGGATAATGAAATTAAACCAGATTATAACAAAGTATTAGGCGAGTAAAATATCAGCAGGAATTTTCAACCCCTTATAAAGAGATTTCACCATTTTAAGTGTCAATTTTCTTT
>Ga0073936_10007509_pt1 | contig 14081 bp, 14 predicted proteins | sample AliMusrvi5mmetaG_FD_87041 | JGI IMG/M metagenome (GOLD analysis project Ga0073936, IMG submission 87041) | Freshwater lake bacterial and archeal communities from Alinen Mustajarvi, Finland, to study Microbial Dark Matter (Phase II) - Alinen... | ecosystem: Environmental > Aquatic > Freshwater >... | reverse complement strand
CCTCCGCCTTCGACCGGTCGACATCGCAGACGCCGGTCAGTCGGACCGCGTCGTATTCACCGAGAATCGATGCGTGGGTGGCACCCCAGGTCCCTGCGCCGATGATCGCGACGTCGATCCGTTCCATTCCGCTCTCCTCCGGACAGGCTCAGAGAAAACGCCGCAGCCCGTCGAGACAGGCGCGGGCGTTCTCGAGCCCCGATCCGACCCTGGATTCGCTTTCCACGATCAACGCGAGGAAATCCTGCCGGCCCGCATCGAGGATCCCCTTCCAGTCGTTCCGATCGTCCAAGGCGCCGAGGACCGTGTCGAATCCGGCGTCCAGGGAGAACGGCTTGCAGTGGAGCAGGACCGGTCGTCCCGAGTAGGTCCGGAGGACTCCGGCCGGATCCGCACCGCCTTCGATGGCGTTCCCGGTGTCCAGTTCCATGATGATTTCAGGAGAAAGGCTCCGGAACAGAAGGTCGAACACGCGCTCGCCGTCATAGACGAGCTGGAACTCGTGCTCGTGGTTGTGGTAGCCCAGATCGATGCCATGCGCTTTCAGTCGTGCGGAGATTCCGTTCAACCGGGTCGCGTAGTCGGCCCAGAGGACGCGCCGCTCCTCGGAGGGCTTGTGTGCAACGTTCCACTTGCCGCCAAGGCAGGGCACGATGGCCCGGCTGCAACCCACCTTCTTCAAATAGTCGATGGTTCTTTCAATGGTCTCCGGCTGGACGTTGCGCCATTCGATATGCCAGCTGCAGAGGTCCAGACCGGAGCGGTCCAGTGCCCTCCGGACTTCGTCGACGTCGTATTCCGGTTCGCCATAGAACTCGATGGCTCCATAGCCCATCTCCGCGAGCTTCACGAACGTCCCGGCCATATCGGCCTTGATGTCCTCGTAGACGGTGTACATTCCCAGCGCGATCGGCACCTTGCCCATTCCGGCGGCCTCCTCTTCCTCTGCCTTCAGATCCTTCGAACGCACCAATCGGCGGCATTCGAGAGAAGACGTCCCATGTTGGAGAGCATCGAGGCCGTATGTCCGGGCGTGATGCTGCAGGTCCGGCCCTTGCCCAGGTCCTGGCTCCACCCTGCGATTTCCGTCCCTGCCGCGGAGACGCTGCAGAGGAAGGGCACGGCCCGGTCCATGTCGACCTGGCAGAAATAGTGCTCGTCGGGCGATTCGAAGGGTTCCACTCCCGCGAGGACGGGGTGGCGGCAGCCGGCCAGCGGCAGGATGCGGACCGGGGCATGCTCCTTCGGGTGGCTGGCGAAATGGCCGAGGGCGATGTGGAACATCGGCGACCCCGGGTCGATCACGGCCAGCCCGGCGTGGACGAACAGCATGCCCATCCCGCCTTCGACGGCATCCAGCAGGACCTGCTGCTCATCGATCCGCAGATGTTCGTTGTTGTCGGGATTTCCGCACCCGATCGTGAAATTCACGACGAGGTCGGGCTTGCGTTCCATCCGGACGACGTCCCGGATGTAGTCGGTGGTCAGGACGTCCCACCGGTCTTCGGTGAACGTGGCGCGGACGATGTCGCGATAGGTGTCCGCGGGGTGATACATGTCGTTCCAGACCACGGCGATCGATTTCTTCATGGGGAGTTCCTCCTTTTCGGTTCCAGAGGTCTTGTGCGTCATCGTCGGCTAGAGGGCGGCCGCGGCCGCGGAATCGAGGATGACTTCGCAGTCCGGATGCAGCTGGAGGACGGAAGCCGGTACGGACGGATCCACCGGTCCTTGGAGCGCCGCTCGGACGATCGCGGCCTTTCGGGCACCGTTGGCGGCGAGCACGATCCTGCGGCTATGCATGATGTTCCGGATGCCGATGGTGATTCCGCCGAGATCCGCCTCCGCGCTCGAGTTCGTCTCTCTGCGGATCCGGGTGTCCAGGTCCTTGTCCATCCGGGAGAGCCAGGTCGTCTGGCCGAACGGCGTGCCGGGCTGATTGAAGCCGAGGTGCCCGTTCTCTCCGATCCCGAGAACCATGAGGTCGATTCCGCCGCGGGCGGCGATCGCATGTTCGAAGTCCGTGCATTCGCGGGCGAAATCGTCCGACCGCGTGGGCGGCATCAGGAAATGCTCCATCGGGATGCCGAGAGGAAGGACGACTTCGTGCAGGATCATGTAGTAGCAACTGCCGAAATACTCCCGGTCGACCCCGGTGACTTCGTCCAGGTTGAAGACGGTCATGCGCGAAACGTCGAAGGGGTGTCCCGCGTGGATCTCCGCGAGCGAGCGGTGCACTCCGCCGGTCGTCCTTCCTGTGGATAGGCCGATGACGGATTCGGGTCGGCGGAGGGCCTGTTCCACGATGCGCCATGCGACACGGGAGTGGAACTCCGACTCGGATGAAGTGACAGTGATCTTCATGATTTATTCCTTCCGGCATCTGCGGGCCTGCGTAGGAGTCCGATTCCTTCCGATGAGCGGCGGCAGTTCGCCCGGAGCCGGTCGAAGTTCCCGTCGCAGGATTTTTCAAGACCCAGAATCATGGCGCCGACGACCGGTTCGAACTCGGCGTTGAGGATCGATGCCTTGACGACCCTCCTGTGCACGCAGGCGCTGATGATATCCTGCAGGAGCAGATTTCGGGCCTTGAATATCCCGCCGGAAAGCACGACATCGATGGGTTTGTCCATCAGACCGTACTGCTGGGCGCCCGCGATGACATACCGGCTCAGGGAGGTCCCGAAGTCCCAGATCACATCCAGCGCGGCGGTGTCTGAGTGGTCCGCCGCTTCGAACAGCAGGAACGCCACGTCCTTCAGGGGCTTCCCGAGTTGTCCGCGCTGATAGGCCAGCAACAATTCGTCGACCTTGGTCAGACCGAAGTGGTCGAGCGCCATGCGGGTCAGCAGAGTCGGTGGGAGCAGGCCGATCTCGCTCTGGAACACGGCCATCAGCGTCCTCGCGCCCAGACTTCCCCCACCCTGGTCCATGTCGTCGATATAGTTGTTGTAGACTTTGATGAACCCGGTGTCCGTCGTGATCGCGCAGTTCAGACCGGTCCCTCCGCAGAGCACGATGGCATTGGGATTGTCCGTCCCTCCGCGGAGCGCGATCAGGCTGTCGTTGTATACGGTGACGTTCTGGATGCCGTAGATATCCCTCAGTGCATTTTCAAGCAGTTCGATCTCGTCGGGCCAATTCGCTCCGGAAAGGCCGGCGGAGATGGCGGTGATGTCGCCGTACCCGAGTCCCGCCTGCGCCAATGCCTGGTCGACGGAGATGCGTACAGCGCCCATGGCGCGATCGAGACCATCGTAGAAGTGGCAGGAGCCGTAACTGGTTCCGGTTCCCAGCACGCAACCGTCCCCGTCCGCAAGGAGCGCAATCGTCTTGCTCCCACCCTGATCGATCGCCAGTATCGCCATTTCGTCACACCCTCGTATCTTGTTCTGCAGACGCCAACCGCTTGTTGGCGCATGTGCTCTCACGGACCACTAGTTCTGTATTCAGGAGAATGCGTTCCTTGGCCGCGTGCGGGTGCCCAAGGCTGTAGACCAGCTTCTGGATGCCGACGTAACCGGCCTGCTTCAGCGGCTGCATCATCGTCGTGACCGGCTTGCAGTTGAAGCTGCCCGCCGCCCGGAACTCATCGTCGAACCCGATGACGGAGACGTCTTCCGGTACACGCAGCCCGACCTCGTTCATCGCCTTGATGGCGCCGAAGGCCGAAAGGTCCGTCGCGAAGAAGATGGCTTCGGGGACCTGATTCTTTTCTATCAGCTTCTTCATCTCGACATATCCACGATCGAAGTAGAGGTTCTGGCTCATGAACTCGTCCCTCTTCTTCCATTCGTCGACGTCCGAGAAATCGGGGAAAATGATCAGGCTCTGGTCCACCGGCACGTTGTACCGCTGGAGGGCCCGGACATAGCCGTTCATGCGGTCCAGCGTGATCTTCAGGTTCATGTTCCCGCCGATGTGGGCGATCCGTCGGTGTCCGAGATTGATCAGGTGCTCGGTCGCCATGAAGGCGCCGCCGATGTTGTCGATGACGACCTTGTTCACGTCGGTGCCCTCGATGTCGTTCTCGATGAGCATCAGCGGGAAATTGGAGTGGACCAGCTGCTGGATCATGGTATCGTCGTAGACGAGACTTCCGTACAGGACGATCCCGTCCACTCTTCCGTTCATCAGGAAATTGAGGTGGCGCTGCTTGCGCTGCACGTCGCCGTTGGAGTTGCAGAAGATGATGTTGTACTTTTCGTCGACATCGAAATCCTCCGCCCCCCTCTCGAGACCCTCGATCAGGCGGAAGATGAAGGTCGCGCAGAGATCGTCCACCACGATTCCGATCGTGTGCGTCTTCTGGAGGACCAGAGAACGGGCGATCCCATTCGGTCGGTAGTTCAGTTCCTTGATCGCGGCGATGATCTTCAGCGTGGATTCCGGGCTGACTCCCTTCTGGTCGTTCAGGTATCGGGAGACCAGGCTCTTGGAAACTCCTGCCAGATGTGCGACGTCATGGATGGTTGCCATGGACGAATCCTCCTTTCCTACATGGTGGATTTGCCGATTGGAATGTCAAGGAGGAATCACGCGGTCGGAAAGAACTGCGGAAGAAGGGCTCGATTCGTTTCAAGAATTTCCGCGAGCATGGGTTTCGCGAGGTCGTAGTCCATGATCAGCGGGTGGGCCAATAGGGCGAGCAGCGCCTTGTCCCGGTTCCCTTCGACCGCCGCCTCGACCGTCAGCGTCTCGTAGTTCTTGACCGCGCAGACGAGGCCCCAGACGCTGGACGGAAGGCTGCCGAACGTCAGGGGGCGGATTCCGCTTGCGTTCACCAGGCACGCCGTCTCGATGGAGGCGTCGGCCGCGAGGAACGGAATGGCGCCGTTGTTCGGAACATTCACGACGGCCCAGGTGTCCCGGTTGTTGGCGATTGCCGAAATCACGCCGAGCGCGGTCTCCGCGTAGTCGCCGCCGCCCCTCTTGGCCAGCAGCGCGGGCTTCGTGTCGACGGCGGGATCGTCGTAGATCCGGAAGAGCTCCTGTTCGATGCCGACGACCGTTTCCCCCCGGGTCATGGGGGTTTCCAGCTCGTGCCGCAACGTCTTTCCCTTGTGGTAGAAATACTGGCAGTAGAAGCTCGGAATCATCCGCTGCTTCATGATGATGTCCTTGTCGACGGCGCCGACGAATTCGGCGGCCCGCTCGAATTCGGCGTCGGTCACGGGGCGGTCGTCGATCATGATGTTGTAGCTGAAGTTCAGGTGGTTCAGTCCGAAGAAATCATACCGGACGCGGGAATGGTCGATTCCGAAGGCCTCGTACAGCATATTGGCGGGATGCCGGCCGCCGCCGCACAGCGCGGCGAATTTCACGCCCGTATGCTTGCCGACCGCTTCCGCGATGATGCCGGTGGGGTTCGAGTAATTGACGACCCATGCGTTCGGGTTGTGCTTCTCCACGTCACGGGCGATGTCGAGCATGGCGGGAATGGTGCGCAGCGCCTTCGCGAATCCGCCGGCTCCCGTCGTCTCCTGCCCGAGCAGGCCGTATTTCATCGGAATCCGCTCATCGTGGATTCTGGCGGCGTTCCCCCCTACCCGGATCTGTGTGACGATGAAATCCGCGCCCTCGATGGCCTCGACGCGGTCCAACGTCTTCACGACCTCCACGTCGTAGCCGATCCCGCGAAGGAACCGCTCCGTGAATCCGTGCATGATCCGCAGTCGTTCGGAGTCGATGTCCATCAGCGTAAGCCGGGCGAGCGGCAGCGTCGTGCGCATGGCGCCCAGCGCTTCCAGCAACTCCGGCGTATAGGAGCTCCCCGCTCCGATCAGCGTCAGTCGGATGGCCTTGTTCATATCGTCCTCCCTACCATTTCAGCCGTTCCCCGAACGAGTTGATGAAGGCCGGTTCGTCCGAGTTGAATCGCTCCGGGTTCTTCAGCAGTTCGAAGATGTTCTCGGCGACTTGTCCAGGTGTCACGTAGTAGCGGACGCCCTCCGGCATTTCACAGAAGGCCTCGTCCGGATCGGCGGTGGCCTTCCCGATGACGGAAAGCATCCACCCCGGATGGATGTCCATGACATTGCCGCCATGCTTCCGGATCGCGTTCAGCACGATGACGGACTGCATGTTCACGGCGGCCTTCGACATGCAGTAGCCTGGCTGGCCGTCCTTGGCGCAACCGCCGATGCTGCCGGCTTCCGACGAGAGGTTCACGACGAGTTTCTCGTAGCTCTCGAGCACGAGTCCGATCAGGGCCTGGGTGACGCGAAGGGTTCCCAGCGCGTTGACGTTGAATTCCGTCAGCATCCGGTCGTAATCGAAGCCGTCGTCCAGAATGGTTCCCGTGTCTGCGCTGAGCCATACCCCTGCGACATTGATCAGGATGTCGATGGACCGGGTCCGGCCCTTGGTGAACTCCGCGGCGGCCTTCACGCTTTCGGAGTTTCCGACGTCGAGCGGCACGACGTGAAGGGTATCCGGAAAACGTGCGGCCAAATCGTCCAGCAAATGCCAATTCTTCTTGAAGCGGCCTGCGAAGACCCTATCGCCGCTTTCGGCATATTTTCTGGCCAGCTCGAACCCGAGCCCTCGGTCCGCACCCGTGATGAATACCGTCTTCTTCATGGGATGATGATTCCTTTCACATAGCCGTCCGACTGCTGTTCGCAGGCACGGTAACCTGCTTCCGAATCTTCCAGGGAATACCGATGGGTGACCAGTCCCCGGATATCCAGGACCCCTCGCTCCAGCAGGGCGATCGCTCTCCGCATGTCGTCCGGCTCGTCGGTGGAGTAGTTCGGAAAGACTCCTCGGACTTCCACCGCCTTTTCCATGATCTTCCTGAAATCGATTCCGCTTCCTGGTTCCTTGTACATGCTCATCAGGGTCAGACGGCCTCTGGATTTCTTCAGGAACGTGAGCGACTGCCCCAGGACGTCGGTCCGCCCCGTGCCTTCGATGACGAAATCCGCCATGTGGCCTGCGCTGATCCGTCGGACCTCCGCCTCCACGTCGGTGCTCCGGGGATCGAGTGCGTGCGTGGCTCCGTACCGTCTCGCAAGTTCGAGCCTCCGGGTGTCGGGATCGACGGCGATCAAGGCGGAGAGCAGGTTTCCTGCCAGCAATTGGATGCACCACAGGCCCATGGGGCCGCAGCCCACGACGACCGCGACGTCCCCGGCTTCCGGCGCAGCGGCGCGGACGACGGTGACGACGCATTTCAAGGGTTCGCACATGGCATGGATCGGGTCTATCCTTGGGGAAAGCCGATAGCAGTCGCTGTCCTTGACGGAGATGAAGTCGGCCAATCCGACTCCTCCGAGACCCGTCACGAGATCCCCTTCGCGGATTCCGGTCGTCGCCGCGCCGACGTGGACGGCCGTCCCGGCCCATTCGTGCCCGATCGTCCTCGGATAGGAAGCCGCAAGGCCCTTCCAGTCACCGATCTCGCTGTTGCAGATCCCCCAGGCCGCCACGTCGACGACGATGCGGTCCTCCTCGAGCGGCAGGTCGAACTCCTGCAGTTCGAGCGTCCGCGAGCCGGTCAGGATCATCCTTCTGGTCCTCACTGCTCTCCCTCAATCGATGTTCTGGATGAATTCCACGGTCTCGCCACCCGGAGCCCGGATGAAGGAGAACTTCATGCCGACGATCTCACCGGATCGCGTCGGAATGTGGGATTCCCGAGGTTCCTGGATCAGTTCCGCGCCCGCCGCGATCGCCTTCGCGACGGAGGCCTGGATATCGTCGGTCAGGACGGCGACATGCTGCCATTTTCCGGTTCCGAAATCCTCCGGAGACGCGAAGATCTCGAGAAAGTCCCCGGCGCCCAGGTCCAGGATGAAGGCGTGGTCCAGGCCACCTTCCTTGCCCCATTCGACGACGAGCTTTGCGCCAAGGCCCTGCCGGTAGAATTCCGCCGTCCGATGCAGGTCCGGGACCCGCAGACAGACGTGGTGGATTCCCTTCTTCTTGTCCTTCGTCCAGGCCATTTCATATTCCTCCTTGTCCTACATCCTGTGGGAGAGGTCTTCCCGTGGTTTTCCGTCCAGATGCTCCCGGTTCTTCGAAGAATTCCGGACCGACGCCGGAGCCAGCCATTTCGCGGCGTTCCGCAGGACAAGACGGATTTCCTTCTGGTAGAAGATCGGAAAGGTCTCGTGCCCCGGAGTGAACTGGAAGACCTTGCCTCTACCACGGTCGAACACGCACCCGCTCCTGCAGACGTCTCCTCCTTCCCACCAGGCGAGGAAGACGATCTTGTCGGGATCCGGGATGAGCAGGGGTTCCCCGTACATCTCGTCCTGGGGAATCTCGATGCAGTCCTCGATGCCTTCGACGATGGGGTGTCCTGGAGCGATGACCCACAGGCGTTCCTTCTCCCCCTTCGGCATGGTCCTGAATCTGCCCCACCCACCAGGTTGCGGGAAGATGCCCATCAGCTTCTGCCACGGTTTCGAGAAGGTGGCGGAATGGAGGACGATGAGCCCCATCCCGTCGTTGATCACCCGTTCGCAGATCCGGTTCGCCAAGCCGTCATCGAACTCGTTGTTATCCAGGTGGCTCCACCAGACCAGCACGTCGGTGTTCTCGAGCACGTCTCCGCCCAGACCATATTCGGGCTGGTCCTGCGTCGCCGTGACGACTTCGAAGGCCGGATCCTCGAGGAATCCCTCGGCGATCGCCATGTGCATGCCCTGCGGATAGACGCTCAGCACGGGCTCACGCCGGTCCTGGTTGTGTTCGCACCAGACGGTGACCTTGATTTTCCGTTCCATGCCGCGCTCCCCGTACTTCAAGATCTTCGCCAGTCGAACAGGGCACAGGTCTTCTCCAATCGGCCGGCTGCGATCTCACCATACACCTTGTCGCAATACCGAGGCGATTCCAGCTGGTAGATTCCTTCGACTCGGATATGCCCGTCGCGAATCCATTCCATGGCTTTGAGGAAGCTCCCGAAATTGCTGTTCGGCAGGAATTCCGAGGGGCGCCTCGGGAGCGACCATTCCCAACCCGAATGCAAGTGCACATATCCATAGAAGATCTTCCTCAGGAGCGTATGCGCATCCAGGTCCGTGGACCGGTACCAGGGGACGCCGATCAGCGACAGTTCGCCGCCTTTCCGAAGGGACTCGAGCAGCGAGACGGCCGCTTCCTCCATGCCGGAGCATTCGAGTCCGAGGCCGATCCTCCCCTTGATTCCAGGGACTTCGTCGAGGGAGGACAGCACATGGGTCAACCCGCAGGATTCGGCCACCGCGCGTCGGTTGGCTGTAGGATCGGTCGCGAAGACTTCATACCCGCAATGCTGCATGACCTGGGCGCACATCAGTCCGACGATGCCCAGACCCGTGACCGCGACGGGCTCCGTGGGCCGGATCGCGGTTTCAATCAACGAAGTCATCGCGATGGCTGGGATGCGGCCGATGACCGCATGTTCCGGCTTCATTCCTTCAGGGACCGGCACCACGTCCGATTGCCGGACGCGTTGAAGAGCCGCATGGGGTGCCGGTGTGAAGACCAGGTCGCCCTTCTTGACCGATTCCACCCCTTGGCCGGTGGCCAGCACTTCCATGACGGCCGCATAGCCCGTCGACATGGGATAGACGGCTTCACCGGAATAATCCATATATCCACCGCGCTCCGAACCTGAAGAGATCAGGGAGACGATCGTCCTGCCCACGATTTCTTCCGCAGTCGGGGCCTGGTCTTTCCATTCGCAGGACACGAGTTCGGCCTTCTGTCTTCCGACGAACTGGACGCAGCGGTTCATTTCCATTTCAATCGACTCCATCTTGTGGATTTCGGTCCGGATGCTCCCCGCGCGGGGAGCATCCGGACCGGGACTACAAACGTAGGGTCTACTTGACTCCCTTGGAGTCGAGGAAGGCGTTGAGCTGCTTCTGGATCTCGGTCTTGCAGGCGTCGATTCCTGCGTCCTTGGACTGCTGCACGAAGGCCGTGAAGGCAGCCTCGACATCAGGCACCAGACCGATCATCAGAGGATTGCCATACTGGGTCTTGACGTTGTTGATCGCCGTGTACTGCGTCTGGATCGGCTGGGTGTCGAGAACGAATCCGGCGAGAACGCTGGGCTTCGTCAGCGCGACATCCTGGGCGACACGGTCGTAGTAGGTCGGCCATGCATCGGCCTTTTTCAGGTTCAGCACGTCGTTGGCCGTGGCGCTGGACGGGAAGAAGGCTCCGCCGAGGTGCTTGGAGAGGTCGATGGAGGCATAGGAGATCTGGTTGTCGGCGGTCAGGGTATAGTTGATTCCAGGGAGGCCGTATTGCGTGAGCATGTAGTAGTCCTTGTTCGTCTGGAGCAGGTTGACGAGCATCACGGCCCTCTCAGGATTAGGTGCGTTGTGCGTGACGGACAGCATGTTGGATGTCGGTCCCTGCCCAGTGACGACCGACAGGGGGTTGAGGCGGTTCCACTCGAAGAATCCGATCTTCCAGCCTGGATGATCCTTCTCGAGTTGCGGGACCTGGTTGGTGTCGTTGGGGAACTGACCGTTGAAGGTCGAGGCGGCTTTGCCGTTCAGCACGGAGAACTCGCCCCACTCGAGGCTGGAAAGTGCACTCTGGGACCAGTAGCCGGCATCGGCCCACTGCTTCATCCTAGGCAGCATCGCCTTGAATTCGGGAGTCTCGATGGTCTCGAGAAGGACTCTCGGATTCGCGGGGTCGATGACGAAGTTCGACTGGTTGTCACCCGCGACGTCGACGATCTGGTACTTCGTCGAAGGGATGAACATGCAGTTGAACACCTGGGCCTGATAGTCGTCGGACGGAAGCATGTCGGGCACGTTGTCCTTGATGCCCTGCAGATAGGCACCGACGGTGTCGAGGTCCTTGATGACCGGAAGATTGTACTTGATGCGCAGATCTTCACGATACATGAAGCTGGATTCGCTGTAGGTCTTGGCCTGGCAGGGAATGCCCATGATCTTGCCATCGATCTTCACGGCTTCCCAACGGTCCGCCGTCATGGACTTCTGGATATCGGGGGCATACGTCGGAATCAGATTCGTCAGATCGAGGAAAGCACCCTTCTTCGCGTACTGCGAATAGAGGAGCCAGTCCGCGGAGTAGATCAGGTCGTAGTTATCGCCGGATGCCAGAGCGAGGCTGTAGTTGTTCTGATAGTCGTTTCCAGCGGCATACGTGATCTTGATGGTGGCGTTCAGGTCCTTCGTCATCAGCGTGTTCAGAGCCGCATAGAACTTGTCGGTATCATCCTGGTTGAGGGGAGCGTCGCTGATCATGAAGAGCTTCAGTTCAACCTTCTTGCTGATATCGATCGCTGCGGTCGTCGGAGCCGTCGTCGGAGCCGTCGACGGAGTCACAGCCTTGCTGCAACCCGAGAAGACGCTCACCATGAGCAATAGGGACAGAATCAGGATCACCGGTCGTGCGAAGTTCTTGTTCATGAATTTCCTCCTTCTTGAGATTTCGGACGATTCACTTTCCTGCACCGGGTCCGATGGTATTGGCATTGACCTCCTTCGTGGTTCCACCGGTATTGACGAAGTTCGTTCTTGCATTTCTGGCATGAAACATCCCAGGGATCTTCACCCCTTGACCGCACCGATCGTAATGCCTCTCACGAAGTATTTCTGGAGGAACGGGTAGAGAAGAATGATCGGACCGGTGGTGACCACGGCGGTCGCCAGCTTCACCGATTCCGTCGGCATCGTCCCCTTCCGGAAATAGGACGCAGCAGCTGCAGACAGGGCGACGAACTGAGCTGAAATCGTCTTGTAAAGCAGATACTGAAGCGGCCACTTGGAACTGGTCGGAACGAAGAGGGACGTCGAATACCAATCGTTCCAGTACTGCAGGGCGAGAAAAAGTCCCACGGTCGCGATGACAGGCGTCGAGAGCGGAATGACGATCCGGCGGAAGATGAAGAAGTCCCCCGCCCCGTCGATCTTCGCGGATTCGATGATCGATTCCGGTACCGATCTCATGAAATTGCGGATCAGCAATATGGAAAAAGCGCTTTCAAGAGAGGGGACGATCAGAGCCAGAAGCGTATCCTTCATTCCCAGTCCGACGATCAGCAGGTACCAGGGAATCAGTCCGCAATTGAAGAGTGTCGTGAAATAGATGAAGAAGGAGATCTTGTTCGCATACTTCAACTCTTTCCTCTGCAATGCGTAGCCTGCCATCGACATGAAGAACACCCCGACCACGGTACCGGTCGTCGTGACCAGGATGCTGACTTCATAGGCGCTGATGATCTTTTCCGGGAAGAGGAATATCGCCTTGTAGGCATCCAGCGATAATTCCCTGGGAATGATCGAGTATCCATACTGGATGATGACCTGGTTGGCCGTGAAAGATCCTGCCAGTACGAGCAGGAACGGAATCAGGCATAGGAGTCCGATCAGCGTCAGATAGAAATACCCGAAGCCGTCGAATACGGATCTCGCACTGAAGATCTTGTCCTTTACCTTGCTCATCGCGTAAAGCATCCTCCATGATGTCGGGGGCCCAATGGGCTTTACCCTAGAAAAGCGCGTTCTCTTTGTTGATTTTCCGGATGATGGCGTTGACGATCATGACCGCTGCGAATCCGAACAGGGACTGATAGAGACCTGCCGCCGTGCCCGTGCTGACGTTGAAGTTGATGACCAGAGACCGGTAGATATAGGTGTCAAGAATATCGGTCGCGTTGAACAGAATGCCGTTGTTGCCGATCAGCTGATAGAACAGGTCGAACTGGCCTCTCATGATTCCACCAAGGCTGAACAGTACCAGCATGATGAAAGTCGGCTTAAGCAATGGAAGCGTGATATAGCGGATCTGCTGGAAGATGTTGCAGCCGTCGAGTTCCGATGCTTCGTACATCTCCCGGTCGATGCCCATGATCGCGGCCAGATAGATGATGGTGCCATAGCCTAGTCCCTTCCAGGTATTGAAGAAGACCAGGATGTACTTCCATACGCTCGGAAGCATGTAGACGTTGACGGGCTTGATTCCGAAGACCTTCAGGACGGAATTCAGGGAACCGAGCTCGAAGTTGAAGATGCTGTAGGCGATCGCACCGACGATGACGAACGATACGAAATAGGGCAATAGCATGATGGATTGCGTCGTTCTCTTGTATATCCGGCCGCGGATGTCATTCAGAATGATCGCCGTGAAACACTGTAGACCGTTCCCAATGAATATGAAGGCAAGATTGTACAGAACCGTGTTCAACGTCAGACGCCATACGACGGCGTGAGCCCCCCCGAAAAAGAGGAATTCGAAATTCTTCAACCCGACGAAAGGGCTCCCGAACAGACCCCCTATGAAATTGAAGTTGATGAAGGCGTAATACAGACCGACAAGCGGGGCATACGCGAATATTGCGAAAAAAGCGAGCGACGGGAGCATCATCAAGTAAAGAACACGGTTCTTTCCGATTTCTCGGCTGAAGCTCAGCATGCCGTTGCCCTTGGTCTTGACCGTCAGCAATCCAGGTTCCGGTCTCTTCCGCATGCAGACTATCCTCCATCGACAAAAGGTTCATGCTTCACAAATCCACTGGTTCATACAACCGATCATCGACTATGAAATTCGTGTGTAACGTTCCACTTCGAATTCACAATACCACCGGGATTCCGAGGTGTCAACTCTCAATCTCATGAAAGCTGCGGCGATTTCCGATCACCACTGACCGTCGAAATCTACACATCGCATAGAATGGCCCCGTACAAGTGAATTATCAATGTTGTTTCTCACAGACAGTCGCACCTGGTCGCCGAATCGATGTCCATTCAAGTCGACGCGACTACAACAACAATGCGTATCGTTCCACATCGGTATTGCAACATAGAAACCGGCCGGGATCTTGAATGCCATTCCAGTCAGGCTTCGAACAATCGATCGATGTTTCCCAAAACTTCAGCAAGGCTGCCGAGCACCCGATCGGTCCAACGTCCTGAATCGGAGGTCGGGGGCAGCAGGTCGGGGATCATGATCGTATGCATCCCTGCCGATTTTGCAGCCCGAAGGCCTGAATAGGAATCTTCGACAGCGATGCATCTCTCCGGAGGAATCCCGATTCGAATGGATGCCAACAAATAGATGTCCGGAGCAGGCTTGCAGCGTTCGACTTCGTCTCCATG
>Ga0073936_10007508_pt1 | contig 14084 bp, 11 predicted proteins | sample AliMusrvi5mmetaG_FD_87041 | JGI IMG/M metagenome (GOLD analysis project Ga0073936, IMG submission 87041) | Freshwater lake bacterial and archeal communities from Alinen Mustajarvi, Finland, to study Microbial Dark Matter (Phase II) - Alinen... | ecosystem: Environmental > Aquatic > Freshwater >... | reverse complement strand
TTTGATTAGAAACCAGACATCACAGGTGGCGCCGTTTGAACCGGTAGGGTGGCGCTGATTGAACCGGTAGGGGTGGCGCCGTTTGCTCCGGTAGAGGTGGCGCCGAATGACCCGGAATAGTCATCTGATGAACCGGTATCTTTTCATCAAGAGGAATGATCAATTTATCTTTTATCAGGATCACTGTATCAACTTTCAAATTTTGATTGACTTCGAAGTTTATCGGAACACCTATCGTTTGATTTACCGGTACTAAATCGAGAATATTGATTGTATCTTCAAACTGCATTTCAACAAATACAATGATACTTTGTGTGACAGCAAAGCTGGTGTTGATGTCGAGAGTATCATTCACCATGACATTGTATTTTATTCGCTCATTCCCGAGACTGACCAGCAGGTCGTGAGCAGTAACAAGCCTGTTGCCAACCATTGACTTAAAATACAACAACACCAGGATAACAATGATATTAAGTGCAAATGCACTAATCGCAATGGTCTTTATGAATGATTTGTTTTTAAGATTGGTTTGATCCATAATTAAAGGAAATGTGGACAAAGCTAAAAAAATATTATTATAAACAGTAGCAAAAAGAAAAATGTTTCAAAATTTACTTCATGTTTCCCGTGTGTTCAATTTTTATTTTTTTACTTTTGCTGTCTTAGAAAAAAGTTTAAAATAAATTCATCAATTGCAGTCAGTTTTAACTGACTGAAAAAAGAAACAAAAAGACTTTGGCTTTAGCCTCATAGTTACAAAGAATGATGCTAAAGCAATAAGGAACCAAACTTTATTATCAGTTGCTTGAAAGCAACTGCAATTGATGCTCTGAATTTAATATATGGAAGTTATTTTGAAAGTTTCACTTAGTAAACAGGGGTTGAGAATATATCCAAACATATTTCAATGAAAAGCAAGGTAACGAAATTATCTGTTCTGTTAGTATTTGTCGTCCTTTCCGGTATTATTCCTCAACCAAATCTGTGTGCACAGCCCGATACTGCATTGTACAGAATTGTTGGACGTCAATATATGGATGCCGGCGAATATAGCAAAGCTCTTAAGGCATACACATCGTTAATTAAAATTGATCCTATTTCTGCCAAAGCTTACAATTTCCGTGGAAACGCCTATACTTATTTGAAAAAATATGATGAAGCGATCAACGATTATACGAAGGCAATAGCGCTCGATTCAATGTTTGAAAAGGCTTATTTTAACCTTGCAAACGTTTTTGGAAAACTAAAAAAATATAGTGAGGCTTTATATGACTTATCCATTGTAATAAAAATGGACTCAACTTACGCAGATGCTTATCGTATTCGCGGTATTACTTATATTTATTTAGAGAAATACAATCTTGGATTAAAAGATTTAAAAACCGCAATTTTATTCAATCCCAAGGATTATTTAAACTGGACTTTCCTTGGTAATGTTATGTTGGATATGAAGGATTTGAAAAAATCAGCAGAGTGTTTTGATACAGCTTTGAAACTGCAGCCTACCGATACGGTAGCTATAAACAATTTGCTTTATTGTGCACAAATGAGCTACCACAATAAGGATTATGGTGAAGCAGTCATTTGCTACAAAAGCCTTATAAATTATCAACCCTTCAATAAAGAACTTAGTGTTGATTTGGCAGGAGTGTTCGAGGATAACAATCAAATAGATTCGGCAAAAATTATTCTTGAAAATGTTCTTAAATATGACCCAAAATGTTTCTCTGCACTTGCCAAAATCGGCGAGATTTATGGTAAACATTTGAATGACATTAATAAATCTTTGAAGTATCTTCTGAGCGCTTATGCTATAAAGGATAATGATGTCTCGTTGCTTGAAAATATTGGCGTGGCTTATGGAATACAAAAGGAATTTGAACTCTCTATTAAATTTCTGAAGAAGGCGCTGGCTTTGGATCCTCTTAACTCCTCAATAAATTCGAATCTTGCTAATACCTATGAATTATCCGGCGACTCAAAGAATGCTGACAAATACTTTGCAATAGCAAAAAAAATATCAAACCATAAATAAAACTAATGCATAATGGCCATCAATGACCATTGCCCCTTGCTAAAAAAAGATTTGCTCATCCGCCGGAAATCACTAAATTTGCACCCTTTAAAATTGATAAACTTTTACAGTTTTCCGAACTATAAGGATAATTGAAATTACGGGCACAACAGGTGGAAACAGACGATTCGGCAAACATTGAAAACACTTCGGAAATACATCCTTTTCTGAAAAAACTTAAAGTGATTTTTAAGTACATAATTTTTCCTTTTGTCTGGGTTTGGAATTTGAAGAAATCATTTTTCAACCTGATAAAAAGGCTTGTTTTTCGTTACATACCGTACCTTGAAAAACGTGTCTGGCATGCGAAAGTGGCTCGTAAAACCATTAAGTACAGCTTCAATATTTTTCTTTCAATTATCATTTACTTTATTGCTGTTGGTGTAAATTTTCTTTGGCTGTTCGGATCAACGCCAAGCATTGATCCACTGAAGGACCCTGAAATGTCAATTGGTTCTGAATTGTACACAGCCGACGGAGTGCTCATCGGGAAATTTTATAAAGAAAACAGGGTGCCCGTTGAATTTAAAGAGATCTCGAAAAATATCATCAATGCGCTTATTGCTACTGAAGACACACGCTTCTTTGAACATAACGGCATTGATGTGAAAGCTACTTTTTCGGCTATGTGGAATATATTGAAAGGTGATCAGCGTGGGGGCAGCACCCTCACTCAACAGTTGGCGAAGAATCTTTTTAAAACAAGGAAAACATCACGTGGTCCGCTTGCATTTATACCTTATGTTCGTACACTGATCTCGAAAACCAAAGAATGGATCACTGCCGTAAGGCTTGAAAGCAAATACAGCAAAGAAGATATTCTGACAATGTATCTGAATGCAGTTGATTTCGGAAGCAACACTTTCGGAATAAAAGTTGCCTGCAGGACTTATTTCAACAAACTTCCGTCAAGATTAAATATCCAGGAAGCCGCAACACTGGTGGGAGTGCTCAAAGCTCCATCAACATTCAGCCCTATTTCGCATCCTAAGAAATGTCTCGAAAGAAGAAATGTCGTGTTGTCGCAAATGCTGAAATATAATTACCTGTCACAACGGCAATATGATTCCATCCGCAAGTTACCGATACAACTGGATTATAATATTGACGATCCCACTGAAACTACTCTTGGCTCTTATGTGAGAACAGCTGTTGCAAATGATTTGAAAGATTGGTGCCTTAAGTCAGGATACGATATTTACAAGGATGGACTGAAAATATACACCACCATTGATTCGCGTCTTCAAAAATATGCAGAAGAATCAGTGGCCGAACACATGCAAAGGATACAACGGCGTTTCAATAACCACTGGGGCGATCACAATCCATGGATTGATGCGAGAGAAAAAGAAATCCCCAATTTTATTGAAGATTTTGTAAAGACCACCAGCCTTTATGCAAAACTGTCAAAGCGTTATAAAGGCAACATTGATTCAATAAACAAAGTGCTGAACACACCACGGAAAATGAAACTTTTTTCATGGAAGTCCGGTGAAGAAGAAAAGACATTAAGCCCTATGGATTCCATACGCTATATGAAGAAATTTCTGAATGCTGGCTTCCTTGTGATGGATCCATTTACGGGGCAAATTAAAGTTTGGATAGGCGGTATCAATTACAAATTCTTTAAATACGACCATATCCAACAGGCAAAAAGACAACCGGGATCTACGTTCAAACCTTTTGTTTACTGCGCCGCTCTTGATAATGGCTGGACCCCCTGCGACAGGATCACTGATAAATCAATCACCATAAATTATACTGAAGATGGTGTGAAGAAAACATGGTCGCCACACAATGCCGAATGGAAATTTTCTGGCCGGAACATGACTTTGCGTTATGCCATGGCACGTTCATGCAATTCAGTGACGGTGCAGCTTTCAGATAAAGTAGGCTTCCAGAAGGTAGCTGACTATGCAGCCAAACTTGGAATTAAGAGTAAGCTCAAAGTTGTTCCGTCAATAGGGTTGGGTTCAAACGATGTGTCATTGCTCGAAATGGTTGCTGCTTATTGCACTTTCCTGAACAAGGGTGTTTACACACAACCGGTGCTGGTGACAAAAATCACTGACAGGGAAGGAAAAATCATAAAAGAATTCAAACCTATACAAAGAAAAGTGCTGAGCGATACCACAGCAAATATGATGGTGTATATGCTAAAAGGCGGCCTCGAAGAACCGGGTGGAACATCTGAATCATTATGGGATTATGCCGATATTTTCGGTGGTAATGAAATAGGAGGGAAAACGGGAACATCATCAAATTATTCGGATGGCTGGTTTATGGGCATAACCAAAGATCTAGTTGCAGGAACATGGGTAGGAGGGGAGGATCGTTGCATACATTTCCGCAGATCGGAGAAAATGGAAGGCTGCCACAGTGCACTGCCAATATTTGGGATTTTTATGACCAAAGTTTACAACGATCCAAAGAGTAAAATAACCAAGGGGAAATTTCCAAAAGCTGTGCTCGATATGGGCCACAAATATTATTGTCCTACTGCCTGGGAAAAGAAAGATACGACCGGTGATGATGCTGACAAACCTACTATGAAAAAAAATGACAACGACAGTTTGATAAAAGAAGAATAACTTCTCTATTGAATAAAATTTACCCGAGTAACCTGGAAAGTTTTTCTTCAACTTTCCAGGTTTATTATACAGTAGTCAGTAGTCAATAGTCAGTAGTCAATAGTCAGTAGTCAATAGTCAGTAGTCAATAGTCAATAGTCAATAGTCATCAGTCATCAGTCAATGGTCATCAGTCAATGGTCAACCGCGACATTGAACTTTAACCATTGAACTTTTAAACCATTTTAAAGGAAATTATCTAAATTTGTCCATGCATATTTTGAAAAAATTCCTGCCATTAATCATACTGGTTATTTATTTCGGTTTGCAACTCCCTTTTCTGAAAGCTGATCCGGATACGGTAGTAGATATTAATACCCGTGGTGCCTGGACGGATGAAGGTCTTTATGCCTCACAAGTGAAAAACCTTGTCAACCATGGAACCTTTGATTTTAAAGAAAACAGCACATTTGTACGTGGACCTGTTTTTAATATTATTCAACTTCCATTTTTCCTGATATTCGGAACAAGTTTATTGGTAGCAAGGCTTATTACAATTATGCTTACACTTTTTGTTCTGTTTCTTTTTTTGAAAGAAAAAAAACTATGGAATTTTAGTGTTTTCCTGTTATTATTTGTTCTGCTCGAATTTCATATTTTCCAGTTTACCCACTATGCAATGGTTGAAATGATGTGTGTAGATTTTATCATGCTTGGGCTTTTATTTTTTTTAAAAACGGAAAATAATTTCAGTTTAAGGACTAATTTGCCGAAGATTTTTCTTGCTTCACTTTTTATGTTTCTTTGTTATGGAGCCAAGATACAATACCTGTATGTTGCTGCAATTTTACCCATCACTTCATTTTTCAATGCTCTTGTATTATCAGTAAAAGAACGAAAAATTAAATGGCAGCATTATTCAAATTTTACATGGTTCTTTGTCTTCTCAGTTGGTTTTGTTTTGACTTATTATTTTCTTTGGTACATACCAAATAAAGAATTCTATGATTTTGTTATGTCGAATGAATCAGGAGGACGCTATGGTGCCACCTTTGTCTCAATCAGGCGTGATGCATTATTCAATTGGATTCATGTTTTTTTCGTTAGTGAATATAAAGTTTTTATTGTTCATTTTTTTGTTATTCTTGCACTGGCAATCGTGCTTTTTATTGCGAAAAAGAAAAAAACAATTCACTCTCAGATTGCATTATTTTCTTTCATCTGGATAATTATTGAGCTTCATAAAGTGCCGATGCTTTATCTTCCCAATCGCTATATTATTAGTCTGTTCTTTGCTTCAGGAGTTTTTATTTCATCATTTTATTCAGCATTGGACATCTATTTTAAGAAAATAAAACTCTTGATCTTTGCGATAGCTATTGCGTTCGGAATTTACAACCTCTCATTTTATAAAGATGCTATGGAAAGAAAAAGTTATCAGTTGGTCGCTATTAATGAATATTTGTCAAACTATGATTTGAAAGAAAGGCCTGTAATCGGTGCCTGGGCATCTTCTTTTTGCTGGCAAAACAAGGCTGTTACTTTTCCTGTTTGGAACAATTATTTTAATTGGAAAGATCCTGTTAAATCCTTTAAACCATCGCTCGTAATTTCTGAAACTAACGAGGCGGAAAGTGATAATTCGTACAAAAGTCAAAATATTGATTTGAATAAATTGTCTGATTCCATTCGCACTTTTGATGTCTGGAGGTATAAGATTAATGTTTTTTGGATCAGAAATTAGGGTTAGCAAAGTAATTTGAAAACTGGTAACTAAAGTAATTGTGGGAAGCATGAAAAAATATTGGCCACTGATCATTATCCTGGTTTATTTCACAATTCAGTTGCCATTCCTGAGCGCTGACCCCGACACACTTGTTGATACTTATTCACGCGGTCCCTGGACTGATGAAGGTGGTTACGTCTCACAGGTAAAAAATCTTGTAAACCATCATCATTTTGACATCAACGAAACAGATTGTTTTGTCCTGGCGCCATTTTATAATATTCTGATGGCTCCGGCTTTTTTTATTTTCGGAACAAAATTAATAGTTGGCAGACTGGTTACATTATTTCTGAGTTTGGGCGCTGTCAGCCTTTTTCTGCTAAACAGGAAATTCCGCCACTTTGGAATTTTCCTTAGTTTGTTTGTGATGCTGGAGTTTCATATTTTTCAATTTGCCCATTATGCCCTGGCAGAAGTGGTGTGTCTGAGCCTGCTTCTATTTAGTTTTTATTTTTTTCTCATCGCCTGTCAGGCTAAAGAATACAGAAAAAAAATAAGATTGATATTCGTTTCGGTATTCTTTTCTTTTCTTTGTTATTTCACAAAAATAAGTTTCACTTACGTTATTGGATTGGTCCCTATAACCGCATTTATTATTGCTATTCGTGAATCAATAATAAAAAGGAAATTTGATTTCAGGGATTACCGGTTTCCATGCCATGTATTGTTAATCACTGTTGCTCTTTTTGGAATATATTTTCTCTGCTGGTGTTTGCCCAATATGGACAGAATAAGATATGTGCTTTCCAGGTTGACAACCGGCTTTTATGCATCAACAGTTAAGATGGTACTTGTTGATGCATGGTACATTTTCATAAACAAATTTTGGACAAACATTTTCAGGATAAATCTTATTCATTTCTTAGTTTTCATATTTTTCACCACAGTGTTTTTTACAATAAAAAAAATAAAGTTTAAAAATGTTCCTTTGCTTATATTTTCATCAGTATGGTTGCTTTTTGAACTTACCAGAATGCCGTTGCACTATCTTCCCTACAGGTATTTGTTGGGTTTTATTTTTGCATCAGGCGCTATTCTTTCCACTGTTTATAGTGAATGGACTTATCATTATGGAAAATTGCAATACTTGTTTTTCACATTAGCTATTATCATTGCCTTTTTTAATTTGAAGAATAACTATGATGCTTATAACAGACGGACTTTTCAGCTTGGCGCAATCAATAATTATCTCGCAGATTATAATCTTAAAGACAAACCTGTTCTTGGTTCATGGGCTTCAACAGTTTGTTGGAAAAACAAGGCAATTGTATTGCCGGTATGGTACAAATATTATAATTGGATAGATCCGATTAAAAAATTTAATCCTGCACTAGTTGTTACAGAACTTGATGAGTCAGACAGCAATGAAGCCTATAAAAATGAAGGCATTGATTTAAATAAAATCTCTGATTCTTGCAGAGTCTTTGATGTGTGGAATTATAAATTGGTGCTGTACTGGATAAAATCTATGAAGGAAATTAGACCTAATTAAATTTTAAATCACAAATCTCAAATCATAAATCTTTTCCCGAATATCGCCGTTCCTATTCTCACCATAGTGCTTCCTTCTTCAATAGCGATATGGAAATCACCCGACATACCCATTGAAATTTCTTTAAAATAAGGATTGTTTTTAAAGTGGTTTGTTTTAATAGAGTCAAAACCTGCTTTCAGGTTTTGAAATTCTTTTCTGATTAAATCTGTGTTTTCAGTGAATGTCGCCATTCCCATCACACCACAAATTCTTACATTCTGCATTTGCTGAAATTCCGGTGAACTGAGAATCTTAAATACTTCTGTCAGGTCCAGACCCATCTTGCTTTCTTCGCTGGCAATATAGATCTCAAGCAGGCAATTTACAACCTTATTGTTTTTTACTGCTTCTTTGTTTACTTCGTTAAGCAGTTTGAGGCTGTCAATACTATGAATGTATAAGGCAAATGGGACAACAAATTTCACCTTGTTGGTTTGAAGATGTCCGATGAAATGCCACTCAATATCAGCCGGAAGTTTTGCTTGTTTTTCGAAGAACTCCTGCGCACGATTTTCACCGAAAATTTTATGACCACAATCATAAACGTGTTGTATGTCCTCAATAGGATAGGTCTTACTTACTGCAATAAGCCTGACATTATCAGGGATCTGTTTCTTTATTTCATATAGATTTTCAACAACACTCATTTTAAATTTTCCTTTTAAATATTTTCATAAAATTACTGTCGTAAATTTTCACCCATACAGGTGAACTGTCAATCTTTGCCACACTTTGAGTATAGTCTTTTTCTTTACTGAAGGGGTAAATGTTGGCTTTGCTGTTGACGACAATATAGCTCGCATCCGTGATATAGGGAAACAAATAAATTTTTTCTCTGAAACACAAATGAGACACAAATTCATCCTGTGCACAGACGGCAGCATTTTCTGGTATCATTTTTAGCGCATTATATGTTTCCTTCACATCGAAGTCTCTTGTGTAATGTGGCTTTTGATAGAATCTCTGCTTCTCTCTGTTAAAGTAAGTGAATGTGTGATCCATTGAATGGAAAGTAATAGCAGCAGTAAGAATTATCAACAGGTATGCACATATTCTTCTGGTTTTTTCTTTGTTTATTTCACTGATGATTGTAAAAGCTCCAACTGTTATGATTGGGAGAAATTCTACAGAATAATGGAAACTCAAACCCCAATAAGTGTAAACATCACAAAACATTTTTTGCCCGTAAATTGGCAACAACATCAGAAGATAATAGGGTCTGTAAAAAAGAAGAATGCCTCCCGAAAGCAGCACTGCAATGTGAAGTTCTGATTTTACATAATCCCCCGCTGCAAAACCAAGCTGATTCACAAATAGAAGTTTGAAAGTATAAACGGGTTTGGTAACAATTGTCGTCAATGCTTCACCGAAATTGCTGCCCAGGGCGGAATACCTGAAGTGAAGATAAGTGGCTCCCGGCTTGCCAAGCGAAGGAATTACACATTTTACAATCACTATAAAATAAATGATGGATACAGTTGCCAGAATGGCTGACCACATCAGTTTTTTGCGATCCTTCCTGTATTTAATCATCAACCCAATAAAGATGAAGAAACCCCACAATGCCATGTTTTCTTTAGAGAGTAAGAACAGGGTGAAAATAATAATTGTTTGCTTCCACTTTTCTTTGTGAATAAAATAAAACAGCCATGGGACGGCCATTGTTCCAACGACATTATTGTGATAATCGAAAGAAAGCGCAGAATAAATCCCAAAGAAAAGAAAGAATTGGATCATGGCAGCGAAAGCAAGTTTCCTGTTGCTGATAAGCTCGATAAATTTATAGATACCCTGCCCGCCAATGATAATTGCAATTATTTGGACAATGAGCAAGGTATATGAACCGAAAATGTAATACAAGGGTGAAAAGATAATCATCAGAATTTCGAAATGATCACTGAGAATATTTCCAAAATTTGGATCAAGGACAGTGTTGTTATTTACTCTGAAATGTGCATAATCATAGAGCGACTGATTGAGTATTCCAAAGTCGTGTGCGTTGGTGCGAAACAGGTAATGATTGACGAAAGATATGATCGAATAAATAACTGCAAAGCCAAATATCACTAAGGTTCTGACAATATTTTCTTTCTTAAAACTTTGCAGTATCATCAATGTTCAAAGTTAAGTGACATTTTTTGTAGTTCGGGGATTTTCAAAAATAAATGTTTGCAATAGATTTTTGCAATTCAGAATTTACGTCTGGTATTAGGGTAATCCGGGAAATGCATTTACATACTGAATTTTGATGTCAGGAAAAGCATCAACAAATTGCACCTTGAAATCAGGGAATGATTCAACCATCTGCCATTTTCCGCATTCATCAGGAAATGCGTCAACCGTCTGAACTTTCAGGTCAGGAAAGGCATCAACCACCTGAACTTTAATGTCAGGAAAAGCATTAACCACCTGCACCTTTCCATAAAGTTTGAAACCCTTGAAAGTACAATCACTTGAAATTTTCGACGTTCCTTTGGCTGCAATTTTTTCACTTTTTATTATGGCAATTAAAACGAAAATAATTGTAAGAGGAATGACCAATAATACTGTCTTTTTTAGCATGGCATTGTTCTAAATAATTTCAGACAAATATAGCAACAAATTAGAATACCGTAGTCAAATTTTTGGGTTGTAAAATTCTTTATGGAAACATTGAAAAAAATAAAGGCTACCCTATGTGAGCAGCCTTTATTAAAGTCATTTTAAATTATTGTCAATTCCATGAATTCATCATGTCAATATCCGCTTGAGACAGGCCTTGTCCGTCTGTAATTTTCCATAAAATTGTTTGTATATCACTGATATGGGCAGAAAGCGATTTTTTGTTTCTTAAGATTGTTACTACAGTATGCAATGATTCATTGCTGGTAATTACTGCAAACTTGTATTTGTTCAGAGAAGAAGGTGCTGCATGATGCTCATTGAGGCAGAATGATTTCAAACAAACTCCAACAGTATCTGATCCGGGAATATTGATTGTATCAGGAGGAATAATAATACCTGATTGTGAAGTGTCCACAACAGTCGTGTCATTTGGAAAAGAATCGCACATAATAACACCGCTGGGAATGATGAGTTGGTAAGGTGTATTATTTGTATTATAAAGCTTCATGTAAACATTCACATAGGTACCAATGCCATACTCGGTGTAATTACCTTTGGATAATGATGAAGGAATGTTTTTAAGATTTTTGGGTAACTTGAAAATTGATTTACTCCCGGGATCACCTCCGGTCATATAACCGACAATTTTAATGTTTGAAGGCCATGCAAAAGCAAAACCTGCAGGAAGTCCGCCATGGGTACCCAAGCCGGAAAGGCTGCCGGTGTAATAATTCAGAACATGATTACCGGAAGTATCCGGAGCATCGGATGTTTTTTTACAGGAAATAAAGGAAACACTTATTAAAAGTGCTCCAATTACAATAGCTGATAATGTTTTCTTCATGATTTTAAAAATTTGGTTATACTTTACTGTTTGTTACAAGACGTATCCTTTTAATAAAGGTTGTTTTTTGCCGGTGTAAAATTAATACAATTTTTTTTGATTGTCAAATTTTTATCAAAAAAAAAATTAATTTACAAACCTGAATTATTCAAAACTTTGAAGCAAATGCTTGAATTTTAACCGATAATTAACTTCTTTTTTTCAATCTTTTTGTTTATTCCAAAAGATGTACAACAAGACCACTTCTGAGTTTTGGTTCAAACCATGTCGTCTTTGGAGGCATGATATTTCCGGTGTCTGCAATAGTAATAAGCTGCTTCATGGACACAGGATAAAGTGCAAAAGCAACTTTCATGTCGCCATTATCAACCCTTCTCTTTAATTCACCCAGTCCGCGGATGCCACCAATAAAATCAATTCTGCAGTCTGTTCTCAGGTCTTTTATTCCAAGAATATCATCAAGCACAAGTTTGGAAAGTATTGTTACATCAAGCACGCCTATGGGGTTGTTGTCATTAAATGTTCCTTGTTTGGCCTGCAATGAATACCATTTCCCTTCCAGATACATACTGAATTCATGAAGTTTTGATGGTTTGAAAATTTCTTTTCCCTGTAGGATCACATCAAAATTTACCTCAAGTTTATCAATAAGTTGATCAGATGTTAGTCCGTTCAGATCTTTTATTGTGCGATTATAGTCAATAATCTTAAGTTGATTGTCAGGAAAAATAACTGCCAGGAAATAGTTGTATTCTTCTTTTCCTGTATGGTTTGGATTCTTTAATTTCTTTTCATTGCCAACAAGTGCTGCTGCAGCCGTGCGATGATGACCATCTGCAACATATAAGTAAGGAACTTTTGTTGCAAATAATTCAGTGATATTTTTAATGGTATTGTCATCATTTATCACCCAGAATTGATGTCCGAATCCTTCATCAGAAACAAAATTGTAAACAGGCGGATTGCTTATCACAGCAGAAACAATTTGATCAATTTCCGGGAGGGCAGGGTAGGAGAAGAAAACGGGTTCAATATTGGCATTGTTTATGCGCACATGTTTCATGCGGTCTTCTTCTTTGTCTTTGCGTGTCAGTTCATGTTTTTTGATAATGCCATTCATGTAGTCATCCACATTTGCACAGGCAACAAGCCCGTATTGGGTGCGGCCCTCCATGGTTTGGGCATAAACATAGTACAACTCTTTTTCATCAGCTACCAGCCAACCGTTGTTTTGCCATTTTCTGAAATTCTCAACAGCTTTTTCATAAACCTGCTGCGAGTGTTCATCAGTTCCTTTGGGAAAATCAATTTCGGGTTTTGTGATGTGAAGCAATGATTTCTCTACTGCTTCTGCTCTTGCCTCTTCTGAATTCAGCACATCATAAGGACGCGAAGCAATTTCTTTTACTAATTCTTTTGGTGGACGAAGTCCTTTAAAAGGTTTAATTATTGACATGATTTTTTAATTATTGTTTAATAAAAACAGAACACTGATGATCCTCATCCCGGTATTCAGGAATCAGTTTTATCAGTGTTCTGTCAAATACACTAAAAATTTAATTCATTTTACTTATTCACCTGGAAAGTCCTGTCTCCGTTTTTCAGGAAATTCACGATCTGGTTTGCTGCGGCAAGACCGGCATTAATATTGGCTTCTGATGTTTCTGCTCCCTGCTTTTTCGGAGTGCTGTAATATCTGGCTTCATATTTAAGCAGGTCATTGTGACAGTCAGGAGCGATATCCGAAATGTATTTGAAGTCTGGTCTGCCTTCAAAGATCATTTTCAAATCATCTTCATTTATTACTTCTTTTCTTGCAGTGTTGATAATAGTTCCCCCCTTTGGCATTTTCGACATCAGGATAGAGTTTATTGATTTTTTTGTTTCTGCATTTGCAGGAATGTGCAAAGAAACATACTGACAAGTTGAGTAAAGTTCATCGAGATCTTTTACAACCTTTACTCCATCTTTGGTAATTGCTTCGGCAGGAATGAACGGATCATAAGCATAAATTTCCATTCCAAAGCCTTTGGCTATATTAGCCAACATTCTTGGAACATTTCCATAAGCATGCAAGCCGAGTTTCTTACCTTTCAGTTCTGTTCCTGAACCACCTTTTAACTGAACGCGTGCCATGAAAACCATCATGCCTGCTGCAAGTTCAGCAACTGCATTTGAATTTTGTCCGGGAGTGTTCATTGCAATGATGCCTTTTTCAGTGGCTGCTGCAAGGTCAATGTTGTCATAACCGGCACCGGCACGAACGATGATCTTTAGATTTTTTCCTGCATCAATAACTGCTTTTGTAGCCTTGTCGCTACGTATGATCATTGCATCAGCATCCGATACGGAAATTAGCAAATCATTGGGATCAGCATATTTTTCGAGAAGTACAAGTTCGTAACCGGCATCTTCTACAATTTTACGAATACCGTTCACTGCCGGTGCAGCGAAGGGTTTTTCTGTTGCTAATAGTACTTTCATGTTTCTAAATTTTGTTTTGTTTGTAATAATCTATTTTTAAAAATCGCCAATTTATAAGATTCTAAATTCTAAAATTAAAGGCCAAATTACTTTAGGCTTTTAATAAAGTATCTTAATTGTTTTTCATTTAATTCTTAAGTCAATTATCTTATCTTCAGGATCCATTCTGCAATCCCAAATCATAATTA
>Ga0073936_10007504_pt1 | contig 14090 bp, 9 predicted proteins | sample AliMusrvi5mmetaG_FD_87041 | JGI IMG/M metagenome (GOLD analysis project Ga0073936, IMG submission 87041) | Freshwater lake bacterial and archeal communities from Alinen Mustajarvi, Finland, to study Microbial Dark Matter (Phase II) - Alinen... | ecosystem: Environmental > Aquatic > Freshwater >... | reverse complement strand
TTTGTTTATTACAGAGAGCACTGCTCTTGCGGGTACCTTAAGCCTTCGAAACTGCGATAGAACCATCAACATACGTAATTATGATCGTTTTTTATCGCAGTTTCGAAGGCTTAAGGTACTATTGAAGGCCCTTCGTGCAAGCCATTAATAATTCTCTTTGTGTCTTCGCGTCTTTGTGGTTCAAAATCTATGATACCTGTCCCCGCTTTTCGCGTCGGTTTACCGGGCTATCATGCAAACGTCCGTAGTCCGCGCCCGCCGTGGCGCGTGTTTTCGTTTATCCACATCGTCGGGGTGGTGAATTGCCGTTTCTGAATAAGAGGCCCAATAATAGGGACAAGGAACATAGTTTTGGGATTTTGGATGTTCACGAGTTAGCAGTGGTGTTCTCGAGGTAAATTGCCTCACGCGCTCCCTCACCCCCCAACCCCCTCTCCCATAGATAGAGGGGGAGAATGGCTTGGGAAATTTTCTAGCAGCGATGATCTTAATGCAAGCATAATGGTTATGCCACCCCTTCTACCTTTGGGAGAGGGGTCGAGGGGGTGAGGGAGCGCGCGGCAGCGCTAAAATCCAAAATCGATAACCCTGCTATGACAGAAAAATTTGACGCCGGAGCTTATCCATTATTACAATGAGCGTGTCTTACGCCGCGAGACGAAGGAGCGCACCATCATGGCTTATCCGATGCTTGCTGAACCAGAACGTTTTACCTATGCCGACCTGTTACGCTGGCCGGAAAATGAACGCTGGGAATTGATCGATGGGGTAGCTTATGATATGACTCCAGCGCCGTCGGTAAAACACCAGCGGATCAGTATTGACCTTGCATCACAATTCTATAATTTTTTGAAGGGCAAATCCTGTGATGTCTTTTCGGCGCCTTTCGATGTCCGCTTGCCAGCCCCCTCGGAAGATGACATGACGACTACCACCGTCGTGCAGCCGGATATCACCGTGGTGTGCGACCGGAAGAAGCTGGATGCGCGCGGCTGCCTGGGCGCGCCCACGTTGGTGGTGGAAATACTCTCCCCGGAAACGGCGGCAAAAGACAGGCGGGAAAAACTTCTCCTCTATGAACGGGTGAAGATACCCGAATACTGGATCATCTCACCTTTCGAACTGACGCTGATGGTATATTCCCTCACTAAGAAGGGCCACTATGGCGTCCCCACCGTCTACAGCCGCGACGAGCAGGTCCCGGTAGGCGTGCTGCCCGGATTGACGGTTGAACTTGCCGAGGTTTTTGCCAACCTGGATATCTAAGGATTTTTTAGGAACCACAGATTACGCTGATTACACAGATTTAATCTGCGTAATCTGCGTAATCTGTGGTTCCAAAAAAGAGGAATTTACAATGCGCTACATGATCGTTTCTATATTCGCTATCCTTGTTCTCCTGTGCAGCATGCCCCGTCTTCATGCCCAGCAACCGGCTACTTCGCTGACATTTCGGACACCGGATGGCGTGCAATGTGTCATTACTGCCGATGGTCTGTCTTCCATTCGCGTAGGAAATCGGGAAGTGGCGAAAGGGGGATGGCATTGCGGCAGTGCTGAATGGTATTTCAAAATCGGGACCGGCAAGGTGCAAACCGGCAAGATCACCGAGAAAACCATCACGGTGCTTAACCCCACGCACGCCCGCGTCCGGCATGTGCAGCAGGATATCGTCACCACTTACGATTACACCTTCGACGGCAATGATTTGACCATCGCCGCGCGGGTGGAGAATAGCAATGACAGCGATGAAATGCTGGCGGCGCAATTCTCCGGCCTGGCGTTTACCTTCACGCAACCGCCTACCGGCATCATGCCCGTCCAGCACTATACCTATTTTCGCTTTCATGGCATCGGCCTGTGCCACCCGAGTCATTGGCAACCCATCGGCGGCAGCTACGCGACGGATGATGGCATCGGCATCGGCTTCTCACCCTGGAAAACCGGCCTGGCACGAACGCTCATCATCTGGGACTACGCCGATTGGGTGAAGCAGGAGAAAGGCCTGGTGCGCAATCTTGCCTATACCGTGGTCAGTTCCGTCCCTCCACTCGGGGCACGGACATACTGGATGAAAATGCGTTTGAGCACCAATAAGGACTGGAAATTTTTACTGGCGCCGTATAAGGAATATTTCCAGGCTACCTATGCCCCGCTGCAGTATCACTCGGATTATCGCTGGATCGCCACCACCTATGCGAATAAGAGTCAGCAGGCGATCTCGGCCACTAATCCTTACGGCTTCCATGAAGGAGCCATGCGGCTGGATTTGCCGGAAGGCGTAAAGGCGTTCTGTGATCACTATATCACCGCGCTCCAGCAATCCAACGGACAGGGTATGCTCATCTGGGGCCAGGGAGGGGATGATCCGCGCGGCGGCATGTATCGTCCGGACTTCGATATCCTGCCCCCGGAAGTGGAAGCCCAATGGCCGACACTCGCGCAGCGCTTCAAAGACGCCAACCTGCACCTGGGCGTCGCCACCCGCCCGCGCCACATGGCGGTGCGGGCAAACTGGAAGAGCGATCAGATTATCGATATCAACCCGAACGATCCCGGTCATCGCGACATGCTCTGGCATCGCTTTAAAAATATGATCGACAAAGGCTGCACCATCTTCTACCTGGATAGTTTCGGCGACTCGTTTGAAGATGTGGAGCTCATGCAATACCTGCGCAAACAAATGGGTCCTGATATTCAGACCTTCTGCGAGCATCAGTGCGATGCCGTCATGCCCTACTCCGGCGGCTATTCCGAGTCAACCTTCTCCGGCGACAAAGAAGGGAAAAGCGGCAAATATGTCCTCTGGTCCGGCCTGACTAACTGGGAAGTCTATCGCTGGCTGGTCCCGGGTTCGCAAATGGCCACCCGCCTCTTCCAGGTGCAGGGGAAAATCCCTGACGGCTTCGAACCAATGGAGCATTTCTTCCTGAGCAAAGGCGTGCAGGCGCTGCTCCCCAATGCCAATCCCACTGTGAAAAATTTGAAAGAGATTGAAGCCGAGTTTCTTGACGAGAAGGGGCAGTGGAAAGCGAAGTAGAGCCTGTCTCAAAGAAAGAAGTTATTAGCTTTTTTGAAACCACAGATTACGCAGATTACATAGATTAAATCTGTGTAATCTGCGTAATCTGTGGTTTCTAAAACATCAATGTTACGTCACCTGGTTGCCAATGGTATTGAATAGGAAGCACGATGGTAGTACAATGATATAACAATTTCTATGAAAGCTGAGCACTATGATTAAAAAGCTTCGGCGGCATGGCAACAGCCTGGCGATCGTGCTCGACCGCCCAATACTGGATTTGTTGAATATCAGCAGCGAGACTCCCATCAATATCACGACTGATGGCCACAACCTCATCCTGTCGCCGGTACCGGAGACTTCACATGCTGAACAGCTAACGAGCGTGTTGGAGGACATCAACAACGAATACGGCGAAGTGCTGCAGAAGTTGGCTGAATAGCGATGGCGGTAATTTTTCTCACCGTTGACGACGGAGCTTCTGCATTATTACAATGAATGTGTATCGCTGTCGCGAGACGAAGGAGTGAATCAGCATGGCTTATCCAATGCTTGCCAGTCCGCAACGCTTTACTTATGCCGACCTGTTGAGTTGGCCGGAGAATGAACGCTGGGAATTGATAGATGGGTTCGCCTATGATATGACCCCCGCACCCTCGGCGAATCACCAGCGGATTAGCTTTTCCCTTGCGTTACAATTCGGCAATTTTTTGAAGGGGAAATCCTGTGAAACCTTTACCGCACCCTTCGATGTCCGCTTGCCGCACCCCTCGGAAGATGAGATGACGACCACCACCGTCGTCCAGCCGGATCTCACTGTGGTGCGTGACCGGAAAAAGCTGGACGCGCGCGGCTGCCTGGGAGCGCCGACACTGGTGGTGGAAATACTCTCCCCGGAAACAGCGGAGAAAGATAAGCGGGAGAAATTATACCTGTACGAGGAGGTGGGGATTCCCGAATATTGGATCATCTCCCCTGTCAATCAGACGCTGATGGTGTTTACCCGCAATGAGCGGGGACGCTACGGCGCCCCTACTGTTTACCGCTGCGACGAGCAAGTCCCGGTGGGTGTTTTGCCAGGATTGACGGTAGAGCTTGCCGAGGTGTTTGCCAATCTGGAGGTATAAGGAATTCACCGCCCACAGCTCCCATCCGCCATCGTATGCTCAAAAGCCAGCAGCAACTCCCCGGCCTTATTCACGCGGCGGAAGGCGAGAAATCCCCGAGAGACGTGTTCACCGCACGCCATCTCAGCGTCAAAATCCTTATGCGAGAGACAGAGCAGATCGGTATGCGTGGGGAAAGCAATCTCCAGCGCAACGGCATCATGGGGCATTGCCTCCTTGCTATTGAGCAACAGCGGAAGACGGCGAACGCGAGGCGCCGGCGCGCCAGCGCGGAGCGGCGCAAGCACCCAGGGCAGGCAATCATCTGCCGCGTGCCGGGAATAGGCAAAACAAGGGTAGTCTTCCGCTGATATGGCTTTTGCCTGCTGGTACGCGGTCAAACCTTCCTCCTGCACGCGCACCACCTCCAGCGCGTCATTTTCCGGGGGAAGGATCGCCAATTGCGCTTGTCCGGCGGCTCCGAGCAGGATGGAATGGCCTTCCAGGCGTCCCGGCACACAGCCGTGGAAGTAGGCGCGATAATTATGCGCTACCTCGGATTCCAGCCAGTCGAAGACCACCCAGTAATTGGCGCCGTCCTGGGCGTTCTCCTTCAGGAAGCAGACCTTGCGCGCGTGGAGCGTTTCCTGGCGCTGGAAGCGGTAAAAGCCTTCGTGCACGCCGTGGAAGAAATCATGCGTCTCCTCGCTGATCCAGCGGCGGACGGAGGGAATCGCATGCCCATCCCAGCGCCATTCACCATGCAACGGCACTTGCTCCTGCCCGTCAATCGTCAGGCAGTTATGCGCGGCTGTGCTCTCGTCATATTCGCGTTCTGCGCTGTCGCCATATTCAACACAGCCCATTTCCCCCAGGAAACGCGTGCCATAGGCGGAGAGATCCAGCGCGAAGATATCGTTATGGCCATGGCTGGTGACGATAGGCCCGCGATCGGCGGCGGCGACCGCCAGGTACAGTGCCTGTGCGTCGTCATGATTGCGCATGGCGGCGTAACCGGTCGCCCCCATCAGCACCGACACCTGCTGCGGGTCGCGCGCGCGCGTTTCCGCATAAGTTCTGGCGCCTTCCAGTCCCACTGCCCAGAAGGCCGTTTCCGGGATGATGCCGGGGGATTCCGTGGGAGGTGTGGGAAGTTGGCGCCGGCCGTATTCGGCATACCACTTGCATTCCCGGTCGCCGCTCATTGCGGTGGCCACCGCCGCCAGTTGCGTCATACTGCCGGGGGTGTGTCCACCATCGCCGAAGGATGGCAGTCCGGCGGAAGGCGACATCAGCCGCAGCAGGAATTTTGTCGCCGTCAGCAGGCGGTCGGTGAATCCCGTGGAGATAGGATAGCCATTGCGGTGTGCGATCAGGTAAAGATCCCAGAGGTTTAGCACCGAGCCGGCCTGGTAACCGATGCACGTCTCCCGCGCGCCGCCATCAACCTTGTAATGCCCGCGAAGATGATCTTCCACCATACTCCAACTCGAACGCAGCAGGAAAGATGCGCGTGCAAATTCCGGAAAGAGCAGGCCTATAAAGGGGAGAGAATGCATGCCGTGCAGATACCAGTTATGCCCCTCCGGTCCCAGCACGGTTTGCCGCCAGCGGGAAGTATGCGTCTCCCAGGCATCCTCGTTGATCGACAACAGATGGTCGAGAAAAGCGATGCGGCCATCCGTGCTAAACTCATGGCAATCCAAGAGCAGAAAATAGGCATCCAGCTCGATGGCGCCTTGCGTGCCGTTGAAGCTGCCCCAGTTGAACATCTCACCGGTCGCCGTCTCCAGATAGAAGCGCTGAAACGCCGCGCCATAGCGGGCATCCCCGGTTGCCAGCCAGGCTTTCCCTAACTCGGGGATATCATGCAGCGCGCGGTCGCCTTGGGCCTCTGCGATAGAGCGCGCGGCGATATTATCGGCCCTGGTCGTGTCGAACTCCTGCCAGGCGGCATAATGCTCGCGGAGGAAGTCCAGCATGCGTGCTTTTTGCTCATATTCAAAACGGAAACGCGCCCGTGGGGGCGCTGATAGGTGCGCGAGCAAGTCGACAGCCGGGTCGGGAGAAGCCAACACAGCGGTCATCGCCGGCTGTGTTCGGTCCAGTGCCCCCAGCAGATGTTCGGTTTTCGTAGTAATAGTAGACATGTCTGCCATTTTATCCTGTTGCGCTGCTCGCGTAAAGGGTGGGAAACCCAAAGATCTTAATCTCCTACTTAATCTCTCTTTCATCTCTATTCAAGGTTACGAAAGGAGAATTAAGAGAGATTAAGTAAGGAGATTAGGTAAGGAGATTAAGATCTGAAATACCAGGCAGGACAATGCTCCTGCAACGAAGAAATAGCATCCAACCCAATCTGGAGGACACATATCATGCCCCTGCCGCTTCTGTTCGTCATCGGAGATAGCATCTCGCTGCAATACGGTCCGTATCTTGCCAGTTATGTTGAGGGGCGCTTTGCTTACTCACGGAAATGCGATGAGGGGGAGGCGTTGCTGAACCTGGATCGCCCGCAAGGCTCCAATGGCGGGGATTCGTCCATGGTGCGAGAGTATTTAACCGGACTGCAGGCCAGTGGCGTCTTTCACCCGGATCTGCTGCTGCTCAACTGCGGGCTGCACGACATCAAAACCGATCCGTCCTCCGGCGCGCAGCAAATACCGCTACCGCAATACCGGGAGAATCTGCGCGCCATCCTCGCCCTTATCCGCGCTCTCGATATTCGCCTGCTCTGGGTGCGCACCACCCCGGTCGAGGATGCCCGCCATAACACCCTGAACGCAGAATTTCATCGCCATCAGAGTGACGTAGACGCCTATAACGCCGCAGCCGACGAGATCATGCGCGAAGCCGGCGTGCCCCTGCTCGATCTCCACACCTTTACCCGCACACTGGGTGAGGACATCTATTGCGACCACGTCCATTTCACCGAGGCGGTACGGCAATTGCAGGGGGCGTATATCGCGGGCTATGTCTCCGCAATGGCGCCTCCCCCCTCTTAATCTCTCTTTCATCTCGCTACGATGATTCGGATTTCAAATTTCGTAGGGAACGTCCCTCCGTGGCGTTCCGGCTTTCGGATACCCACTCCGGGCGGCCAACACAAAAATCGATAGGCGTCATCAACATATCAATATTTGATAAACGTATTGGCCGAACGAGTGGAAATACTAAATGCGGAACGCCGCGGAGGGACGTTCCCTACGAAATCTGAAATCCGAAATCTAAAACTGATACTCCTGATGAGGAGCCATTCTGTGTGGACAAAGACGTTCCAGGCGGGTATTATGATTGCAGCATACCCGCCGCGCCTCTGCTCTGCATGCGAAATTCGGCGGGTTTTTCCTTTTCAGAGGAAAATCAGACCCATCTCTCCTGCTGCCGCCGCCCTTCCCGTCGCCTACCCATACGCATGGCATTTGCCATGCGTATGGGTAGGCGACGGGAAGGGCGGCGGCAGCAGGAGAGATGGGTTGGCGGTGAGGGTGGGATTCGAACCCACGGACGGGGATAAGCCGTCACACGATTTCGAGTCGTGCGCCTTCAACCGGACTCGGCCACCTCACCGCGTAAGGCTCAAATGTTTCTCTGAACGACAACATCTTGTAAATCTGAATTGCCGTTATGTGGTTGGATCCATCATTGTCCCTGGCGAAAACCACATAAAAGCCAAAGTTGTCGTTCAGAGTAACATTTGAGCCTGATTAATCTATGAGAAATCAGCAAGCTAACCTGCATTATTCATAACTATTTCGCATAATGCTCAGCTAACCCGGCAGTCCTTACGTTTTATGAATAATCCAAGCTTGTTTATGAACTATACCATATCATGCGTATGCGGTCAATTTGCTCCGCAGGGGGTACCTTAAGCTTTCGGAACTGCGATAGAACCAGCAACTTACGAAATAATGATCGTTTTTTATCGCAGTTTCGAAGGCTTAAGGTACTACGCCACCGAACTCACGTGTTCCGCCGCCGGCACGAAGGCGCGGAGGGCGGTGATGATGGTGTGCAGATCCTCATCCGATACGGCGGGGTGTACGGGCAGCGCCAGCACCTGTTCGGTGAGCTGCCGGGCGATGGGAAGGTTGTCGCTGTGATAGCCGAACTGCTGATAGAGCGGTTGATCGGGGATGGTATAGGGATAATACACATCGTTGCCAATGCCGGCGTCACTCAGATAGGCGCGCAGGCGGTCGCGGTCGTGCACTTTCACCACATATTGATGGTAGACATGCATGCAGCCCGTCCGCTCAAAGGGCACATTCAGCCAGGGAAGGTCAGCCAATCCGACATTCAACGCCGCGGCATTGTAGCGGCGGCGTTCATTCCACGCCGGCAACCGGTTGAGCTGGCAGAGCCCCAACGCGGCGGCGATGCTGGTCATGCGATAATTGAAGCCTAATTGGGTATGCCGGTAGCGGGTGGGAGAACCGTGGTTGATAACCAGGCGACAGCGCTCCAGCAATTGACTGTTGTTGCCGGTGATCATGCCCCCTTCGCCGGTCATCATATTTTTCGAGGGATAAAAGCTGAATACCCCGAGATCGCCGATGGCGCCGACTGGATCGCCGAACTCGGTGGCGCCATGCGCCTGGGCACAGTCCTCGATGACATAGACACCCCGTTGATGAGCAAGCTCGACGATCTCGTGAATCTCACAGGCTTGCCCGTACAGGTGCACCGGGAGCACGGCGCGAATGGCGGGATCCTGTTTCAAGGCTTCATGCACTCCCGCGGCCGTCACCATGAACGTCTGCGGGTCTACATCACAGAAAACCGGTTCACAGTCCGCGCTGAGACAGCAGTTCGCGGTAGCGATGAAGGAAAAAGGCGTGGTGAGTATTTTACTCCCCGGCGGCAGATTCAGCGCCATAACTGCGGTGCATAACCCGGATGTTCCTGACGAACAGGCCACGCCGGCAGGGGAGTGGCACAGCGCGGCAAAGGCTTGCTCAAAAGCTTGAACGCGCGGACCAGCGGCAAGCTGCCCGGAAGCCAAAACTTCCGCCACAGCAGCCTGTTCTTCCGGGCCGATATACGGCTTTGCAATAGGAATCACTCGTTTTTATCCTCTAACTGATTAATGCTTTTCTGTATCGCCTCTGCGAGTCTTAATACTGCCAGCGCTGTCTCAGCATCGGTAACCGGCGGTATACCGGTGCGAATCGCCCGCAGAAAGGCTTCCTGTTCCAGCGCCAGTGGCTCTTTCTTCGGAAGCAGAATCTGCTCCACCTGATGCGCTTGATACTGCTCGCCTTCGCCATTGGCATAGTGCGATGTGCCATAATGGTGCACGCACAGGCTCCTGTTGGCAAAATCCAGCACGAACTGGCAGTCTCGCGCATAAAAACGACCGATGCGCATCCCCTCATGGCCGACCGCGGACGCTGTTAACACGGCGCTTAGACCGTGCGAAAAGCTAAGCAGCGCCGTCGCATGATCGATATACTGCCCGCGAATGCTATGCCCGCTCGCGGCGTGCGTGGCCGTGTGCGTGCCGGCCAATGCGAGCACCTGATCGAGGTCATGAATCATCATATCCAGGATGATATCGACGGATTGATCGCGCCCCGGCGCCACGCTTACGCGCTGCAGATCACAGGCGAAAAGCTCATGTTCCGCCAGCAGGGATTGCATAGCGATGAATGCCGGGTTAAAGCGTTCGACATGTCCGATCATCAACACTCGCGCTATGCGCCGGCTCAATGCGAGCAGTTCTTCTGCCTCCGCCGGTGAGGTCGCCATCGGCTTTTCCAACAGCACGTGCACGCCGGCGCTCAAACATGCTGCCGCCACCTCAACATGGGTCTTCGTAGGCGAGGCGATTATGACGCCATCGACCTCCGCGCAGAGATCAGCTATTGACCGGTATGGCGTGGTACTGTATTGCTGTGCGACCCGTTCAGCGCAGGCATACTCAGCATCATAAATCCCGATGAGCCGACAATCCCGCGCCATGGCGGCGGTACGGGTATGATAGGCTCCCATCACTCCCGTGCCGATGATTCCGATACGGGGTGAGGCATCGTCATGCCCCCCCCTGGCCTTATTATCCTCAAGTGAGTTCGACAAAAGATGTGCCTTTTAATTTTCCCCGCATTGTATACCGATCTGTATAAATATGCAACCTGTCCCCGCTTTTCGCGTCGGTTTTTAATTTGCCACTTTCGTATAGCTATAATCAGGCTCTAATGTTGCTCTGAACGACAACTCAGGCTCTTACAAGGTGTTCTAATGTGAGTTTTACCCACAACCCAAAAAGTCAATACAATCTGGCTTTGTTTATTACAGATAGCATTGCTCTTGCGGGTACCTTAAGCCTTCGAAACTGCGATAGAACCGTCAGCATAAAAATAATGATCGTTTTTATCGCAGTTTTGAAGGCTTAAGGTACTAAAATACATCACCGGATTACGATTACAGAAGGGCAACTCAAATTTACAACAAGTTGTCGTTCAGAGTAACATTAGAGCCTATAACTCCACCGGCGCACCCGTACGCACGGATTGCGCTTCCGCCAGCACCAGGCGCACGCTCTCCCGCGCGTCAACGGCAGTGACGATGCTGGGCGCCTTGCCTGTTGCGACACATTCCAGGAAATACGCGATTTCGCGATAATAGGCATCGCCTGGTTGCAGTTCCGGCGTGAATGGCTCACCGTCTTCGGGGTAGATGGTGAATGGTTTCGCCAGGCTGTATTCCACGGCCGCTCTTTCCATGCGGACAACGAAACTCATGCGGAATGAAAACGTCGGGGGATAGTACCAGCCGCCTTCGGCATATACCACGGCATCCCCGTCATAGCCGTAGCGTGTGATCACCTCGCCGATGCCGTGCTCATCCTCTACCCCGCGGGAGGAGACATATTTCGGCATGCCCAATAAATAGTGGATATAATCGGCGTCATGAATGTGCAGGTCATGGATGGCGCCACCGCTGCGCGCCGCGTTGGGGTACCAGTTCGACCATTTCGGCAATCCGCTGAGGCGCTGGAAGACAGCACTGGTCATTTTTCCGTATTGCCCGCTATCCACCAGCTCTTTCAGCGCGATATATTCGGGCCAGAAGCGAATGCATTGCGCGATCATAAAAAAGCGCTCGGATGCCCGCGCCGCATCGGCCATACGATCGCACTCCTGCACGGTCAGCGCCATTGGTTTCTCGCACAGCACATGTTTCCCCGCCTCCAGGGCGGCGATGGCCACCTCCGGGTGCAGATAGGTAGGCAGACAGATATCCACCACCTCAATGTCGGCGTCCTGAACGAATTCGCGATAATCGAGATAGGATGCTGCTTGCGTCACGTCGCCGCCGCCGACAGCGCCGATGTTAATCTCAGATACCAGCTTCTCACCACGCGCGCGCTCGGGGATGATGTCACACAGCGCGACAATGCGCGCGTTGTCGAGTTTACCGTAACAGCCAAGATGCGCGCCGGCAATGCCGCCCACGCCGACAATCCCAATATTGGTCATCTCTGTTCCCTCACTTTGCTGAAAATATGTGATACAGGATTCACGATTCACGATGACACGGACGCATATGGGTAGATCCAATACCTATGACTTAAGGAAATTGCATCCACTTGTCCGGGCGATTTATCGCCGGGACTCAGCCGGCGGGACGCCGGCGCTCCAGTTCTTTAAGTTACCGGTATCGGGACAGACCCGATAACTTCCGCGTTCCTGAGGATGGACGTCCTTCTCTCAGGAAAGACGCCATCCTGCATCCTGCATCCTAAATCCTGAAGAGGTAATATCTTTCTCTCTTCCTGCCCGTCGTTCCTGCCTGCAATGGCGAATAACCATACCGTCAGCGATTCTTCCTCGTCAACTTCCGCATCATCTCACCGAGACTTACGCCGATATTATCGATAATAATATAGAACGACGGCACCATGAGCAAGCTCATAAAGAGTGCGACCAGCAGGCCGCCAATCACCGCGATGGCCATTGGCTGGCGCATTTCTGAGCCTTTCGCCAACGCGATTGCGGTGGGCAGCATGCCGAAAATCATCGCCAGCGTGGTCATCATAATCGGACGCAGCCTTGTGGGTCCGGCCAGCAGCAGCGCTTCCCGGCGTCCCATGCCATGCTCTTTGCGCAGTGTATTGGTATAGTCGACGAGTAGAATGGCGTTTTTCGTTACCAGTCCGACGAGCATAATGATCCCAATCATGGACATGATATTGAGCGACTTGCCGGTGAAAGTGAGCGCGAAGAAGGCGCCGGCCATCGCCTGCGGTACGGAGAGCCAGATGATGAGCGGAGAGATGAACGATTCGAATAGCGCGGCCATCAACATGAAAACCAGCACCACGGAGAGGAGCAAGGCACTGAACATGCTGTTGGCGCTGTCGCGCATCTCTTCCGCTTGCCCGGCCCAGAAGACGGTCACGCCTTTTGTGTCCAGCTTATCGATCTTCGGCTGCAATATTTGCTGCATATTGCCCAGCGCATATCCCTTGGCGAGCTGCGCCGTCAGTGTGACGGTGCGCTGGCGACTGCTGCGTTGCATTTTGGTCGGCCCTCCGGCGGGTTGCAGCCGCACCACTTCGTAGAGATAGACCGGCTGGCCGGCGGGTGTCGTGCCCACCACCATGTTGGGCACCTGGCTCACAATATTGCGCTGTGTTTTGGGCAAGGAGACGCGGATGTCATATTCCTTGCCGTTCTCGCGATATTTCGAGGTGATGTCGCCTTCCAACGAGGTATGCAGTGCGTTGGCGATCTGCGCGACGCTGATGCCATACTGCGCGGCGCGATCGCGGTCTATATGCGCCTGCACTTCCGGGCGGCCTTCACGCCAGGAGAGATCGGCACCGAAGATCCCCGGCGTCTGGCGCAGGATATTAGAAATTTGCGCGGCGACCGTCTGAATTCGCTGCATGTTATCACCGCTGATCTCGATATCGATGGCTGAGCCCCCCGGGCCGTTGGATGGGAAAGTGGCGGTCACTTTCACTCCGGGGAGCTTATTGAAGTGATCGTTTGTCCAATTGATCACCTGATCCGTGGTATGGGATTTTCCACGCACATACTCTATCAACTCGATATTGAGCTGAGCGATATACGGTCCGGAATCGCCACTGCTCATGCCAGTCGCACCTGTGCTGCCGACCGAGGTAGAAATCGTCTTGATTTCCGGAAAGGTCTTCTTCAGTGTCTTTTCAATGTTGCGTGTGGTGTCGTCAGTGACATCCAGCGAAGCGCCGACATCCTGCTCCACTTTGATGCTGAGCTGTCGTTGATCCATAGTGGGGAAGAATTCAAAATTAAACTTGCGCGGAAAAAACAGCACCACCAGCATAAATGCGCCGCCGACAATCAACAACGGAGCAACGACGCCTTTGCGCGTTGCCGCCTGCTCGGACTCCCGGGTGCGCGTCAACGCATACGCGATGGCCCCCAGCATTTCCATCCCCAGCAGCATCCCCAGCGTGGGGGTGACGGCGGAGAATTTACCAGCCACAGTCACCGCACCGGCAATGAGGGCAATGCTGATGCACAGTACCACGATGACATAACAGAATCGCCACACGCTGGAACGGATGGCGGATACCGGATACCAGACGAGTAGAAACAGCGCCAATCCGAGTAGCAGCACCGGTAACGCAGTGACGATCTGGCTGCTCGACGGCGGATCCATCAGCACGCCAATACTGGCGATCATCACCATCATGCCCAGGCAAATGACCACCGCGCGATGATCGAGCGACCAGAGCAGAACTTTACGATACGCGCCGTCAAACGCGCCATACGCCGCTTCCCAGAGATTGACGAAACGCCGGAAAAGGCCGGGATGCGCCCGTTGGCGCTCATCCTCCGCCTCTTCTTCCTCATGCGATTTCAACCAGCGCGACGCCAGCATCGGGGTGAGGGTAAAGGAGATGAAGAGCGAAAACAGCGTGGCAGTCGCCACCACCAGACCGAACTGGCGGAAAAATTGCCCCACGA
>Ga0073936_10007501_pt1 | contig 14092 bp, 10 predicted proteins | sample AliMusrvi5mmetaG_FD_87041 | JGI IMG/M metagenome (GOLD analysis project Ga0073936, IMG submission 87041) | Freshwater lake bacterial and archeal communities from Alinen Mustajarvi, Finland, to study Microbial Dark Matter (Phase II) - Alinen... | ecosystem: Environmental > Aquatic > Freshwater >... | reverse complement strand
GTTCAGCCTCGCACTGGTTGCATCGCCGCCAGCGAGGTTGACACAGGGGCCGGCGGCGATGCAACCAGTGCGAGGCTGAACCCATCGCCGCCCGTTACCGCCGAGATGATTTCACCGGCGGCCAGGGCGCTCCGGTTGACCGTGACCGGCACACTGCTGTTGGTTGTGGAATTGTTACCCAGTTCGCCGGAGCTATTATATCCCCATGCGGCCAGGCTGTTATCCGAACACAAGGCGTAACTCTGGTTGTTCCCTGCGGAAATGGCGGTGACCGTCTTGCCTGAGAGCACACCCGTTTGCAGAACGGCGACGGGCACGCTGCTGTTGGTTGTGGTGTTGTTGCCCAACTGGCCGCAGTTGTTCAATCCCCATGAGACCACCTTGCCGTCCGAACACAGGACCAGGAAGTGAGCGCCACCGGGGATGATCTGCGAGATCGTCTTGCCTGCGAGCACTCCCGATTTATCAACCGGCACGGGCACGCCGCTGCTGATCGTCGTTTTGTTACCCAATTCGCCATTGCTGTTGCTGCCCCATGTGGCGAGAATTCCGTCGGCGGTCAGCGCGAGATTGCTGGATCCGATCGTGCAATCCGCGAGGATCGTTTTGCCCGCGAGCGCGCCGCCCTGGCACACCCGTACCGGCGCGCAGCTATAGTTGTTGGTATTGTTGCCGAGGCAGCCGTTGTTGTTGTTCCCCCATCCCGCCAAGGTGCCATCCGAACACAGGGCGAAGCTGTCAAGAAATCCCGCGGCGATGGCGATGATCGTCTTGCCAGAGAGGACGCCTGTCCGGTCAACCAACACCGGCACGCCGCTCGAGGTGTTCGTGTCGTTGCCCAACTGGCCAGAGGTATTATCTCCCCATGAGGCCAGTGTTCCGTCCGAGCACAGTGCCAGATTGTGATAGTTGCCGGCGGCGATGGCGATGACCGTCTTGCTGGCGAGCACGCCCGAGCGGTCCACCCATCCCGGCGCGTAGTGATATGAGGTCCTGCTGATACCCAACTGATCGTTGGAATTGCTCCCCCAAGACGCCACCGAACCGTCCGCGCACAACGCGAGAGCATGGGACCTGCCGGTGGAGATGGATATGATGCTTTTCCCGGCAAGCACGCCGCTCACATCCACCGCTGTCGGGATGTTACTGGAGTCGGATGTGTTATTGCCGAGTTGCCCGTAGTAATTGTATCCCCACGCCAGCAAGCGGTTGTTTCCCCACTGCAATACCAAATCATTGCCGGTGCCGCCGTAATAGTTGGCGACAAACGGATAACTCACGCCGCCGAATGTCAGATTCACCACCTGTCCTTGTGTTAGATTGGAGAAAGTCCCTTGGATCGGATTCAAGCCGGTGTTTTTCACCACGCTCAAGGTGGATCCTACGGCCGGGGCATAGTTCAGGATGATGTTTGGCGCGTTGCCGGAAGCCACGAAATCGCCGACCGTGACCGGCGTGGTCGCGGCGGAGTTATAGGTGATGGTCTGGGGCAGACGGGTGACGGTGATGATATAGGCTTGGGTGTTGGAATCGGCGGCGGTGACTACTGTGTTGATCACCGTGTTTCCCACGGTTAGGGAAACCGGGGCGCTCGCTATGCCGGATGCCACGGTGACGCCGTTGACGGTCACCACGGCGTTCGGGTTCGGGCATGACGGGGTGAAGGCAATGTTGTCAGTGACGTATGGAACCGCCAATACATAATGGGTGTTGATGCTGGCAAATGCCGGATAGAGCGTGCCCGCACTCACCAACAACCCTGTCAACCGGGCCTCGGCGGGGGTCGTGAAGGACATATCAGCTCCCTTGGTCGTGCCAAACATGCTCGTGGCCACCACCCGGTAATGCCAGGTGCTGCCGGAAGGCAACCCGCCGAGGGTGGCACGGGCTGCCGTAGCTGTGGTGCCGGTGGCCGTCGTTGGCGTGGCCGCCACGGTGCTGCCGTACGAGTTGGTCGGGCCGTATTCAAACGAAACTGTGGTGGTGGTGCCTTGGGCGTTGACGCTGGCATTGAGGGTGGCGCCGGTGTCGGTGACTGCGGTGGCGGCCACGGTGGTGGCCGCCGGCAGAGGATGCATGGCGACCACGGCCAGGTTATGCCAGGAATTGTTGCCGCTTCCGGCGCGCAGGAGGCGTTCGCCGGTCCTCAACATCGTGGTGGTCACCGCGACCGGCACGCTGCTGCTGCTGGTGCTGTTGTTGCCCAATGTGCCCAATCCGTTAGTTCCCCACGAGACAAGGCTTCCATCGTTGCATTGTGCCAGGTTATGTTCGTAACCGGCACCGATCGCGTTCACGGATTTTCCGGCCAGCACACCCGTTTGGTTGACCAACACCGGCACATAGCTGTTGGTTCCCGTAATGCCGTTGCCCAATTGGCCGCTTGCATTATACCCCCATGCGGCCATCGAGCCATCCGTGCACAGTGCGAGACTGTGACTGTTTCCGGCCGCAATACCGGTGAGGGTCTTCCCCGCAAGCTCTCCTGATATCACGACCAGCACCGGAGCGCTGCTGTTGCTCGTGCTGTTGTTACCCAATTGGCCGGAGTTGTTATATCCCCAGGTGGCCAGCGTCCCGTCAGAACACAATGCCAGACTGTGATTTCCACCTGCGGCGATCGCGGTAATGGTTTTGCCGGCAAGCACTCCGGCACGGTTCACCAGCACTGGGGTGCTGGTGGAGGTGGTGCTGTTGTTGCCTAACTGGCCGTATCCGTTAGATCCCCAGGTGGTCAGGGTGCCATCGGCACAGAGCGCGAGGTTATGATAACTGCCGGCTGCCACGGCCACCACGGTTTTTCCGGCAAGCACACCGGTCATGTCCACCAGGACCGGCAACGACCAAGTCGTCGTCGTTCCACCTGCGGCGCCACAGCCCAATTGGCCACTGGAATTGGATCCCCAGGCAATGACCGATCCATCTGCGCAGAGTGCGAGGGTGTGGGAGAGGCCCACGGCAATGTCCACCACAGTTTTCCGCGCCAGTGAGCCTGAGAGATTCACGCGCAGCGGCACGCTGCTGTTGGCACTGCTTTCGTTGCCGAGTTCATGATTGTAATTGTATCCCCAGGCGGCCAAGCTGCCGTCGGAACACAGTGCCACACTGTACAATCCCGCAGCCGTGCGGACCACTGTCTTGCCGGCGAGGACCCCGCTCATATCCACCGGCACCGCGATGCCACTGTTGGTGGTGCTGTTGTTGCCGAGTTGGCCGGAGTTGTTATATCCCCATGCAAGGAGTCGGTTATTGGCCCATTCGAGGACCAGGTCATTGCCGGAGCCGCCATGATAGTTGGCGACGAATGGATAACTCACGTCGCCGTATGTCAGGTTCACGGTTTGTCCCTGAGCCAGGTTGTCGAACGCGCCTTGAATGAAATCCGTGCCTGTGTTTTTGACCACCATCAGGCAGGTCGCCACAGCCGGCGCGAAGTTCAGAGTGAAATCCACTGTGTTCCCAGCGGCAGTGTATCCCACCGCAGTGACCGGCACGTCGCTTTGACTGTTGTAGGTGGCGTCCACCACGGCAGCGCTGGCCGGCAGGACGAACATGTGAATGGCTGCGATGGCGGCACGGAAGGTCGGGGGATTCATGGCGGTTGGCGCGACGGAGGTGGTTCCGCCACATTGGCATCGAAAGGACACACAATTCCTACCAAATTATCTCCCCCGGACAAGTTGTTTCGCGCGGACTGTGGCCCTTTCTCTAGCGGAGGTTCCGGGGACTGTTGAAGCAAGCCATTGTAAATGAGTAAAATCATCGGTTTTCTCCCGGAATGGTAGTCACTAAAATATTCTAGCGAGACTGCGCCTCAGGCCCAAGACCCAAGACAAGAATAGTTGATCTAACGACAATAACTTTGGCTTTTCAAGGACACTAGGCGAGCCGAACCTCTGAGTTCGAAGGCTTGAAGATCGCACCGTGTGGCACCCCTATCTGCCGACCGGGCCGATGCTGCCACCGGGGACGAACACCGATGGATAGTTGACGGTTTTTCGATGGGCAGTGCCTTTTCTAACAGCAGCGACCCAGCGTACGATGTGCCGCACGATAGGTGCGGTGTCCCATTTGATGAGGGCGACGCCGGGATGACACCAGGCGAGCGCGGCATCGTCATCAGTGGAAACCAGTGAGACTTGCTCCGGCACGTGGATGCGCCGACGTGCGAGAAACTCCATGGTGGCAATGAATTGGGCGGATTCATCAAGGATCATCGCGGTGGGCGGAGTTCGCTCAAACAGGCGTTCCAGCAGGTTGGAATATCCGGCCGGGGTTTCCTCCCAATCCGGCAGATGGTAGTCTCCGGTGATAATTCCGTGGGCAGTGAGTTCCTCCAGAAACGCACGTTCCACATTCCCAGGAGTCGGTTTGCGCCGCGCCTGACGCGCAATGAGCACGATACGCCGATGCCCCAATGCCAGGAGGTGGCGCGTCGCCGCAAGATAGGCCGGTACCTTGTCCGGCCCCGTGCGGGCCAGCACCAGACCGTCGGTGCGGCCATACAGCGCGAGACAGGGGAGCGCCTGAGCGGCGAACCACTCTAACAATCCGCGCGAGCCGGCGACTACGATCCAGGCGTCGGCTGGACTTGCGCCGATCAGGCGTGTGATGCGTTTCACGTCGTGACGGAGTTGGACTTGGGTTTTCGCCGCGAAAAACACCTCGTTGCTAGCCTCGCCAAGGTGGCGCTGAATTTGCAGCAATACTTGGGACGTCTTGTTTTGGCTGTCCGGCAGCGCGTCGTGTTGGAGAATGCCCACGCGCAGCGGGCGCCGCGCCGCCTCGTGTGCCGAGACCGTGCGGCTGCGGCCCAGCCCGCGTGCATCCAAAACACCATCGGCTTCCAGCAGCCGAAGCGCGGCGCGGATCGTGTCGCGCGAGACATCCATCTCCGCCGCCAAGCGTGCCACTCCGGGCAGCGCCGCGTGCCAGCGCCCCGCCTGCAACCGCTCGCGCAGGTGCTCGGCACTTAACTCGGCTAACGATAATCGGCGCATCGGCTGCATGCCCATAACTAGCCGGAAAAATCGGCCAGTTGTCCAGAAAATAATCGTTACTATTCAGCACCAAAATCGCGCTGATTTGGCAAATGCGAAGTCTGGGGAGGGGACGTGTGGCCGCTTGTGTCGATTATTGGCATTGGGCCTTTGACCAGATTCCAGATCGTTTCCATGACATTGCCGGGTTACTTCTTCACCGTGGATAGAACCGAGCGCAGGTCACAAAAATCTTTAGCGCCCTGGGCCGAACGGAAGCCTCCTGAGTTCTTCTGTTTGAGTTTGTTCATCTGCATGTCCCGCTCGGCCTGGTTGTTGTCGAAGGGAATCCTGAAGTCTGTCATGAACGACAGGATTTGTGCCGCGGTGGCATCAAAATGAGCCTCCCATCCACCGGGGCGAATACCCGGTTTGTTGCCCGCACTGGGGCAAGCAATGGGAGGAATGAGAATGATGGGAAGTATGGGAGTGATGCCGGGGTCCCGGGAGATCATGATTCCCATTCTTCCCATTCTTCCCATTCTTCCCATTCTTCCCATTCTTCCCATTCTTCTCATTCTTCCCATTCTTCTCATTCTTCCCATTCTTCCCATCCGCCATGGCGGCGCGGTGCTTGAATAAACCCCTCATTTTCTGCTCTGGTTGCGGTTTGCGAGTCTCACGCGGGTCATGCGTTCGCGCAGGCCGCCTTGTTCGATGAACTCTTTCTCCAAAGTCTTGAGCTGCTGGTCAAGGAGGTAGTTGGTCTGGTGAATCAGACAAATCGCGATATTTGCCAACACCTCAGGCGGGCGTGTGTCCATAAACTCGCGATAGAGCTCAAACGACTGCGGGGTCTTGCAGCCCAGGCGGCGGACGAAGCGAGCTTCTTTGGAATCCTTGTCCCAGATGACGTGATCGCGCACCCGCAGGAAATCCCGGTAGTCCGCGAGCAGTTCCTCCAGACTGGCCCGCCCGACGTTGGTGAGCTTGATTTCGGTTTCCTTGGAGGTTTGGGCGGCCTTGCTGCCTTCCAGGATGTTTTGTTTGCCTGAGCACGCGGACTGGATCATCTGATCCACCGTGCGGTCGCCGCGAGATAGATACTTGTGCGCGAAGCGGAACGTAATATCATAGACGACCTCGGCTTTTTGGAAGGATAGAAGCGTTTGATAGTCGCCGCGAGGCGGGAGCAGGGGTTCGGCTTCGTGGGAATGATGGGATGGATGGGAAGCATGATTCCCATCATTTGCATGGTTCCTATTCTTCTCATCCTCGTTCATAGCAGTCTCCCTTCGGCAAGCTCAGGAGCCCCCAGATGGTTTCCAGCACTTCCGCCCTCTCGGGCTGGGAGGTTGTCGTGTTCCAGGGAATCGAGGTATTTCAGGAACAGCAGCCAGGAGCTCTGCTCCGTGTAATCCAGTTCACTGGTGCAGTGGTGCCGCCAAGTCATGATCCAATCGTCTCTCAACCCGGACATTTTGTCCAGCGTGCGCAGCCGCGTACGGGGAGGAGGTAACAACTGGCCGAAAGCCTGCTTTCACTTTGCTTTCACTAACCCCCCCCCCTTATCCATGCCTTTTGGCGCATTTTGGCGCACTTGGGAAGGATGACCGAATCCGCGAAAGCGAGCCGCTTTCAAGCTGCAACCCCTTGATTTACAGGGATTTATGGCGGAGGGGGTGGGATTCGAACCCACGGGACCCTTACGAGCCCTCCAGTTTTCAAGACTGGCGCAATAGACCACTCTACCACCCCTCCTAGGGCATTAGCCGCAGCGAGATATCGCCGGAGGCGGGACGGAAATCAAGCAAATCCATCGGAGTGCCGCGAAAAAGCGGATTTTGTGCTTAGCGGCTGGCCGCTGATGCGCTACACATCGGTCATGGACGAACCGACGCGCGATCATGGCCCGCAACCACTGGACCGATTGATGACCCAGTGGCAACTGACGAATCACGATTTGGTGGGGGCATCGACGGAGCAATTGAGCCACAAACAAGTGCAGAAGGCACGCGGCGGTCGCCAATTGACGCTGCACCTGATGCAAAAGGTGACGCGGACGCTCAACGCCGCAGTTTGCATGCGTTTGGATAAGGAGACGCGGGCGGGGTTTGTCGAATACCCGCACCGCCAAGTGTTCAACTACGCCAAAAACCATGATCCAGCATGGCAGGACCCCAACGCGGCCCTGCTGCCAGAAGTGCCCGCGCCCGCACCATGCGCAACAAGCCACGGACAATGGGTTGGTGAAGCCACCGACTTGGGGTAGATCGTGGCTAGAAAGCCACTGAGACAAGGATTTCAACTGAACACACCGATAAGAAAGTCATGAATATTTCAGTGCTTCAGTGGCAATCAGTCCATCAGTGGTAAAGGCAGTCGCAAACAATCCCCAAAATTCCTGAACTTGCCGCGTCCCCGACTTGAATTGCCCGGAACCTCGATGACACTACCCGAATCTAGGCAGCAGATCCCACCCCGTCCGACGGCGCTGGCACAGGATATCTTGCGGGAGACCATTGTGGCGGGCGGGCTGGCGATCGATGCGACTGCGGGCAACGGACATGACACGCTGTTTCTAGCGGAATGCGTGGGTGCGAACGGACGGGTGCTCGCCTTTGATGTGCAAAACGCAGCGATTGCCGCAGCGCGGGCACGGGTGACTGCGGCGGGTTTTGCAGAGCGGGTGGAATTTTTCCAGGAAAGCCATGCCGTGATGGATACGCGTGCCGCGCCCGGCACGGTGGCAGCGGTGATGTTTAACCTCGGGTACATGCCCGGTGAGGACCATCAACTGGTGACCCAACCGGCCACCACCCTGCAGGGACTGGATTGCGCCGCAGCTTTACTCAAGGCCGGCGGCGGGCTGGCGGTGGTCTGCTATCCCGGTCATCCCGGCGGAGATGTGGAGGCTGCGGCAGTGGAACAATGGTTCGCGTCACTCGCTGCGCGGCGCTGGCAGGTCGCTCGCTACGGCGCCTTCGCCACCCGCCGACTTGCACCGTTCTTGCTGTTGGGGAGCAGCCCGGCAACGTGAGATGATCACGCTTGCGGACCCGAAGCGGCATCTGGCTTCACCTTTTTTCCACTGAAAAAACTCTTGATCCTGCTGAATCCCGCAGCGAAAACGGCAACGATCACGACCACGAATTTTTTCAGAAAAAGTAGGATGAAACCGAATTTTTTGGCGAAAAGTGCGATCAATCCCAGCTTGGCCGCCACTTTCAAGCCGACCGCACCGAGGATCAGGCCCGCGATGCCGTAGGTCGCCACCTTGTCGCCCTTTTTCTCGTCAAAGTCGGCGTAACGGTGACCCGCGTTGAACTCAATCATGGCGAGCACCTGCGGTGTGGCAGCTTCGATTTCCTGCACTTGGTCGAGGCCGCCGAGCGCATTGAGCACGAGGTATCCGCGGCGTCCGAGAATGCGAATGTAGTAGTTCACCGAGTGGCGGTCGCTGCCGAGCGCCTTGATGTCGAGGGCCCAGGTGAGTTTTTTGGCGACTTTATCGTAGCGGGGCGGCATGGCCCAGCCGACGACTTCGAGTTCTGCGTACCCCTGCTGCTTGCGTTGCTCGTTAGCTGCCTGCTGCCCCTCCTGAATATCCTTGAGCATCTTCGCGGCGTCGAGCTTATCGGCATCCTCGTCCTTCACATAGCCTTCCTTCTCAAAACCCTCGACAATGATGCCCCACACGCTCTCGGAATGCGGATTTTCAGCCGGGAAGAGCATGCCGAGTGTCGGGCGTTTCGGATTGCCCCAGAGGTCGGTGAGCACCTTGCTCGCATCCGTGCTGTCGAGATAGCGAAAGCCGCTTTGGAGTTGGATCGTGGCCACGTCCTGCTCAAGCGGAATCGAGCCTTCGCTGCGCCACTTGAGGCTCTCGACGATCTGCTGACGTTCCTCATCTGTCTTAGGTGCGGAATGGCCGACCGCGGCGAGGCCGAGCCATACGAAAAGGAGGGGCAGGAGGGGAGATTGCATGGTGGTGGCGGCAATGATGGTTCAAAATGCGCGGCGATGGCAAGCGAAACAGTCAATAGCGAGCGTCTTGGGATTCTGCATGTGAGTCGGTAGGCCAAGGCTGAGCTCGCCGAGCGCCCGCCGCCCCTTCCTGTTCTGTTCGAGCATCGCCTAAGTCAACAGAATTGGCCGCACCCGGCTTTGACCGGATGGGGGATTTTGTCAGCGTGAGGTCTTACAGAAACTGAAAATGCCACACTAAGCTGCTGGCGGAGCCAACTGTGACAAAGCCAAGGAACTCGTAACATGCAACAACAGACAATCGACCTAACAAGCAAAGCGGCGACTGACTGCAACTTGGCGGAGCCCCCCCGCCATGCGCGAATCAGCGAAGATTGGCTGTCGTTATGGACCGGCTTGGCCGTATTTCTCCTCTCGCTGGGGGTGTTTTTCGGCGTCGAGCTTCTGGGATTTGGCGCGAAAGTGGGCACTTGGACGGAATTATCCAAAGCCATCACGCCGGTGGGTGCTACGTACAAGTGGATGTCTGGCTGGCTGGCGGTGGTTTCGACGTATGTGTTTATGTTGAGCCTGCTGGGCCTCGGCAACTGGCTGCTGGGCGGCAATCCGCGCAAATTCTTCGTCGCCTTCACACTGGCCTTTGCCATCAGCTTTGGTTGCTGGGTATTGGGCAATTACGCCAATATCGCCGCCACCACCCCGGCTGAGTTGCAGAAATTCGGCATCACCTGGTCGTTGAAGCTCACCGGTGAGGCCGGATTTGTGCTGGCACTGCTGGCCGGCTTGCTCATCGGAAATTTTTTCCCGCGGCTCGCCGCCTTGATGCAGGAAGCCGTGAAACCCGAATTATTTGTCAAAGCGGCCATCGTGATCATGGGCGCCGGGGTCGGCATCAAGGCGTTGGAAAATTCCTCGCTGGCCTGGGGAATCATGTTTCGCGGGTTCTGTGCCATCGTCGAGGCCTATCTGATATACTGGGCGGTCATTTATTATATTGCCCGCAAGTACTTCAAGTTCAGTCGCGAATGGGCTGCGCCGTTGGCCTCGGGTATTTCCATTTGCGGTGTGTCGGCGGCGATTGCCACCGGTGGAGCGATTCGGGCGCGGCCGATGGTGCCGATCATGGTGTCGTCGTTGGTGGTGGTGTTTGCGGTGGTTGAGTTGTTGTTATTGCCGTTTATAGCGCAGACGTTTTTATGGAAAGAGCCGTTGGTGGCTGGTGCCTGGATGGGCCTGGCTGTCAAAACCGACGGTGCGGCCACGGCGGCCGGAGCCATCACTGACGCGTTGATATTGGCGAAGGCGGCGGGTAACGGAATCATCTATGAGAAAGATTGGATTTTAAACACGGCCACCAGCATCAAGGTGTTCATCGATATATTCATCGGCATCTGGGCCTTCGTGCTGGCCTATATCTGGGCCAACCATATCGAAAAACGCGACGGCGACAAAGTCCGCCCCATCGAAATCTGGCAGCGCTTCCCTAAATTTATTATCGGTTATGTGCTCACTTTCGCCCTGTTCCTGACCCTCGGCTTGGCATATCCCGCCTTCGTCAAAACCGAATCCATAGTTCCCCTAACCAAGGAGGTTCAAGCCAGCGACCCGCTAACAGGAAAGTCGCGCTTGGACAAGGTAGCTGTCACGAAGGATGTTTCACGGGTGGATCCGACCACCGGCCGGTCCGCTTTGGTGACGGTGCCGGTGATGAAGAAAGAAGTTAAAGCCGGGCCGGCCAAGGCCTCTACCGATCAGGCGAACATTTTCCGGGTGCTGTTTTTTTGTCTGACGTTTTTCACCATCGGCGTGATATCCAATTTCAGAAAACTATGGGATGAAGGGATTGGCAGGCTCGCCGCCGTCTATGTGGTGGGTCTTTTCGGCTTCATCATTTGGTTCGGCCTGATCATCTCCTGGGTGTTTTTTGGCGGTGTGCATCCGCCGCTGGTCCACCCCTAATACTACAAAATAAGTTATGGCAGACAAACCGAAAATTGGCGAGGAAATGACCAAAATGCAGCAAGACTACGAACCCTTGCTGCCAGTGGAAAAAAAACTCATCGCCTGGAGCTTGGGCATCGGCCTGGTACTCTTGGCAGTGCTGTATTGCGTGAGCCGCTTCTTGCCGGATGTTCCGCACCCGCCCTAACGCCCGTTTCCCAGCAGGTCTAGCAAGTGCCAGAACTCATTGTTCGACTGGGGTGTTCGACAACGGAGCGAGCTAGTCCGGATGCCCTAAGGAGCTGTAAATATATAAAAATGGCGTTTGAAGTCTGATCATTCAGAAACATGGTAAAATGATAAAGGGTAAAATGATGGAAGAAAAGATTAGAACTCCCGAGAACGGCAGCATCATTCCATTTTTTCATGATTTTACCCTGTCATGATTTTACCCAAATTATTCATTGCTAACGTTCGTATTGTGTAAAGATTACTTCTTTACGATGCCTAAGTGACGGCTCCGCACCGCAGCGGGCAAGCCCGCCCCCTCCCAGGCGGTGGCGAGCCACCGCACTCCTAGGCAAACCGAACATCTTCTGCAACCCCTATTCTGGTATTTTCTTAAAACCATCGGATTTGAAGGAAATACGTTCGCCAGTTGCAATCCGCTGCTGTACGAGTTGCGCACTCACACATGGACCAGCACCCACAAAATCCTCAGTCAGTTCATCCCAGGCGGGTGAAATCATTGTGCCGTATGCTTTTTTTGAGCGCGATGGCGCTCGCACCGAGTGCGGCGAACGCACAGTACCACCGGTATAACGTTGTCAACGGGTCCGACTGCATCATTCAGACATACCGCTCGCCGAATGCCCCCGGTGGTATTTACGATGCCATTCATGAGGAGAATGTGAGCAGCTCGGATGGCGGGAGCGGGTATTTTTATGGCGGTTTCACCCACCAGAATATGGGCGGCACCGCAACTCTCGTGCAGTACGTCTGCTGGCCAGCCAGCGGCGCTACTCCCGCCAACGCACAGCAAATCCCGGTTTACGCCGGCCCCAACATGGTGGGCTACACCCAAATCGGAGAGGGCAGTAGCTGTGCGATCAAGGGCTATTGGCCGCAATTCACCACCAACCTGTGGACCACCGAAGTGGTCCGCTATTGGCTGCCAGCCGATGGCACTGCACATCTGGGGTATCAAGGGATGTGGATGAAAGAACCCGTCAGCGGCAATTGGTATCACCTCGGTACCTTCAAGTATCCCTTCGCCGTCACTGGCGTCAATGGCATGAGCGGCTGGCAGGAAAATTTCTCCGGCTACACCGGCAACTATATCGTGAATCATGGCGGCGGCTATTCCCACAAAAGTGGTGTCTGGACTGCTGCTAACCAAATTTCCTTTACCTCTAGCGGTTATTGCGAGTTGATAGATGGAAACACCACTGCGCAATCGTCGGTTGGGCCGTTATACACTAGCAACGTGCCGATCACCCTGACGCTCAGCAGCCAGCCGGCACAGCCCACGTTTGATCCGATCATTGTCAGCAGTTCAAGTGCGAGTGTTTTGGGAACGCAATTGCTTGTGCAATGGGCGATGCCACTTACCAGTTCGCCGCAACTGGGATATACCATTGAGGTGTTTAATAACCCGGGTTACACGGGCACCGCGGCGGTTTCGTTCACCGAAAATGAGCCCGAGGCCCGGCTAAAGATGCTGGACATTACGGGGGTGGCAACTCCGTATGTCCGCCTGAAAATTTCCGATATCTTCTTCAATACCAGCACCTATCTTCTAACGCCTACCGCCACGGCGCTCAGTCCGGCGATCACGGTTGCAGGCACCGTGGGTGGCCTGGCCTATCAATACTACGAAGCCGCTTCCGGCGATTGGTCCGTGTTGCCGGACTTTACCACGCTCACTGCGCTGCGCCACGGTGCGGTGGGATTTCCCGACGTGACACCGCGCAAACGGCGGGTCAATTATGGTTTCACCTACAGCGGTTACCTCACGGTGCCTACTGATGGTGACTATGCCTTCACGTTGCACTCCGAGGATGGAAGCAAGCTGTTGATTGATGGTACCGCAGTGATTAACTTCGATGGTCTCCATAACTCGTCGCAATACATGGTTGGCGGCATCGCTCTGGCAGCAGGGCGCCACACGTTCGCGCTTCAGTTTTTCAAGGGCGCGGCCAACCCCGTCAACTCCACCGCCTACACCGACGGTTTGGGGTTGGCATGGGAGGGGCCGGGCATTGCGAAGGCGGATGTCCCTGCCTCGGCCTTCGCACGGGTGCCCGCTGCGGGCGAACCCACGATCACCCTCGACTCGCCGGTCGCCAGCGCCAGCGTCTTGAATTCCATTCCCGGTATGGGTGCCACCGTCACTGCCAGCGGTGCCACCATCAACAGCGTTCAGTATTACCTAACGGATTACACCTCGTATTACCAGCGTCCGACCCAGGGAGTGGATTATTGCATCGGCCAGGACAGCAGCGTGCCATACACATTCAACTCGCTGATTTGGACTGCCCCGACGAATCTGGTGCGGGCACGAGTGGTCTATAACGACACCTCCACTCTGGATTCGGCACCCATCCAGTTTGCCTCGACCCAAGGCGACTTCGGAGCCTGGACGTGGAGTCCGCTCGAAATGCATAACTATCCGTCCGGGGCGGGAATTCAGGGCAACACGTATTCGATTCTCGGCGACGGGATGAATATGTTGAGCCGCCGGGTCACTGGTGATTGCACGTTTATTGGCCGTCTGGCAAGCATCACGCCGGCCACTGCCGGGCCTGACGGCGTCGCTCCGTCGGGGGACTGGCGGGCAGGTATTATCCTGCGCGGCACGGCTAACACCACCATCGGACAACCGCTGGGCGATGGCAGCAGCACACGCTTCGCCGCGCTATTCAGCAGTGTTGGCGGTGGCACGTACTTCGAGGATGATACAATGCGCAATGGCAATGGCGATGCCAACGCCTGGTCCGGCAACCTCGGTGGCTCCAATCGTTGGTATAAACTCCAGCGCTCGGGCGATATTTTCACCAGTTCGATCTCGGCCGATGGCGTGAGCTGGAACGTCGTCAACACAATCTCCCTCACCAACTTCGGCAGCACCATCTACGCAGGCGTCTTCACCCACGCCATGCAGTCAATGAATCCCAATATTCATC
>Ga0073936_10007499_pt1 | contig 14092 bp, 8 predicted proteins | sample AliMusrvi5mmetaG_FD_87041 | JGI IMG/M metagenome (GOLD analysis project Ga0073936, IMG submission 87041) | Freshwater lake bacterial and archeal communities from Alinen Mustajarvi, Finland, to study Microbial Dark Matter (Phase II) - Alinen... | ecosystem: Environmental > Aquatic > Freshwater >... | reverse complement strand
GCTGGGGATGAACTGCGGGGCCACCGCCGCCGCAATCACGCCACCTAAAAACCGGCGGCGACTCGTCTGATCCTGCGTATTTACTTCACAAACTTGGGATTCGTTTCTCATGTTAGTTGCTAGGGCTTGCCTGACCTGAGCATACCCGTCCAAACCGCCGAACCAAGCATATTTTTTTGGAATTGTTGCGGTGGTTTGAGGCGGACCGATAGGAAGCGGGGCTGGAAGCCCTGCGTTAGGCTTGTCAGGTCATGGATTTCGGTGCCAAAGAGTGCGCGTGACCTGGTCTGATGAGGTCGAGGCAGGTGAGGTGACTTGTAGCGGCGTGTCTGTGAGCGCCGATAGCCAATGAGGTGACTTGTAGCGCCGTGTCAAAGACATATTCAATCTTCAATTCACCGTGCCATTGCCCCCAAATTGCTTCTGATATTGCTCTTTGAACGGATTGACTTTGGCTGCGGTTTTGTATGCCTTCTCGTTCTCCAAACATGGCAACACGTCCTCCCACCATGCATCATAGGCCTTGTCAAGCTTCGCAAGTAAATCGGCCTGCTGGCTGGCAAGGTCGTTCTTCTCTCCCGGATCGGCTTTCAGATCATAGATGCACCACTTTCCCTTTTCCCTAACCTGCAAGTATCGCTGCCAGCGCACGCTGCACTGCCCATATTTCTGGGGGTCCACTCCGGCATTCCAACGACCGACGTGAGTGAAGAGCATCCGCTCATCATGCCAGTCGGCCTCTGGATTCTCCAATAGCGGTACCAAACTAAAACCATCCAGCTTCCTCACAACCTCATCAGGCACCTTGGCACCACTCAACTCACGCAAGGTCGGGAAAATATCCAGATGGGCGGTTAGCTTGTCGCAGGCTGCCGGTTTGAGCATACCCGGCCAGCGCCACAGCGACATCGCACGCGTGCCGCCATTGCATGCCGTCCCCTTCAAGCCGCGCATGCCGGCATTGAATCCACCGCCCGTACCGCCATTATCGTTCAAGAACACAACCAGCGTCTTATCGTCGATGCCCAACTCTTTCAGCTTCGCCATGAGTTTTCCAACGTTGTCGTCAATGTTGGCGATCATCCCATAGAACCGGTTGCCTCCGCATCTCTTGATATATTCCTCAGGACAATCCAGCGGCGCGTGCGGCGCATTGGTGGGAATATATGCGAAAAACGGCTGCTGGCCCTTGGACGAGGCTTCGATCCACTTCAATGCCTGCCCGAAGAACACATCTGTGCAATAGCCATTTGTTTTCTCAAAGGTGCCGTTGTGCTTGATGGCCGGACTGAAATAGGTGTTGCCAGGCGCATCTCCGCAGGTGCCGGGATAGGTCTGGCCGATGCCTCCCGCCCCGTGAATGAACACTTCGTCAAACCCGCGCTTGTCTGGCTGATAGGCATCTTCATCACCCAGATGCCACTTGCCAAAAATGCCCGTCGTGTACCCTGCCGACTTCATCACCTGAGCAATCGTCGTGGATTTCAAGCTCATCCTCTCCCTCTCCAGAATCGTATGGGTGACCCCATTCTTGAACTCGTGTTTGCCACTCATGATCGACGAGCGGGTTGGCGAGCACGTCGGACTCACATGAAAATCCTCAAAATGAACACTCTCATCGTACATTTTGTCCAAGTTTGGTGTCTTGATCTCCTTGTTGCCATTTCGTCCAAGATCCCCATAGCCTTGGTCATCACTTAGAATCATAATGATGTTCGGCCGCTTGCCGGCGAGGCCCCCAGCCGAGACACTGGCCCCGTGAGCCATCATCAAAGCCACTATCGTGATCGCAATGGATTTCATCGGTTTGTGCATATTAGTTTAAGGTCACGAGATAAGCGAGAAGATCAAGCAACTCCTCGGGGGTTTGGATGAGGCCCTCGGGCATCGGCGAGCGGTCTTGCAGCTCGCGCTTGGCAATGATGTCTTTCTGGAGAGTGATGCGGACGCCAGCTGGCAACAGCAACTCTATTGCGTCGGCGGTCTCGCCGGTGACAAGACCGGCGACGGTGGTTGCATCTTTGCGGCTCACCAAGGTCCAACGAAACATGGGTGCCACAACTTTGTTAGGAACCATGACCGATTCGACCAGATATTGCAAGGTGAAGCGAGAGCCCGCGCCTTGCAGTGCGGGTCCACCGCCGCCAGAGTCACCGGGTTTGGCAGAGTGACAGACGGCGCAGCCACGAGTCGTGAAGAGAACCGCCCCGATTTTTGCATTGGCGGCGGCGAGGCGTGCCTGCCAGTTGACATTTTTGAATACCTCTGGCAATTCGGTGATGCCGGAGGATGTCGCATTTTTCAAGGGGATGGGTTGGATAGCATCGCGACTTGGAAGACCTAACACGGCGGCGCATTGGCTGTCGGTGCGCGGATCCTTGAGCAACCGGAGGAACATGGCGGCCTGCTTGGCATTGTCAGAATCGACGTCGTTAAGGCACCGTTCCAACAATGCGAAGAGGCTCTCGTCCGCTGGTGATTTCGCCCGTTTGGCCCATGCGTCGGCGAACGTGAAATTTCCAAGCATTCCGCGACTCGATAGATCCACAGTTTCGCCCACATAGGGGACCACGCTCTGCATTGGGTCGAGCGGCCAGCCCTCGGGAAGGGGGCCAGAAAGTGGAGGGATGGTGAGGCGCTGGCCTGCGACGAGGATGCCAGTTCTACGATCGGTGGCATTCTTTGACTCGCAGAGTTGTTGGATTTCGGGAATCGCTAAGCGTGTTGCAAGAAGCTGGACGGCGGTTTGGCGGAGCAAGCGATCCGCCCCGCCGGCGTGACCGATGATCTGCGGTAAAGGTGGGGTATCGAAGCAATCACGCAAGGCTACAAGAGCGATGTGAGCTGCCTGTGGGTTAGGATCGCCGAGAGCCTTTTCAAAGATGGCTCGGTTTGGGGCGGGCGCGAATCTAAGCAAGGCACGCAGCGCTTGGTGGCGGGTTTCGGGAACGGGAGATTCCGCAAGCGCAGCAACCGACTCCAGCGCCCCACTAGCAGCGGCGAGCCATAACAAATCCGTATGCTGCGGGGTCCCGACGGCGGCCTGTCCGAGACGAGTGACGGCTTGCTGGCAAGCGGAGGGACCGCGGCGCAGTAATTCGATGTGGGCACGCAGGCGGCGCTGTGAGGAACCATCTCCCAATTCGGAAAAGAGTTTATCTAACGGCACCGTGGTTTCCTCATAACCATCGAAAGGCGCGGCGAGGGGATCGTCGGCACGGGTGATCATGACAATTTCGCTGCGGTACATGGGCGACGCTTCATTGGCCTCCATGTGGCATACGCTGGTGAAGATGCGGCCGCCCCGGCCCACAGCGAGGCCGACGGGGCGAACATTGGGTGGACAGCCAAGAAAGTCGATTTGCGGGGCTTTGAACGATGAGCCAGCTGGCCGCAACGGATAGCGCAGCAGTTTGCCGCGTCCCCACTCGGCAACATATAGACTGTGGCGGCAAGACTCAGGCAGGAAAGTATCGTCATAATAGGTCTGACCAGTGGGCACATAACGCCCCAATTCGGGATTGAGCGAATCCAGCAAATCCGCCCGCCACGGCTGCTTCTCCGCCAACCAGCCGCGGGGCCATGAGAAGTAGGCCCCGTCAGTCACGTGCAACAGGCGACCTGGGACGTATTGCTGTGGCCTCGATTCATGATCGTTGTCACTGGTGAAAAGATTCCATGATCTATCAAAAGAGATGCCGCAATTGTTGCGTGTGCCTGCCGCGACGACCTCAAAGGATTCACCATCAGGGCTGAAACGGAAGACGCCGCCGCAACCGGTGACGCGTGTGCTCTTGGTGCCATGATAGCAGGTCCAGTGCGACCAGTGGTCGGCACGGTTGAAATCCCCGTAGTCAACAATCTCGTCACCGCTAGAGTAATAGATATCTCCTTCCGGCCCGATAGCCATGCCGTGAACGCCTTGGTGCATGTCCCAGCCCTTCATCATTGGCAGGCCCCACACCAGGCGTTTAGGCGTGATGCCATCGCGCCGCTTGACAGCGTCCTGCAGCAGATAGATCGCGGTGTGAGTGGACACATAGAGGTCGTCACCGCGAATGGCGATATCGTAGATCCATGCATCTTTTGGAAAACGGAACAACAATTGCCGTGGTTGATAGAGCCCGCCCGCCGCAGGTTCATAGACAAACAATGCTTCCCGGCAACCGGCGAACAGGCGGCCTGCCGCATCCAGTTGCAGGCCAAGGAACGACTCACGTTCATCACTGTCGATAATGACGGCCTTGAGGCCAGCTTCACCAAAAGTAAAAGCGATGGGCTGCTGTGCGGCCAAGGGAAGCGAGAACCCGGCGATGGTGCCGACGCTGAGGATCAGGAGCTTTGTTATCACTGTGTGAAAAATCGGGGGATGTGGACTATTTCCATTGGAATGCCTTGCTCAAAGAGTCAAACCACCTGTCCGCGTGTTTCTCGAGCCCCTTCTGAGTGAAATGCACGCCGTCATGCCTGTATTCGGGGCCTAGCAGATCATCGGTGACCGGTCCTTGGAAGCAGATTTTACCAGCCCAGAGCAACTGTTGTCCCTTGGCTACCTGAGCCTGTTCTGGTGCCCCCGACCCGGGATGGAAGGATGCTTGGGCCACCAACCACGGCAACTGATAGGTGGCATCTTGGTTAAGCGAATCGACAATGGTTTTGATGCGCTCGCAGTAGGTTTCAGCGGATGTCCTAACCAATGTGTCACTTTCGCCCTGATGCCAGAGCACGGCGCGGACCCCATTTTTGCCGAATACTTTCACACAAGAGGCGAGATTTTTGTATAGATCGGTATTGGGCGGGAGCCACGCCGCCACTTCCGTCCAGTTCAAGGATGCGGAGCGGAAACACACAGGGACCTGCTGCGAGGCAACGATGCGATCACCTAGCAACGCCCACGGACTGCCGCCGCCGCCACACCCACCCGGGATCGGATCCTGGGCCCGCACATATTCTTTGCCATTGAAATACACGACCCGCTCATCCTTGGCCGTTTGCTGCGGGTTGCCGAAGTTCGCGGAGTTTGACTGACCGGCAGTGACGAACACTTCGCCGACGCCCACCTTGTCCACCGCTTGCTCCGCCAGAGTCCGGGTGGCCGTCCGGACTCGAACCCTCACCTGATACCAACCGCCAGCGGGCAAGCTGAGATGGCCGGAGAATTTGCCTGAAACCGGCTGACCGCTGGCGGACACTGCGACCCAATTGACGGCTGCACCGCGTTTTGAACCGGGCAACAAATCGGCTTTGGCCTCAACCACATCGGCCTTGCCGCCGAGCGTTCCTTCGATGAGTATAGCCGCCTGATTCGATTTATCGCGCTGGAATACTTGGCAGGAAACCGGCGATGTGAGGGTGAGGGCGGCAGCTACCTCCTCGGCCGCCGCAAGCCCGCATAATCCAAGGCCGCTGAGCAGCACCAGCAAGGCCGCCATGCCCATGGCTCTTTGTTGCATCTTGTATTTTGATCGATTACTCATTCTGTTATTGTATTAGCATGTTGACGACGTCCTTGGCACGGGCTTGTGGCGTGACTGTGAGTTTTTCCAATCTGCCGCCTTTGAGAACACCTTCGACGGTTGTGTGGTTGGGAGCGTGGAGTTTGAATTCGCAATCCCAATCCTTGGGCCATGCGGGAAACAGCAGGATTTTGTCGTCCACAACTTGCATCAACATGTCCTGCAAGCCAACCATGGCGCATCCACCGTGGTCGAAGTCCGGCCGCTGGCAGAAGCCAAAGGTGTCATAGAACACCGGATAACGCATACCGGATTGGGCACCCTTTTCTCGGTTAGGCCAAAGGAATTTAGCGATTGCGAACTCGCTGGCTTCTTTGGGCAGGCCTAGGTTAGCGGTGTAGATCAGGCTTTGATACCAGCAGAAGTTGCGTTTTTGGCGTGGTTGTTCGAAGCTAAATTCCCAGGTATCCCGAGCCAATTGGAGATTGGGTTTTCCGACGCCATAGATATGGAAAGGGAAGACGGGATATAACTCCGGCAATTCAATATTATCCCAAGTGGACGCCGACTTCCAGGATTCGGCGGGTGCCAGCGTTTGGTGACCGCGCCGATCGCGAGTGGGCAGCGGCGGCAGCTTCTTGCGGAACGCCTCACAAAAGGCGCGCTGTTCAGCAGTTAGCATATGAACAGGCAAGTCCAACACAGCTCTACTCAGCGCCATGAGACCGGAAATGGTGCAAGCGTCATTGCGCGTCTGTTGATACATCTCAATGGCATTGCCGGGAAAAATCACCAACTGGCCGTGGTCATCAAGCTCCTTGCCAGTGAGTTTCTTGGTTTGTGCCCGATAGAACTGGTCATGGTATTGCAGATAGCCGAGTGCTATAGGCAGGTAGGGCCGGACATCGGTGCAGCCGTAACTTGCTGATTCCAACATCATGAGGGCGAATTCCATGCCGCTGACTTTATGATAGGTGAGGTGCCCGGGACCGCCATGGCCCTCGGGATTGGGTGCCCAGTCAGCTCCGTAGATCCCCATGCCCTCGTTGAATGCCAGCCCATCCACCTGCCAGAAGTGCTTGGCCCAAGCCGTTTGAAGCTCTGTGCTGCGCCGGTAATACTCCAGTCCGACTTTGAGCAGATCAAAGTCGCCACTCTTCAACATCGGCCAATAGACCAAGCGCTGGTTCTGTGCCATGAACTGGCAGTCAAACCAGTTGCGTGAATCTGGATTGGGCTCACAGGTGAAGTGGCCTCCGTTGAAGAGCGTCGGAAACTCGCCGTTGCGGTTGCTCGCCAGAAGCGCCCTGAAGAGCTGATAGTTCCGTCCCGTCTGCCATGCCGGATCATCCGGTCCCTTGCCCGGATTGATCACGATGCGGCTGCGATTCCAGAACCCCTGCCACCATGCAACGCTGGCCTGCCAATCCACCCGGGCAGTTGCACGCTTGGCTGCCTCAAGTATTTTCACCTGTGCCTGCCATTCTTCGAGCGTGGCATCCTGGGCAATTCGCAGAGATGCGTGGAGATCGATGATATTCAGGGGTTTGGCCGATCTGAGTTTCACGGAGCGAAACTCCCTGCCGTCATAGGCCCCTTGCCCGGTTCCATCGGCCACAAATCCCACACCGGAGAGCCGCCCACCCATTGTTCTGTTAGACATGGGATTGGGAAGCAATTTGGCTAACTCCTCGACTTTGAACCTACGGATATATTCGGCGCGGCCCTCATCGATCGCAGGGCTTCGCTCCCACCACTCAATGGCATCCCCGTCGATACGCCCCTCCCTAACCAATGGTCCGTAAACCTGGCCGGCGTTGTGAGGTGCCATGGCGAGACCAGTCGGGTATTCGACGGCCACAGCGGCCTCTAACGGGCTTTCGGACTGGCCTTCCAGGTGGATCACAGGTTGCATGGCGTCAATCCAGACACGCAATTTGATGGCATGTCCGTCGGTGGTTTTACCGCTCAACACGATTGAATTGGTGGCCAGCTCCAATTCCTGGCGGAACTCTTTGGCCCAAACCACCGGGGAGAACTTCAGGCGCAAGCGGCCGAGCTTGGTTTGCATCTGGGTGTTAAAACCCGCGCCGCGATAGCTCCAGGAATCCGGACTGCCGAAGTAAATGAGCAGTTCGTCTTTCTCCACCCAGACGTTGAGGCCGATCTTGCCGGCCCCGATAGGCATCGAGCCGCGGGCATCCACGCTCTGGCTGTCCCACACGATTTGGTAGGAGTCGAGCCATTTCTGGTCTGGTGCGGCGCGAAGGAACCCCAATCCCAGCAGAATCGATGCGGATAATGGGAGGATATAGGATTTCATGATTGTTGTGAGCCAATGGGTGAAAGAGCCCGGGAAATCCGAACCGGCGATCCAACGTGCGGGAAAGTGGCAATTCTTTCGGAAATCTTCCATTTTGGAGGGGCCGGTTCGCGGTTTCCGGCATCCGGGGCCTGAAAGCATAGGTGTTAGCCAGTGATTTGGGTGGTGGGCAAGGGGGGGGGGACGCGGCCTCGGCGGCTGTGACTGGTGGCATATCCGGGCTTTACCACTGGCCGTTCTGCGGCTATGTCGGTGGCGCGATGCACGGATTTTCCTACAAAAGCGGTTCGCTTCACTGCGAAGAAGTCGATCTAAACTCATTGGCCACCACCTATGGCACGCCGCTCTACGTTTATTCGGGCGGCACAATCACGGATCATTTCAGACGGCTCGACGAGGCTCTCAGCGGTGTGCCGCATGAAATTGCCTATGCGGTGAAGGCCAATTCCAATTTATCGGTGTTGCGGCTTTTGGCGGCGCAAGGGGCGGGCTTCGACATTGTGTCTGGCGGCGAGTTGTTCCGGGTGATCAAGGCTGGCGGGGATCCGGGACATTGCACGTTTGCCGGGGTGGGCAAGACCCGCGCTGAAATCATCTATGCGCTCAATGAGGGGATTTACTCGTTCAACGTCGAGAGCGAGGATGAATTGCGCTACCTCAACCAAGTGGCCGGCGAACTGGGATTGATCGCCCCGGCGGCCGTTCGCGTCAACCCTAACGTCGATGCCAAAACCCACAAATATATCTCCACCGGCAAATCGGAGAACAAGTTTGGAGTGGATTTCGAGTCTATTGCTGACCTGTACGAACGCGCGTCGAATGACCTGCCTCACATCCGACTTCGCGGCCTGCAAATGCACATCGGCTCACAGCTTACCTCGATTGCCCCGTTTATCGAGGCGGTGGAAAAGGTCACCCCGCTGGTGCGCCTGCTCAAACAACGCCACGGGATCGAGTTTTGGTCGATTGGCGGGGGCATTGGCATCGTCTATCACAACTCACTTGAATCCGGGGCGGCCGGGTGGTGGCAGCAGCGCGAGGGGACCGATGCGCCGCTGACCATTGAGCGGTATGGCCAGGAACTGGTGCCGCGGCTGAAGGATCTGGGGCTTAAGATATTGCTGGAACCGGGGCGCTATATTGTGGGCAACGCCGGGGTGTTGCTCACCCGTTGCCTGTATGAGAAAAAGGGTTTGGCCAAGACCTTCAAGATTGTCGATGCCGGCATGAACGATCTGATCAGGCCGGCGCTTTACGAGGGACATCACGAAATTGTGCCACTCACCGAGCCTGCTAGCGACGAACGGGTGATGGTGGACGTGGTCGGCCCGATCTGTGAGAGCGGCGACTTTTTTTGTCAGGACCGGGAACTTCCGGACTTTCAGCCGGGCGAGTGCGTGGCGCTGATGTCCGCCGGGGCCTACGGCTTCGCGATGGCTTCTAACTACAATTCCCGTCCGCTGCCCGCCGAGGTGCTGGTGGAGGGTGCCACTGCCAGAGTGATCAGGCACCGACAGGACCTCGATGCCTTGATCGAGGGGGAATCGTGAGTTCGCCTGCGCCACGTCATATCTATCTGAAGCTGCACCTGCTGGTGGCTCTGCTGGCGACCACAGCGGTGCTCGGTCGCCTCATCACGCTTTCAGCCACCAGTTTGGTCGCTTGGCGCACTTGTTTGGCGGCGCTCGGGGCGGCAGTGGTGGCCGTGGTGATGCGGCGCTCCCTGAGGTTGCCATGGCGCAATGCGGCGGCACTTCTGGGCATCGGCGGAATTCTTGGCCTGCATTGGATGTGCTTTTTCGGGGCGGTCAAGCTCGCCAATATCTCCATCTGCCTGGCCGGCATGGCCACTGTGTCATTTTTCACTGCCTTCACCGAACCTCTGATGGAACGGCGGCGGGTCCGTCCGCTGGAAGTCTGGCTCGGCTTGCTCGTGGTTGTTGGCATCGTGCTGGTGGCCGGCTTCGAACCTGATAAATCGTTAGGCTTGGGGGTGGCTCTGCTCGGTGCCTTGCTCGCCGCGGTGTTTCCGGTATTGAACCAGCACATGGTTCGCCAGCGGCGGCAAGACCCGCTGGTGATGGTCGCTTGGGAAATGGCTGGTGCCTGCATGATTTGTCTGATCGGCCTGCACTGGAGCGACGGTGCCGGTGCCTATCCGGCGCTGCTGGATTGGCGCGGTTGGGACTGGCTCTGGCTACTTTTGTTAGGCTGGGTATGCACGGTGTTTGCGCATGCATATCACATTCACCTGCTTCGCCACCTGAGCGCCTACACCGGCAATCTGGCGATGAACTGCGAACCCATTTACGGCATTCTAGCGGCCGCGGTTGTGTTTGGGGAACACCGCGAACTGCACCCCGGATTCTACATCGGCTGCCTCACTATAATCATAGCCAACCTCCTGCACCCACTGATCCTCGGCCGGTTAAAAAGACAGAAGGTCGCTGCACTCTGAGATACAAGCCCAAAGCGGACACGATGAAGGCTTCCAAGGACTGGCACTGGATGGAGGCGGCGCGGACGTTGTCGAAACAGATGTTGGGGGAACCGGCCACCTTAGACGTCACAGGATCAATCCATCTGTAATTGATGGATTCCCCGCCGACAAAGACCTTGAAATCATGCAGCGGAATGACTTGTTTTTTAATAACATCTTCGCCTCCGGATCAATCTGTGACATGTCGAGGTGCTGCCCTGCTTCCAAGGGGTTAGCGGCCGCCGAGGATTTGGCAGTGCATGAGTTAGATTCAATGACTATTTGGAAGGGCGGTGGCCGCCGGGGAGCTTCATTTTGCTGCTGGACCGATTTTTTCGGGGCTGCCGCAGATTGCGCTGGCTCTGCTAATCAGCACAGGTCATCATCTAGCCGGGTCTGCGATCCTGTGGGTCGCTCCAAGCCGTCCCATTTCACGATTGTTAGACCGACGAAAGCCAACCGCCTATGAAACCCATATCCCGCCACCGACAACAGAGCCTGGATCGACTGAGGCTGAATCGCGCATTGGAGAGCGCCCGTGAATTGCGCTCATCTCGTGATTTCAAAATCGCGTATTGCACGCTAAAGATAGCGAAATCCGTATTCCTGTTGCTGTGCCTGTTGCCCCTGACCGCATTCACGGAAAATGAGCCGACGGGAAGGAATGAGTCTGCCCCCGGCATGACAGACCGCATCTGGCGATCAGCTCAAGGAAAACCTGTGACGGCAGTGAGCGCATCCGAGCCGCAGAAGAGTGCCGGGGATCCACCCGCCCCCGGCGGTTTCAAATACTTTGTTGGAATCGTCGGCAATCCGTCCGTCCCGGACATCCGTTGGAGCGACGAGGAATTGGAGCCGATTAAGGCGCTCGGCGTGAACATGGTGCAACTCAACATCGCCTGGGGCGGCAAGCCTGCCAACGAGGTGCTCAATCTGGAGGACTTGGACAAGGAACAACGTGATAAGTTTGCCTTCCGGATCCAGCAGGCCAAAAAGCACGGACTCAAAACCATCGCCCAATTCGGGATTCCCAAGGCGTTCGGCTTCTCGCGGCCGGCCTGCATTTTGGACCCAGCGGTGCGAAGCAAATGCGCGGAGATGTTGGCGGACTTCATGACCTCCTTTCCAGAGGTGGATGATGTGTTGGTTTACACGTTTGACCAAGGTGCCTGGTTGTGCAGCGAATTCGGGCCGTGCCCGCGCTGCAGCGGCATTCCGTTAGATGAACGCGTGCCGGATTTCCTGAATCTGCTCAACGAGACGATGCGGAAATGCCGCCCTAACACGCGACTTTGGTGGAAACCATGGGAACTTTCCAGGGGGCAGGTTGTGATGATCCTCGACAAGGTGCAATCGGAGAACTTCGGGCTGGTGCTCAATCCTTCAACCAGCAACGAGGTCTATCCCTTCAACGACCGCTCGTTCAAGTCTGACCTCGGCGTGAAACGCTTCGTGCAACTGGCGAAGGAACGAGGTATTCCGGTGCTAGGTGAGTTTGACCACACGTTCTACAAGCCGCTCTATCTGATGGAGGACTTCTTTCCACGCCTCATCTACGGAGAACTGGCCGGCTGGAAGGAGATGGAGGGCATCGTGGGCGTGAAGGAGTATTACGGCTTCGCGCCGTCCACCTTTTCGGTCAATGCCGCCATGCTCAAAGCCTGGATGAAATCGCCCGACGCTCCGCTCAATAAACTGCTGCGGGAAATTGCCGAGCCCTACGGCCCGAATGCCGCGCCGCTCATGATCCAGGCGTGGGAGTATGTGGCGCAACATGTGGAGGCATACCCATGGGATGTCAGCTATCTGATCGGCCCGTTGGGACTGGACCGGCCATGGGACGGCTCCCACGGCTGGCAGCCCGTAGATATCCCTAACGCCACGTGGGACACGCCGATCTGGAAAGCCAACCGGCGCGGGAACTTCATGCTAACCCAGGACAAGCAGGCCCACCCCTGGCTCTTTGAAGATACCGGCTTGCGGCTCGAGGATTCCGCCGCGCTGGGCTTCAAGGCGGTTGGATTCTTCGACAAAGCCATCGAAACCGGCGGCAGCAAGACCGGCGACATCCGCACCCAGCGTGAAATCGTCTGGAAAACCGCACGCTCGCTGAGGGCGAAATCGCTCCACTTTCTGGAAACTCTAGCCGCACAGGATGCCAGGGCTGTGCAGAACAATGAAAAACAATTCGCCATCGTGGCCAAGCGGTTAGAGGTGTTGTTAAAGAAAGACGTGGAGAACCAGGGCGGCCATGCGGTGGTGGCACAAAAGCTCGCGGAGTTCCAGCGCGACCCGAAAGCGTGGGTGGATGCCAACCTCAATCCCCGCGATTACAAACCCACCCCACTCGGCGGTGATTATGAATCCCGGGCCACACTTGATTGGAGCACATGGCTGCCTGCGGAAAAGTAACAGTCTGACAAAAATATAGCCGTATGATATCTATTTGGAAAGGCAAGTTCATCAAGATTAGAGACGGGCTGATCACACTGCTCTTGATGGCGGTGAGCACACCCTCGGCCGTTGCGGTTGACGCCACGATGGCGGCCCAACTTCGCTGCGAATACCTGCAGGATCCGCTGGGCATCGACGTGACGCAGCCGCGGCTGAGCTGGATCCTCACATCAGATCAGCGCGGACAGAAGCAGACGGCCTATCAGGTACTGGTGGCCTCGACTCCGGATCTGTTAGCCAAAGATCAGGGCGATTTGTGGGACAGCGGAAAGGTGGTATCGGATCAAAGCATCCAGGTGGAATATGTCGGCAGGCCGTTGGAATCACGCATGCGCTGCTTCTGGAAAGTGCGCGTCTGGGGCGCGAACATGAATCTCTCAGCCTGGAGCCAACCGGCGCTCTGGACGATTGGCTTGCTCCATCCCAAGGAGTGGGAGGCGGCCAAGTGGATCGGTGAAGAGAAACGAGCGCCCGGCTACGACTCAGAAGCCTACCAATGGATCTGGTATCCCGAGGGCAAGCCGAACCAGGTTGCGCCCGCAGGAACCCGCTACTTCCGCAGAAAGTTCAGCGTGCCTGGCGGGAAAAAGATAGCGGCGGTCACATCTGATCTGACGTGCGACAACGGCTTCACGTTGTATGTGAATGGGGGGCAGGCGGGGCAGGGTGCCAATTGGTCTCAGCCCCCAAAGCTCGACATCAAGGAACACCTCACCCCCGGGGTGAACACCCTGGCGATTGCCGCAATCAATGAGAGCAGTGCAGCCGGACTCACCGGTAAGTTCGCTATCCAATTCGATGATAACACGTCTCTTGTGATCGGTATGGACCCCTCATGGAAGACATCTAACCAGGAGATGTCTAATTGGAAGGCGGATGGATTTGATGACAGTGCATGGCAGGCGGCCATGGTGCTCGGGCCGATGGGAATGGCGCCGTGGGGTGTTGTTCAGTGGAACTCAGGCGTTCGGACATGGGTGCTCCCCCCGTCGCCCTACTTGCGGAAGGAGTTTCCGGCGGAGAAACCCATTCGTCGCGCCACGCTTTACGCCACCGCGCTGGGAACCTACCAACTTCACATCAACGGCACCCGCGTCGGACAGGACTACTTCAATCCCGGGTGGACCGAGTTTCGCAAGCGGGTTTACTATCAAACCTACGACGTCACCCAGATGCTGCGGCAGGGCACCAACGCGATCGGCGCGGTTTTGTCAGACGGCTGGTACTCCGGCTATATCTGGTCCGGGCGCGATACTTACGGCACCCAGCCGAAATTGCGTGCGCAAATTGAAATTGAGTATGCCGACGGCACCCTGAAAACCGTGGCGACTGATGAAACTTGGAAACTTTCCTACGGGCCGATCCGTGAAGGCGATGTGC
>Ga0073936_10007495_pt1 | contig 14098 bp, 9 predicted proteins | sample AliMusrvi5mmetaG_FD_87041 | JGI IMG/M metagenome (GOLD analysis project Ga0073936, IMG submission 87041) | Freshwater lake bacterial and archeal communities from Alinen Mustajarvi, Finland, to study Microbial Dark Matter (Phase II) - Alinen... | ecosystem: Environmental > Aquatic > Freshwater >... | reverse complement strand
CGGCGCGACTGGCGCGACGGGCGCGGCGGCGGCCGCGCGCTGGGCCAGAACGAAACGGGTGGGCGCGCCGCGCGGCGGCGGCAGGCGGCTGCCACGCGGCGCCCCGGCTCCGAAGAAGAGATCGATCCCGACGAAGCCTTGGTGGCCGCTTATGTTGGCCCCCAGGCTGTCCGCCCCGTCACCCGCAGCGTCGACAAGCCACGGCCCGGCAAGGATGCCGAGGCGCCGCGTGGCAGCCGCCTGCCGCCGCCGCGCGGCGCGCCCACCCGTTTCGTTCTGGCCCAGCGCGCGGCCGCCGCCGCGCCCGTCGCGCCAGTCGCGCCGGCCGGCGAGCCCGCGAACGATCGCATCCTCACGGTGCGCGGCCCGGTGGTGGTGAAGGAACTGGCCGAAATGCTCGGCCTGCGTCCGAACCGCCTGATCGCCGATCTGATGCAGCTCAATGTGCTGGCATCCATCAACCAGCGCGTCGAGATCGAACTGGCCAACCGCATCGCCGGCAAGTACGGCTATACCGTCGAACTCGAACGCGCCCGCCGTTCGACCGAGCGCAAGCCGGTGCTCCGCCGCAACGACGCCGACGATGACATCCCCGATGACCGTGCCGAGGATCTCGTGCCGCGGCCGCCGGTGGTGACGTTCCTCGGCCACGTTGACCATGGCAAAACCTCGCTGATGGACCGCATCCGCAACACCACGGTGGCGGCGGGCGAGGCGGGCGGCATCACCCAGCACCTCGGCGCCTACACGGTCGATGTCAACGGCCGCAAGATCACCTTCCTGGACACCCCCGGTCACGCGGCCTTCTCCGCCATGCGCGCGCGCGGCGCCAGCCTGACCGACATCGCGGTGATCATCATCGCCGGCGATGACGGGATCATGCCGCAAACCAAGGAGGCCATCCGCCACGCCAAGCAGGCCGGCGTTCAAATCCTGATCGCCATCAACAAGTGCGACCTGCCGCAGGCCAAGCCCGAGCGCGTGAAGCAGCAACTCCAGGGCGAGGGGCTGACCCCGGAAGACTGGGGCGGCGACGTGGTCTGCTGCGAGGTCAGCGCCGTCACCGGCAAGGGCGTGGATCACCTGATCGAAATGATCCTGCTGCAGGCCGACGTGCTGGAACTGACCGCCAATATCAACCGCCGCGCCGATGGCTTCGTGGTGGAAGCCCAACTGGAGCAGGGACGCGGTCCCACGGCCACGCTGCTGGTTGGCGGCGGCACGCTCCACGTCGGCGACGTCGTGCTCTGCGGCGATTACTTCGGCCGTGTCCGCGCCCTGATGGACGACCGCGGCCGCATGGTCAAGTCCGCCACGCCCGCCACGGCGGTGAAGTGCATGGGGCTCTCCGGCGTGCCGGAAGCCGGATCGCCGTTCCGCGTGATGCTCGACGAAAAACGCGCCCGCGACCTCGCCGAGTCGTTCGCCGAGGAACGCAAGCGCGGCGAACTGACCACCTCCAAGGTTACTTCGCTCGATGCGCTGATGACCCAGATCAAGGACCAGAGCCGCCTCGAACTGAACGTCATCGTCAAGGCCGACACCCAGGGCTCGGTCGAGGCGATCGTCGATTCGCTCAAGGAGATCAAGAGCGAAAAGGTCACGCTCAACATCATCAGCAGCAACATCGGCAACGTCACGGCCAACGATGTCCAGCGCGCCAACGCGGGCCACGCGCTGATCATCGGGTTCCAGATCGCCTGCGAATCCGGCGTCCAGAGCATGGCGCGCCACGACGGCGTGCGCGTCCAGACGTTCCGCATCATCTACGAGCTGATCGACCGCGTGAAGCAGGAGATGCTCGACCTGCTCGCTCCCGAATACAAGGAAATCGTCCGCGGCCACGCCATGCTCAAGACGGTGTTCGATCTCAGCCGCAAGGGGAAGATCGCCGGCTGCCAGGTGTCCGACGGCGTCATCCGCACGGACGCCAAGGTGCGCGTCTACCGCCAGCGCCAGGTCGTGTACACCGGCCGCATCGCGACGCTGCGCCATTTCCAAAACGAAGTTTCGGAGGTCAAAGAGCCGCAGGAGTGCGGCGTGCGCTTCGAGAACTTCGATTCCTTTGCCGAGGGCGACTACATCGAATGCTACATCCTCGAGGAGTTGCCGCGGGTATTGTAGGTTTTCCGCCGCGTCCGGCTCGCCCGCCGCCCGCGCGGAAAACCTACAGTCATTGGTCATTTGTCATTGGGGTGTCGCTGCTTCTGCCTAACCGTCTAACAGCCTTCAGCCTAACAGCCTCCAACCATGCCCATCGACCGCCTAGAACGCGTAAACGCCCTCCTCCGCCGCGAACTGGCAGAGGCCTTTTTCAAGGTCTTTCAGTCCGATAATCTCGACATGGCCGCCATCACGGTCGTACGCGTGGAGACCGCCCGCAATCTGCGCAATGCCACGGTCTACCTGTCGATCCGGGGGCATGAACACGAGCGCGGTACGATCCTGCACAAGATCGAGCGCAAGCGCGGCGAACTGCAGCGCCTGGTGAACAAGGACCTGACGCTCAAATACACGCCCTGCCTCGCGTTCCGCCTCGACCTCTCCGTTGAAAAGGGCGACCACATCCTCGACGTCCTCTCCCACCTCGACATCCCGAAGGACGAAACCGAAGCGCCTGAAACCAATTGAACCGTAGAATATCGAACAAGGAACTCCGAACTCCGAAGTGAATACATCCCTTCTGCGGAGGGGTGGCCGGAGGCCGGGGTGAGTCGCCTTCAACATTCGGAGTTCCTTGTTCGATATTCTGAGTTCTCCCAAAAGAAACAAACGCATGCCCAACCTTCCAACCCGCTTCTCTCCTTCCACCGCCCGCCCGCCGCCAGTCGACCCGTTCGACGGCGTGTTGCTGGTGGACAAGCCCGCCGGTCCCACCTCGCACGACATCGTGGCCGGCATCCGCCGCATGTTTCGCATCGACAAGGTCGGTCACGGCGGCACGCTCGATCCCAACGCCACCGGCCTGCTGGTCATCCTGCTCGGCCGCGGCACGCGCCTCTCCGCGCAGATCATGGGCGGCGACAAAAATTACGAAGGGGTCATGCGCCTCGGACGCACCACCAATTCGCAGGACATCGACGGCGAGACGATCGAGGAGAAACCCTGCGATGGTATCACGGCCGAGCAGATCCAGGCGCAGATGGACGCGCGCCTTGGCGACAGCTTCCAGACGCCGCCCATGGTCTCCGCGGTGAAGCTGCATGGCGTGCCGCTGTACAAGCTGGCCCGCAAGGGGCAGGACGTGCCGCGCGAACCGCGCTTCATCCACGTCTACCGCTTCCGGCTGCTGCGCTGGGAAACGCCGCTGGCCACGTTCGACATCGTCTGCTCCAAAGGCACGTACGTCCGCACCCTCTGCCACGACATCGGCCAGGCGCTCGGCCCCGGCGCCTGCCTGGATGCGTTGCGGCGCACCGCCTCCGGCGCGTTGAAGATCGAGGACGCCCTCCCCTTCGACGACATTCTCAAGCTCCCGAAGGAAGCCCTCGCCGCGCGCGTCCTCCCGTTCCAGAAATTCCTGAGCGCCCCGCCGGCGGCGACAGCAGAAACGCCGCGGTAGCGCACTCGAGGCGTCGCAGAGCTCCGCCCTCCAATTGAATCAACTGGAGGGGCGAGCTCCCGCGAGCCCTCGCAGTCTGCATTCGCTGCCTGTCGCATCCGGACCGGATGTGGTATTTTAGACCCTGACAGATGGGTTGAATGCCAGTGAACACGGTTGAAGTCAAACGCCGCAATTCGTTCCGAAGGCTCCTCGCCTTCGTGGGACCGGCCTATCTGGTCAGCATCGGCTACATGGACCCTGGCAACTGGGCCACGGACATCGAGGGTGGCGCGCGGTTTGGCTATGCGCTGATCTGGGTGCTGCTGCTCTCCAACGGCATGGCCTTCCTGCTGCAGATGCTGGCCGCGCGGCTGGGGATCGTCACCGGCTACGATCTGGCGCAGGGGTGTCGGCGCGAATATCCGCGGCCCGTGACGCTGATCCTCTGGTTTCTCACCGAGATTGCGATCGCGGCCACGGATCTGGCGGAGATCATCGGCACGATCATCGGCCTGAACCTGCTGTTCGGCCTGCCGCTGGCGTGGGGATGCGTGGTGACCGCCTTCGACACGTTCCTGCTGCTGGCGATCCAGCGCCTGGGCGTGCGACGCATGGAGGCGTTCATCCTCATGCTGGTCGGCACCATTGCGGCCTGCTTCCTGATCGAAATTTTTCTCGCCAAGCCCGACTGGGGTGCGGCCGTGGCCGGGTTGCGGCCAACGATGCCGTCCGGCGCGCTGTACATCGCCATCGGCATCATTGGCGCCACGGTGATGCCGCACAACCTGTTCCTGCACTCCTCGCTGGTGCAGACGCGCGCCATTGACCGCACCTACACCGGGCGCGCGGAAGCCTGTCGGTTCAACCTGATCGATTCGCTGGTGGCGCTGAATGGCGCTTTTCTGGTCAACGTGGCGATCCTGATCATGAGCGCGGCGGATTTTCACAGCCGGGGGATTGTGGTGACCGAGATCCAGCAGGCGCACGAACTGCTCCAACGGCTGTTGGGCGGCACGGTGGCGCCGCTGGCGTTCGGCATCGCACTGCTGGCCGCGGGGCAGAGTTCGACGCTCACCGGCACCATTTCGGGGCAGGTGATCATGGAAGGGTTCCTGGATATCCGGCTGCGGCCATGGGTGCGCCGGATGATTACGCGCAGTGTGGCGCTGGTGCCGGCGGCCATCGCGATCCTCCTGTTCGGCAGCGCCGGCGTCTACCGGCTGCTGATTTTGTCGCAGGTGATCCTGAGCCTGTTGCTTCCGTTCGCCGTGATTCCGCTGGTGCAGTTCACGTCGCAGCGTGAAAAAATGGGGGCCTTTGCCAGCTCGCTGTGGCTACGGACGCTGGCGTGGTGCGTGGCGGGCATCATTTTGTTTTTGAACGGGTGGCTGGTGGTGCTGACCATTGGCGACACCCTGTCGGCGCTGCCGCTGTGGGTGCGGGGCGCGGCGATCCTTGTGGCCGGTGTGCTGACAAGCCTGCTGCTTTACATGTTCGCGGTTCCCTTCCTGGGACGCCGCAAGGAATGGGATTGCGGCGCAAGTACGACCGGCGGCGCCGTGGTGCAGCAGATGCGGACGCCGTCCCTGCGTTGTCTGGGAGTGGCGCTGGAACATGGCCCGGGCGATGCCGAAGCGCTGGCCATGGCTGTCACGCTGGCCAAGGCGCAGGGCGCGCGCCTGGTGCTCATCCATGTGGTGGAATCGCCCGGCAGCATGGTCTACGGCGCGTCGTCCGACAGTCTGCATGGCCGGCAGGATCAAGCGCACTTCGAGGAAATTGCGCGCGGCATCGAGGGGCCGGACCAGCCGGTGGACGTGGTGGTGCGCAGCGGCGCCGCCGTGGAAACGATCGTGGCGCTGACGGGCGAACTGGGGCTGGACCTGCTCATCATGGGCGCGCACGGGCACAAGGGCTGGCGGGATCTCGTGTTCGGCGAAACCGTCAACGGCGTGCGTCACGCTTTGACCATTCCGGTGGTGGTGGTGCGAACGGGGAAAGCGCCGGTATGAAAGAAAATTTGTACTTGCTTTTTTGGAAGGCAGCGTGGTACTGCTCAAACCACGGCTGGAGATGCCGCCTGTTGCGGCGCTGTTCTGCCGATAAGGATTCGTTTGTAGACGATTAGCAACACCAGAAACTGATTTAGCGTTCATCAGCGGTTGTCGGCCACGAAACTAGCAATTTCACACCCGCAAGGGTGTCCGAAGACAACGCTTGACGCGCGCCCCCCCCGTGGGGCGTGCTGAAAGCGTTCTTCGGAGGGCATGCTAGTGCCTGTGGCTGAGCGTAAGTAGGCACGACCCACCTTTCATTTTCGCGACAACCGGCTGAGGCGATGTTCCAGGAAGGACCGACCTCATGCCACAGCGAAGAATCGTTTTGCCATCCACACGACTCATCCGGAGCGTTTCCCTCCTTCTTGTAGCAGGTCTTTTGCCGTTTTGTTCCGTCCCCGCTCATGCCGCCGAGATCGTGCTCGCCGGTCCTACGGCCACGTGGCTCAACCTGGAAGTAATCACCAACAGCGTGCGTAGCGCGGCCATCTTGTCCGAGACCGACCACATCGTCATCTCCACTTCGGAAGTGGACACCTGCCTTTCGTTTCTGCCCGACTGGAGCGCGTGGCGCACTGTCCCGGACGGTACGCTGCATGTGTGGATCGAAACCGTGGGCGACGGCAGCAACGTCGTTTCCGTGCTGTTAGGAGACCCGGAGACGCCAGCCCTGACCGTCGCTTGCGAGAGCGACTGGAGTATATTGCCAGCCGGCGCCTTTCCGCCCGATGAACCGGTTGTCCCCCGGTTTGGTGCGAGCACCAACCGGCTCCACCTCGTGTTGCATTCCTCTGTCCGGTCTGGATTCGCATACCCTTTCGCGGAAACGCAGACGCCGGGCGGTCCTTGGACCCCGCGGCCCGACTTGATCCCCGCCGCTTTCGGCCAACTCAATGCCGCGCAAGCCATACCCAACTGGGCAATAGTTGGAATGTGGCTCGCTGGGCCGCAGGCCGAACTTATTGATTTGCGGTTGCGGTGGTTCGTTGACGGGAACGTAATGCTCGTCTTGTAAGTTTTCGAGACCGCTTGCCCGAAAGGCGGACACTGTGATTTGGGCATTTCTCGGTTTAACATTACTGTTTCTGGCATACTGCCTCGCCTTGTTGCATGAACACGGTTTGTTGCGACCTGCGTTCACCGAGATTGCGGCACGCTGGCGGCAGATGCCGCGGGCGCAGGCGTTGATCCTCCTGACGTTGCTCTGCTGGGCCGTGTCTTACGGTGGCAGCAAGGGCAATGCGCCCGTGCGCAGCCCGCCGGAGTCATCGCCGGTGAATGCGACCGCTGTCACCGATCCGTTGTTGCTGACATATCAAGGTCCGTTGTGGCCGTTCGATGCCTTCACCAGCAACGCCATCGCGGGCATGGTGGCGACCTATTGTCCGCCGATTCCCGACGCCATGCTGGCTTCCGGGCTGGCGCTGTATCGCGTTGAGACCAACACTGCCCTGGTGGCGAACACCAACGCCGCCCCGATCCGCGCCTGGCTGCGGCATGGCGCGGACAACCGCGGTGTCCGGGTGGAAGCCCCATTCCCCATCACGGTGGGCGCCAACACGTATACCAACATCGGCATCCTCTCCAACGGCCGTCTGGCCTTCGGCTATGCGACCTACCACCGCCAGCCGACGGGCGACCTGCCTTTCGCAACTTCCTATCCCGTGGTCACGATTGCGCCTCTGTGGGGGCCATTAACGCTCCTGCCTTCCTCCAACAGCGTGGTATGGACGCAGGCCAACGGCACCGACAGTTTCGTCGTCTGCTGGGAAAAGTTTCTCCTGAACGGCGATCCGGCGCTTCCAGCCACCGTGCAATGCGAAATGCGCCGCGACGGGACTTTCCGCTTCCGATACGGCACCCTGGCGGAAGGTGTTGCCTCCGCCGGCACGGTGGGCATTCAAAACCTGGGCTACGGCTGGACCTATAGTCACGGTCAGACCGACCGCATTATGGAAGGCATGACCATAACCCTGCGTCCGGTGGGGCTCGACGGCTGGGCCGACGCCGATCCGGACAATGACGGACTCACCAACTACGAAGAGTTCATGCTGGGCACCGATCCCCTGTTGGCCGACACCGATGGCGACGGTCCGTCCGACTTCTGGAAAGTGACGCATGGTTTCGATCCGCGCGTGCCGCAACTCGCCCCGCCCGATCCGGACACCGATGGCGACCAGATTCCCGACCGCTGGGAAGTCTGGCTGGGCACGCCTACGAACAATCCCGCCTTGGGCCGGCAGGACTACCTTGACCCGGATGGCGACGGCTTTACGACTTGGTACGAAACGCATGTGCTGGGCAGCAACCCCGCCTCCGCCGCCTCGCCAGGAGCGCCAGACGCCAACCATACCGACGTCATTGCCGTGATCGCATCCACCCGTGCCTGCGTGCTGCGGCTCGCGGGCGACGGCAATACCATCGAGATTCCGTGGATGCCCGGTGTTTCGCCCGCAAGCCTGCGCCTGCGCCTCACATGCGGCCAGCAATATCAGGCGACCCTATCCCGCGTGCCCGCCGGTACGACCTTCACAACCGACGGTTTCTGGCAGGCGAATCTGACTTTTGCGGCGGCGCCCGGTTTGTCTGACCTCGCGCTGCCGCCGGTGACATCCGGCGGAACAACCACCTACTACGTCGGGACCGTGTGCATCCAGACCCCCGACCTCGGCGGCGATTTCTGGCTTGCACCCGGCGTAGCCGCCACCCCGACAAATAATCTATCCGCCTGGCGCATCAATATTCCGTGGACGGATGCCTTCTGCCATTCCTCCACGAATGGGACGCTTCGGCTCACGGACGACTCACTGGTTACAGGCACGATTGAATGGCTGGGGCTGCCGCCCGTCGAAGTCCGCACCGGCAACCCGATGACGTTCGATCCCAGTACCGTACCGCCCGGCCGCTACACCGTGACCGCCCGTTCCGCCGCCAACCACTTGGTCTTGAACACGGTTCAGGTGGAAATCCTGCACGTCGGCACGGTCCAGAGCGCGATCTGGCTCTCCGCCGCCAATTCCAACTCCTATACCATCGCCCTTTCGCAAGACACGTACCCAACCGACAACATCTACGTCTGGAGCAATCCGGAGGGGATCGGTTCCCTGACATTCGCCCCTTCTTCGCTCGCTCCGGGCGTCTATACCGTCTACCTTTCCCAGGGCGCGTGCGAGACCGTTCCGGTGACGGTGAATGTGGTCGGGATTGTCAAGATTCCACTTGGCGACAGCGCCACGTTGCAGCCTTTTACAGTCGGCAAACTATTTCTTCCGTCAAAATATGGTGGGTCGAATACACTATCGGGGGCGAACGTTGAACTCTATTACACGGACGGATCTGACCTGGACGTGACAAAAGCCAGCCAGTTGATTCAGGGTCAACTCGCAACGTCCATGGTCGCGCAAGGCAACCCGTGTATCTATCAGGTGCCAAATGACGCATCTGGTTGGTACTATGTAAAGACGACAAGCCCTGGCACTGTGACTGTCACCAGTGATTTTTGGGAAACTGGACAAGCCGCCACCAAACCTTGGAATGGCTGGTACTGGCCTACCTCAAGTAACGTTCCACCGAATTTGTACAGTTCCGGCGGGCCATTGGACAAATATGACCAGGTGTATGGCACCGCCACCAGAGGATGGGAGGAGGTCAACAATGCAGGCGGCTCCAATTGGTGGGGCCATTGTTGGGGCTGGTCATTGGCTTCCATTCTGGTGCCCGCACCACAAGCGCGAACTTCGAGCAATAACGTGCAGTTTACAGCGGACGATATGAAAGGCCTTTACACGGAACTTGCGGATATTAAGAATTTTGACAAAAATGATGATTTTTCACTAAGCGGCATGCCCGCTGTGACACCAATTCCAGATCTTGGGGATCAAGCCGATCCTTGGTGCGGCGTATTTCATACGACATTAAGAAACAATCTGAGACGTTTTCAAAACCCAGCGCAAAGCAATCTTCGCGACAACGATGGTAATGACCCGACTCAAGTGTGGAATCACGCCATCTGGAAATATGAAACGCAGATGTTGGAGGCACCAGGAGGCGACGAAACGTTCGTCAGGCACAGGACAAGAACATATGCAAATTCCGATGGTAGACCTCCGCCAACCAATGACACTGATGATCGGGAAAACATTTATACCTATGATTTACAATACGCAAACGGTGATATCGTTGTGGGAAGTTCAAAACAAAACTGGATTTCTGCGAGAAACGTAAAGGTAAATCCTGATCGCATTTTTATTCCCTGGAACCTGTACTGGATCAAAGGTTCATCATGGGTGTCGGCGAATTCAGGGGTAACAAAACAAAAAGTGGATGGTCTTTAGAAAGAAGGTATCAAGTGAAGACGTTTCTTGTCATCGCGGTTTGGTTAACGGCAATAAGCGCAATCGCTGGAACCGAGGAGAAAAGCTTTCATGCGCCACGCTGGCATGTCGGGGATAAATGGACCGTTCGTGGTTGGTACGGCCTTGTCAGACAAGATCCGACAAACCGGATGGAAATAATTGAGATAAGGAAGGGTAAGCCATACGAGGTTACGTGCGACGTTTCCAGGATCATCCCTGTCGAGACACAGGCATGTTTCGAGGTCACTGCAAAAAAATCAAAAATGGCCGACGAGGTTCAGATTGACGAAAAGTGGGTTGCATATTATACGACAAACGACCTTACGTTGATAAAATTAGTAAGCGGTATACGCGATGACCCATCTAGTCATATCACATACCAATTCAAAAATGTTCGTGGCAGCCCAACAACAACAGAAGATATTCCAAGTTTTATTCCATTCGACACACCGTCATTCATTGTTGGCACAAATTTGGAGGGGCGGGATCGTTTTGGGCATACATGTAAGCAGGAAACGGTAGCCGAAGATGGCGAGCCAGGTCATTACATACTTAAGTTGCGGACGAAACACGAGGAAAACGAACACGCGCCAAAAGAACGTGTTATGGTACAGGAATGGAACGTGGGCCTTCCGTGGTGGCGCTCCTGTGTTCTAATGCATGACGGCGCAATTGTTCAACGATGGGAGTTAATACTGCCGGATACGCCAACAAACAATGTGAACGAGACATGGGTGGCACCAGTGATTGTGCAAGAAAACAACCTGCCCGTAATAAAGCCGTCGGGTGTACGCACCAATCTCGTTTATCCCAATGGCGCCGTAATAGTTCCTGGGCTCTCGTATCCATGTAGAGACTGCCTCTACCCTGTTCCGGTGGACTACACTGGGCTCTGTCCGTGGTGTAAAGCACCTTGCAGGGTAGTGCGAGCAGCGTACAAGGCCGTTGTTGAACCTCATGGAATAAACCAGCCATCCGACAGGTTGCGCTTGTTCGACAGCGCTGATAAGTGCATTGCCACGTTCGAGGCCGAGACTAATAAGATTACCGCTACGAACCCTTTCTTTGGATCATGGGAATGTACGTTCACAAACACTCTAAACGTATTGAGCGATTGTTCGACATTACAATTCGAGACGAACGGGGTTGTGCTCTTCCAAAGAGAAATGATCCGCCAAGAACGGGGGACCATTAATAAAGTCAAGGTTCAGTTCATCCAAGGAACATATACTCCGAATGAAGCACTACTTGAATGCAATCTGACTATGTGGCGTCCTTTGGAACTTCGGGTCAACTTCTCCGAGCTTAAGTGACGACCGTTCCTTGACAAACTTATGGCCGATCACGATGAAACTCCTGTGGATATGTTTGGCTACGCTGGTTGTTAGTGTCTCCTGCGTGGCGAGTGAGCCCGAATGTCCCTTTATGCCGAGGTGGCAAACTGGCGAAACATGGACGGTGCACGGGTGGTGGGGGGGGCCAAAATGAACCCCACCAACCATACGTTCATGTTAACGACCACAAACAGAAACCATCCGTATTTCGTAACTTGCGAAGTGACGCGTGTCGTGCTGGTGGGAACGCAGAACTGCTTTGAGGTTGTTGCAATCCAGAGGCAACAACCCGGGGAGTATCATACCGCCTGCAAGTATGCCGCCTATTACCGGACCAATGATCTTCTTCTTTTGAAGTTGACTTATGAGAGTGAGAAGGGGTCGGAGTTCGCTTTCCGAAAAGGCGAAGAACGACCGGTGGTTGACGAGGCGTTGAAGTGTATTCCCTTTGGAATGCCGGTATTCTCCAACTTGTCAAATCTTACAGTGAAAGCCAACCTTGGCTACATGATCGACGAAGAAGTGATAGCAACAAATGGGTCGCCGGAAGTCACCACTCGAATGCGCCTGCATTTTCCGCCGCCCTATGACGTAGATCGTGTGATCCTTCAAGAATGGGAACCGGGCTTGCCCTGGTGGCGGCGGTGGAAGGACATCCGAGACGGTAATGATACTCCACAAAATGCATTGAGTTTTGATGCCACAAATTGCACCGTCAGTGCTGAGACTTTTACCGATTACTTGATGTTCCTGCCGCCCGGCGACAATTCAAGATATGTCCCTCTTCGCAAGTTTAATTGGGATTGGAGTATCATTGACAGCAGGTCAAACACAAATATCGACTGGCAAATTGTCACTGGCAGCGCCCAACAGCATGTTTCTGCAGCAACCGAAACCACAGAGCATCCCTTGTGGACGGATAACGCTAATTATTACTTACTTTGGATTCCAGACAATCCATAAGGAGAAAGGCAGTTGTTATGAAGAAAGCCGCTTTACGTCGAATACTTGGTTGTATTATTGGTGTTGCGCTTATCGCGGGACCCACGCTTGGCGATGATGCGACCAATGCACTCCTTGCCGCAGCGTCCACAAACGGGGTGACTTTGCAAGTAAAGGTATTCACCAATCAGCCCTGGGACCAGATGTCCGTGGATCTGACGATTACAAACTCGTCATCAACCCATGTTCCCTATCATGAGGACGGAAAACTATGCGGGTTCAGGGTGTTCGCCTTTGATGGCGAAGGGAGACCAGTGGCGTTCACCAAAAAGGGTGAAAGATTGTGCGGGAAGTCTAGTTACATATTTACCAAATACTCGTCTCAGCATCTAGCGCACGAAAAGACGCTAACTATTCGAGTGAGGCCTGCTGAACTGATCGCAATCGAAAGGATTGGTGTCTACAGTTTTGCCGTGACATGGGATAGCGATGTTGCGGACCCTCGCAAGAACATCCATTTAATAGTTGCGAACGTGCGGGTAGAGATTACGGCACTTTCGTCACCGAGCCTTACTAAATGAGCGAGGCAGCCATTAACACATTGATATGGAATAATGCTGGTTAGTGGCGCTGTCAATACCAACGTGCTTCCGTCCAGTAGTGGGGTGCTAGCGCATACTATGTATTTTCAACCCCTCGCCGCCCGCATCTCGATGCTGCTCCTGCTCGCCGTTTCCGGAGCCTGCTCCGCCAAACCGGAAGCAGCCAACCTGGAGACTCCCATGCAACCGCCCCCCATGAACACGAACGACTGGCGCAAACTCACGCCCGAGGAGGAGGCGGTCATCGTCCACAAAGCCACCGAACGTCCCGGCAGCGGCAGCTACGAAAAACAAAAGGAACCGGGCACCTATGTCTGCCGCCGTTGCGGCGCGGCGCTCTACCGCGCGGAGGACAAGTTCGATGCCGGGTGCGGCTGGCCCAGCTTCGACACCGAAGTGCCCGGCGCGGTCCGCCGTCAGCCGGATGCGGACGGCCAGCGCACCGAAATCCTGTGCAATACCTGCGGCGGCCATCTCGGACATGTCTTCCTGGGCGAACACCTCACCGTCCGCAACACGCGTCACTGCGTGAATTCGATCTCGCTGGACTTCGTGCCACTGGCCCTGGGCACCAACCGCTTCGAACGCGCCATTTTCGCGGGTGGTTGCTTCTGGGGCGTGCAGGCATTGCTGGAGGAGGGGCGCGGCGTGATCCGCACGACTGTCGGCTACACCGGCGGCCATACCGATCATCCCTCCTACGACGAGGTCTGCGCGCACACCACCGGACACGCGGAAGCGGTCGAGGTGATTTTCGATCCCAAGCAGACCTCGTTCGAGGCGGTCGCGCGCCTCTTTTTCGAGATTCACGATCCGACGCAGCACGACCGGCAGGGTCCGGACCTCGGCGACCAGTATCGCTCCGCCATCTTTTACACCAGCGAGAAGCAGAAGGAGACGGCGCTGCGCCTGATCGGGGAACTCCGCCGGAAGAAACTCGATGTCGCCACACAGGTGACGCCGGCCGTCGCCTTCTGGCCGGCCGAGTCGTATCACCAGGATTACTACCGCAAGACCGGCGGACACCCCTACTGCCACCGCCGCATGGAACGCTTCGATGCGCCCGCCAAGTGACGTGCTCCAGTGAAAACAAGCGGTGCTTGATGCACAGGCTGGAGGGCGGCGGGCCTCCGCCGCCGTGGTCCATGGGCTCGCGGAGGACCGCTTCGCCCTACTGGCTACACCACGATATGTTCTCGCGGCTGCACTATTTTCGCAGCGGCGGCAGGGGACGGCGGGAGTGGCCCAGGTCGCCGTCCATGGT
>Ga0073936_10007489_pt1 | contig 14105 bp, 7 predicted proteins | sample AliMusrvi5mmetaG_FD_87041 | JGI IMG/M metagenome (GOLD analysis project Ga0073936, IMG submission 87041) | Freshwater lake bacterial and archeal communities from Alinen Mustajarvi, Finland, to study Microbial Dark Matter (Phase II) - Alinen... | ecosystem: Environmental > Aquatic > Freshwater >... | reverse complement strand
ACCCATCCGAATCGGCTGATCCTGGATGTGGACGGGGCCGGCAGCGACATCGAGAAGGCGTTCGGCGTGACGCTGCGGGTTTACCAACATCCGCGGGAGGCGCGGACGTTTTACGCGCCGGATGCCGAACCGTCACTCGATCTGGCCGTTCCCGTCCTGCACATCAGCGGCCTCGACAATTACTCGCTGCCGCATCCGAACCACAAGGTGAAGCCCCTCGACCTAGCGGGAAACGCGGCCCCCAATGCCGGCTCAGGCCCGAGTGGTGCCTACGCCGGCGGCGATTTCCGGGCGGCCTATGTTCCCGGCACATCTCTAACCGGTGCTGGACAGAGCGTGGGTCTGTTGCAGTTTGACGGCTACTACGCCAGTGATATCTCCGCTTACAAGACGCAATTCGGCTTGCCTAACATTCCGATCATCAACGTGGCGGTCGATGGCGGCGTCAGCTCTCCGGGCGGCGGCAATGGCGAGGTCTGCCTGGACATTGAGATGGTGTTGTCCATGGCACCGGGCGTCTCGGCCATCTATGTGTATGAAGCGCCCAACCCAAGCCCGTGGGTGGACCTGCTCAGTCGCATGGCCAACGACAACCTGTCCAAACAACTCAGTTGCTCGTGGGGCGGCGGCAGCCAGAACGCCTCGGCCGAGGCGATTTTCCAGCAGATGGCCGCGCAAGGCCAGTCGTTCTTCAACGCCACCGGCGATTCCGATGCCTTCACCGGCTCGATTACCTTCCCTTCGGACAGTCCGAACATCACCCAGGTCGGCGGCACGACGCTGACGACATCAGGCGCGGGCGGCTCGTATGTCTCGGAAAAGGTTTGGAACTGGGGCTTGCAGGGCGGCAGTTATGTGGGCAGCAGCGGCGGCATCAGCACCTACTATTCCATTCCAAGCTGGCAACAGGGCACCAGCATGGCCGCCAACCAGGGATCCACGAGCAAGCGAAATGTTCCGGATGTGGCTCTAACGGGCGACAATGTCTATGTCCGTTACAACAATGGCAGCGCCGCGGCGTTCGGTGGCACCAGTTGCGCGGCACCCCTGTGGGCCGGCTTCACCGCGCTGGTCAACCAGCAGGCCGTGGCAGGCGCTCACCCCACGGTCGGATTTCTCAATCCGGCCATCTATGCCATCGGCAACGGGGCGGGTTTCAGCGCGGATTTCCATGACACCACGAGCGGCAACAACTTCAGCAGCAGCAGTCCCTCGAAGTTCTCCGCGGTTGCCGGTTACGACCTTTGCACCGGTTGGGGAACACCCGCCGGAACCGCCTTGATCAACGCTCTCGCCGGACCCTCCGATGCCTTGCAGGTGTCGGTTCCCGCGTTTGCAGCCAGCGGCCGTGTTGGCGGTCCCTTCACCCCGAGTTCTGTTAGCTGCACGTTGACCAACAGCGGTGCTTCCTCCTTGAACTGGACCGCGAGCCAGACGCAGACATGGACGACCCTCTCGGCGAGCACCGGAACCCTGGCAGCGGGTGCCAACACCACGGTGACCTGGTTTATCAACAGTGGTGCCAACGCCTTGGCCGCAGGCAGTTTCGCCGACACGGTCACGGTCACCAACACCACATCCGGCGTCGCCCAAAGCCATGGCATGAGCCTAACCATCACCGGCCCGCCCGCCATCACCACCGTGAGCCCGCTGCCGTCGGGCACGGCGGGCACGGCCTACAGCCAGACCATGGCGGCAAGCGGAGGTGTCACTCCTTATTCGTGGTCGGTGTCCGCAGGCAGTCTGCCCTCCGGCCTGAGCTTGAGCAGCGGCGGCGTGCTCAGCGGCACGCCCGGCGCGGCGGCGACGTTCAGTTTCACGGTGCAGGCAAGCGGCAGCGACGGCCAGTACTCGACCAAGGTGTTCAGCCTGACAATCGCGCCGCCGCCGCCCACCATCACGAGCGCCAGCCCATTGCAGACCGGCACGGTGGGCGTTGCCTACAACCAAACCCTGGTGGCCAGCGGAGGTGCCACTCCCTACACCTGGTCCATTTCCTCCGGCACCCTGCCATCCGGCCTGGGCTTGAGTAGTGGCGTGATCAGCGGCACGCCCGCGACGGCAACGATCGCCAGTTTCACCGTGCGGGTGACCGGCAACGACGGACTTTCCTCGACGAAAACCTTCAGCCTGGCGATCAGTCCGCACTACGGGGTGCCCTTCACCGAGGGATTCGAAAACGGCGGGGCAATTCCCGCCTACTGGACTCAGGAGTATGTCACTAACACCGTGAGCTGGGCCTTCCAGAAAGGAGGCTACAGGAGCCACCCGTCAACCGCTCATGGTGGCAACTACAATGCGTTCCTGTATTATGCCAACACCGCGGACCACAAGACGAAACTGGTGACGCCAATGATCGACTTTGGCGCCAACACCTTGAACACACAGTTGACGTTCTGGCTTTGCATGCCGTACTGGACCCCGGACCAGGATCAACTCAGGGTTTATTACAAGACTTCCACCGGCGGAACATGGAATCTGTTAGCTACCTATACCAGCAATCTGACAGCGTGGACCCAACAGACCGTTTCGCTGCCGAATCCAAACGGCAGTTATTACATCGGTTTTGAGGGCGATGCGAAATACGGCTACGGCGTTTGCATCGACGACATACAGGTTACGGGCAATCATCCCAACGCCACGGTCGCTCTGAGCAGCCTCACCCAAACCTACGACGGCAATCCGAAACCGGCCACCGCCACCACCGTTCCCGCCGGCTTGGCGGTCAATCTAACATACAACGGATCTTCCACCGTGCCGACCAACGCGGGCACTTATGCCGTCGTGGCCACCATCAGCGACCTGAACTACCAAGGCACGGCCAGCGGCACCCTGGTCATCAACACCGCCCCCGTGTCGGTGGGGTTGGACAACCTCTCAGTGACCTACGACGGCACCCCGAAACCGGCCACCGCCATCACCATTCCGCCCGGCGTGACGGTCAATCTAACCTATAACGGTTCTGCCGTCGCGCCGACCAACGCCGGGACCTATGCGGTGATCGCCACTGTCACCGACCCGAACTATGCAGGCACCGGCATCGGCATCCTGGTTATCGGCAAGGCCGCATCAACGGTGGTTCTCAGCAACCTCACCCCGACTTTCGATGGCACGCCCAAGCCTGTGACGGCGACCACCACCCCAGCCGGCCTAACTGTCAACGTACTCTACGATTTGTCGCCCACGGCGCCGGTCCACGCGGGGCCATACGCTGTGTCAGCGACGATCAATGATGCCAACTACAGCGGCAGCGCGAGCGCCACCCTGCTGGTCGGCCGCGCCACGGCAACCATTTTCCTCGGCAATCTGGCGCAGGTGTACAACAGCAATGCGATAAGTCCGAGCGTGACGACCCAACCCGCCGGTTTGGCCGTGAACATCACCTATGACGGGACCACGAAGGTGCCGACGGACGTCGGGACCTACGCCGTCATCGCCACCGTCACCGATCCCGATTACCAAGGGGTCGCGAATGGGATCCTAACGGTCAATCCCGAATCCATCAGCGCCTGGAAGGCCCGCCAATTCTCGGCAGACGAGATGGCCGCCGGCCTGGCGAACGATCTGGCGGATCCGGACCACGACGGCTTGGCCAACCTGGCGGAGTACGCGCTCGGCGGCGATCCACACGGATTCACGCCCCCGCTCGTGGCCACCATTGATGCCACCGGCCTGGTCCTGATCTTCACCCGGCCCAAGGACTTGCCGGACGTGACCTATGCCGCTGAATCGTCGGATGACATGATCCAGTGGACGCCTCTCACGTTAGAACTGGTGAAGGATGGCCCGGTACAAACGATGCAGGCAACCGACCCGTTGACCGCCGGAAACCCGGCGCAACGTTTCATCCGGCTCCGTTTCACCCGCCCGTGACACGACGCGAAGCGGAGGTCGATGGGCGTCAGGCCTTGGCGGTGGCGGGTTGCGGCTCCACGTGGATGGAGTTGAACTCGAGTTCCTCGGTATCGGGCTTGCGGGTGACGTTGACGAGGTCGCCGGGTTTGACATCGCCGCGCAGGATCGCCTCGGCGAGCGGGTCTTCGAGGAAGCGCTCGACTGCGCGGCGCATCGGGCGGGCGCCGTAAGCCGGATCGAAGCCCTTGGTGGCAAGCAGGGTGCGGGCTTCATCGCTGAGGACGAAGACGATGTCCTTTTCGCCGAGGCGCTTGAGGAGTTTCTCGACTTCGAGATCGACGATCTTGTTGAGGTCGTCCTTTTCGAGCATGTGGAACACCACAATGTCGTCGAGGCGGTTGAGGAACTCGGGTTTGAAGTAGCGTTTGGCTTCTTCGAGGATCTTGCCCTTCATGCCCTCGTGATCGGCCTGGTCCTGGGCCATCGCGCCGAAACCGAGGGTCGTCTGCCGCTTGATGTCGGCGGCCCCGATGTTGGAGGTCATGATGATGATGGTGTTGCGGAAGTCGATCTTGCGGCCTAACGAATCGGTGATGGTGCCTTCCTCGAGGATTTGCAACAGCAGGTTCATCACGTCCGGATGGGCCTTTTCGACTTCGTCAAAGAGCACCACCGAGTACGGCCGGCGGCGCACGGCTTCGGAAAGCTGGCCGCCTTCCTCATGGCCGATGTAGCCCGGCGGCGAACCGATGAGGCGGCTGGAAGTGAATTTCTCCATGTATTCGGACATGTCGATCTGGATGAGCGCGTCGGCATCGCCAAACATGAACTCGGCAAGGTGCCGGGCCAGATAGGTCTTGCCAACGCCGGTGGGACCGAGAAAAAGAAACGAACCGATCGGACGGCGCGGATCCTTGAGGTCGGCACGCGAGCGGCGGAGCGCTTTGGAAATGGTCACCACCGCCTCGTTCTGCCCGATGACGCGGCTCTTGAGTTCGTCCTCCATCTTGAGGAGTTTTTCAGTTTCCTTTTCCTCCATGCGGCGCAGCGGCACTCCGGTCCACTTGGAAACCACGGCCATGATGTCGTCGTCGGTGACGGTGACGATGGTTTCCTCCGAGGAGACGCGCCAATGCTTGAGGGTTTCCTCGAGTTCCTTCTTGGTGTGTTTTTCCGCATCGCGCAACGCGGCGGCCTTCTCAAAATTCTGCTCGGCGATCGCCGCCACCTTGTCGCGGTTGATTTGCGCGATCTTCGCCTCGAACTCCTTGATCACCGGAGGCCGGGTGAGCGTGCCAATGCGGGCGCGGGCCCCGGATTCGTCGAGCACGTCGATCGCCTTGTCAGGCAGGAAGCGGGCTGTTAGATAGCGCGCGGTCAGCTTGACCGCCGCCTCGATGGCCTCGGTGGTGAACTTCGCCTTGTGATGCGACTCATATTTCTCCTGCAGGCCTTGGAGGATCTTGATGGTATCACTAACAGAGGGTTCCTCGACCTTGACTTGCTGGAAGCGGCGCTCCAGCGCGGCATCCTTCTCGATGTACTTGCGGAATTCGTTCATCGTGGTGGCGCCGATGCACTGGAGTTCGGCGCGGCTGAGGGCGGGCTTGATGATGTTAGACGCGTCCATGGTGCCTTCCGCCGATCCCGCGCCGACGATGGTGTGGAGTTCGTCGATGAAGAGGATGATGTTTTTGGCCTTGCGGATTTCATCCATCACCGCCTTGATGCGCTCTTCAAACTGGCCGCGGTATTTGGTGCCGGCGACCATCAGGGCGAGGTCCAGCGTGATGACCTTGCGATCACGCAACAGCTCCGGCACATTGCCGTTGGCGATTTCCTGGGCCAAACCCTCGACGATGGCGGTTTTGCCAACGCCAGCCTCGCCGATGAGCACCGGATTGTTCTTGGTGCGCCGACAAAGGATCTGGATCACCCGCTCAATCTCACTTTCACGGCCGATTACCGGATCCAGCCCTCCATCGCGCGCGACTTTGGTTAGATCGCGGCCGAAGGCGTTGATGGCCGGGGTTTTGGACTTGGCAGGGTTTTCCTGGGCCGGGCCATGACCCTGGGGAGGGCCTTGCAGCGGGGCCCCTTGCGGCTTGCCTTGGGAGTGCACGTCGCCTTCCTCGAACGGGCCGTCGCCGTCTTCGAGATCATCGTCGTCATCATCGTCATCGTCGGCATAGTCTTCCGGCGAGAAATTCGGGTCGATTTCGGCAAGGATTTCGTTGCGGGTGCGCTGGATATCGATATCGAGCCGGCGCAGCACGCGGGCGGCGATGCCTTCGCCCTCGCGCAGCAGGCCGAGGAGCAGGTGCTCGGTGCCAACGTAGGAATGATTGAGCGCCTTGGCCTCCTTATTGGCAAAAGCCAACACTTTCTTGACGCGAGGGGTGTAGGGGATGGTGCCGGAGGATTTTTGCGACGGGCCGGAGCCCACTTCCTTTTCCACTTCCATGCGGACGGCTTCGAGTTCGAGGCCCATGTGTTGGAGGACATTGACGGCCACCCCCTGGCCGAGTTTGATGAGACCGAGCAGCAGGTGTTCGGTGCCGATGTAGGCATGGCTGAAGCGATCCGCTTCCTTGCGAGCCAGGGCGAGGACTTGTTGGGCACGTGGAGTGAAATTATTCATGATGGGTCGGGAGGATTGGCAGGTTCCGGGGAAGGTGGCAGCCCATCCCCGGACGAGTTACTGGTATCCGAGGATTTGAGCTTTTGCAAGTGGTTGCGAACGGTTTGTGCGCGAATCCCGTCGCGTTCCTCCGGCGACAGCTTGCGCACGGCCTGAAGTTGCAAGTGGGCGGGCTGAATGTCCATCAGGAGCGTGTCGCACAGGACGATGCTGTCGCCGGGGAAAACCCCGAGGATGCCGCCCAGCCGCACCAACGAAAGGAGGTTGAGCGCTTCCTTGGAATCGATGATGTGGGCATGCCGCAGCACGCCGTAGGCTCGACCGATCTTGTCGGCGACCATTTCCGGGTCATCCTCGAGGAGTTTCTCGCGGGCGTTCTGCTCGTGTTCGGCCACCTGGCCAATGACCCGCTCCAAGCGCCGGATGATGGTCTCCTCGCTCTCGCCGAGACTGGATTGGTTGGAAATTTGATAGAGGTGGCCGAGTGACTCGGTGCCTTCGCCGTAGAGGCCGCGCACCGCCAGGCCGATTTTGCTGACGGCCTGGAGCACCTGGCCGATTTGATCGCTGAGGACCAACCCGGGCAGGTGCAGCATGACGGAGGCCCGCAAGCCGGTGCCGAGGTTGGTAGGACAAGTGGTGAGATAGCCAAGGGTCGGATCGAAGGCGAAATCAAGGGTGGTTTCCAGCGCGGAATCCAGTTCTGTTAGAGCCTCGTAAGCTGAGCTGAGTTGCAGGCCGGGCCGGATCGCCTGCATTCGCAGATGGTCTTCCTCGTTGAGCATGAAACTGAACGACTGGCGGCGCTCGATGACGACAGCCGAGCCCTCGCCACGGGCGGCGTGTTCACGGGACACCAGATGGCGCTCCACCAGAACCTGCCTCTGCACAGCCGTTAGATCGCCGAGTTCCTGCGAGAAGGCGTCTTTCATGACGGGCAGGGATTCGACGGCCGGGCGCATCAACTCGAGTGCCTCGGCACGCTGCTCGCGTTTGGCCCAACCGGGGAACGGGTGGCGGCGCAGATTGCGGGCCAAGCGGATGCGGGAGGTCAACACCGCACCCTGTTCCGCCTGACCGCCGGTCATCCAATCGGCGGGATTCTTAATCAGGGTGGAGAAACGCATCATGGGGATGGGGGCGCCGCGCGCCGGGGATTGGGAGACAGACAGAAGACAGAAGACAACAGATGGTTGCTAGCCAGTGATGATTCGTTGGCAGGAAAATGGTGGGCAGGAGGATTTTGAATCCTGGACATGAGATCAGGGAGTGCGAGCGTCTTGTCTGCTGTCTTCTGTCTTCTTCTCTTCAACCTCATTGAGGGTGTGGATTTCATCGCGGATGCCGGCGGCTTCTTCGTAGTTTTCGGACACCACCGCTTGCTCGAGGCGCGAACGGAGGTCTTGGAGCCGTTGGTGCTTGAATTGGAGGGCCATGAGGCCTTCGGGAACCTTGCCGACGTGGCTGGCCCCCTTGTGCATGCCGCGCAGCATGGGGGCGATTTCCTCGCGAAAGACCGCGTAGCACTCGGCGCAGCCAAAGCGCCGGACGCGCCGCAAGTCCTCCAGCGTGAAGCCGCAGGCCGGGCAGGTCTTGTTGCCGCCACCGATAGCGGCCGCTTCGCCGCCGGCGAGGTTACCCATCTCGCCGGTGATGCCGCCCAGCAGCAGGTCCGCAAGGGAAAAACCGGTGGGATCGGTGACGCCGCGCTCCTTGGCGCACTTTTCACACAGGCTCACCTTCTTCATCTGCCCTTCGACGAGTTGGGTGAGGAAGACGCTCGCTTTGGTATCACAAAAGTCACATTTCATATCCGGGTGAAGATAGAATCGGCCGCGTCGGGATGCGAAACAAATCCGCCTGTCGTCGGAATCAACCGATTCATGCAAAGGGGGTGCCAGTGGTATGGGCGAGGTGTTTGAAGGCTTCGATGAAACGGCGGGTCATGGGGCCGGGTTTGCCGCTGCCGATGGTCCGGCGGTCCAACGAAACCACCGGGATGACCTCCGCCGCGGTGCCCGTGAGAAAGCATTCGTCCGCCACGAAAATATCATAGCGGGTGAGCGAGCGCTCGTGGCAGGGAATGCCCAAGGAGGCGGCCAGTTCGAGGATGACGCCGCGGGTGATGCCATCCAGCGCGCCATCGCTGATGAGCGGGGTGAGCACGGCGCCCTTCTTGATGATAAACAGGTTGTCCCCTGTGCATTCGGCGACGTAGCCCTGCTCGTTGAGCATGACGGCTTCCAGCGCGTTGGCCTGGATGGCTTCCACCTTGGCCATGATGTTATTCAGATAGTTGAGGGACTTCACCTGTGGCATCAGCGCGGCGGGCGCCGGGCGGCGGGTGGCACAAGTGATGAGGGCGAGGCCGTTGCTGTAGTGCTCCTCCGGATAGAGTTTGATGGTCGAGGCGATGATGAACATCGACGGCTTCGGGCACAGATACGGATTAAGCCCGAGTTCACCGCTACCGCGGGTCACCACCAACCGGATGTAGCCGTCTCTGAGGCCGTTGGCCGCCACCGTTTCGCAGGTGAAGCGGCACACATCCTCCTGGCTCCAGGGCATTTCCAGCACGATCGCGCGGGCCGAGTCAAAGAGCCGCCGAACGTGATCCTCCAAGCGGAAAATGCGTCCGTTGTAAAACCGAATCCCCTCAAAGACCCCGTCCCCATAGAGCAGACCGTGATCAAAGACCGAAATTTTCGCTGCGGATTCGTCCACCAATTTGCCATCAAGCCAGATTTTCATGTGCGATTGTGCCGATAGACTAAACGCCCACCCGCCCGTGGCAAGCGGGAGATTGAAAATAAATCCGATTCGACCCAAGCCCCGGTTTTGGGATCCTAACCCGCCTGAACGCCCGCCGGATCATTTCACTTGGCAGGGCGCGGAGGCCCCGTATGCTCAAATCCACCCACTTCCCCGCCCGCCACCATGCCTCCCGCTCCCACCCAACTCGCCACTCCTCCCTCCGCGCGGCTCGACGTTCCGGAACATTTCAATTTCACCACCGACGTCATCGAGCACTGGGCCGCCGAGCGCCCCGAGGCCTTGGGACTGTGGTGGACCGACGACGCCGCACGCGAAGAGCAATACACGTTCCGCCAACTCGCCACCCTCAGCCGGCAGGCCGCGAATTTCTTCAAGGCCAGCGGAATCGATCGCGGCGACCGCGTGCTGCTGGTGCTGCACCGGGTGCCACAATGGTGGATCGCCATGCTCGGCTTGATTCGGCTCGGTGCGGTGCCGGTGCCGGGAACGCCCCTGCTGACACCACGCGACCTGCTTTACCGCATCGACGCCGCCAGAATTAGCGCGGTGATCACCGACGCGGAGGGCACGCAAAAACTAACGGATTTCGCCGGGCTGCGTATCGCGGTCGGAGCGGAAACTCCCGGTTGGGCCGACTTCGATGCCGGGGTGGGCAGCGCTTCCGCCACGTTCGCTGATGAACCGATTCGCAGCGACGCACCGGGAATCCTGTATTTCACCAGCGCCACCACGGGGCACCCGAAAATGGTCCTGCATACCCAGGCCAGCTACGGGATCGCGCACCGGCTCACCGCCACCTATTGGCTCGACCTCAAGCCCGATGACCTCCACTGGAATCTCTCCGATGTGGGCTGGGCAAAGGCCGCGTGGTCGAGCTTCTACGCGCCGTGGCAGATGGGCGCCTGCGTCTTCGTCGCCGACAGCCGCGGCAAATTCGATCCGGTCAGGGCCCTGCGCACCCTCGAAACCTATCCGATCACCACTTGGTGCGCGCCGCCCACCGCACTGCGCCTGATCGTTCGCGAGGACCTAACCAAGTTCCGGTTCCCGCACCTCCGCCATGCCGTCACCGCCGGCGAGCCGCTCAATCCGGAGGTGCTGGCGATTTGGAAAGACGCGACGGGACTGACCCTCTACGAGGCCTACGGCCAAACGGAATCCGTGATGCTCATCGGCAATTTCCGCTGCCTGGGCCACCCGGTGCGGCCCGGCTCGATGGGGCGGGCCAATCCGGCGTTCGAGATCGCGTTGTTAGATGAGCGCTTGAACGAATTGCAGGACGGCCAGGAAGGCGAAGTGGCCTTGCGCGTGGCACCTCAGCGCCCGCTCGGCCTGTTCCAGGAATACTGGCTGCACCCGGAGGTCACCGCCGACCGGTTCCGCGGCGACTGGTATCTAACAGGCGACCGCGCCACCCGCGACGCCGACGGCTATTATTGGTTTGTCGGGCGCAAGGACGACGTCATCAAGAGTTCCGGCTACCGGATCGGGCCGTTTGAAGTCGAGAGTGCCTTGTTAGAGCACCGTGCCGTGCTGGATGTCGCCGTGGTGGGCAAACCCGACCCGATCCGCGGCCAGGTCGTCAAGGCGTTCGTGGTCCTGCGCAATGGCTCGGAGCCGGACGAAGCTCTCAAGCAACAGTTGCAGGACCACTGCAAACAGGCGGTGGCACCTTACAAGTATCCGCGCGAGATCGAGTTTGTCGGCGAGTTGCCGAAGACCACCAGCGGCAAGACGCGGCACGTCGAGTTGCGAGCCCGGGCCTGAGGAATCGGATCGCCGCCATGCGAAACGGACACATCTGTTAGCAAATCATTCTGACGATCGTCAGAATGATTTGCTAACAGAAAGGCGGTTTTTCCGGCGAAACGGGGTCGGATGCTTGCGCAAGGTCGCGGCTCTATCACGGACCGGCGCTGGATTTTCAATGTCTAGCCTCGCAGCAAACCCTTGATAATCGGGTGGAATCGGCGTAAGTGGTGGTCAAACGCTTTGCCACCGCACCGCAAGCACCCCCCCTATTTCATGAACACAGATTCCGATAACGCAGCCGACCCACCGCCGGATCCTGGCTGTTCAAGTGTGTCATCCGCGGCGCTGCCGGATTGGGTGCCCGTGGGATCGGAACACGACCCGAAATTTGCCTGTCGCGTGATGTCCGGGATTCTGCCAGACTCGGCGGCGGTAAACCTCAAGCAGCCGGCCAAGCGGCGCAAACTCACCCCTGATGACTACACCCGAGGGGTGCTGGCGGCCGACATTGGCATCCTTTCGCGGGCCATCACGCTGGTGGAGAGCAATCACCCCACCCACCAGGCGCTCGCCCAACAGCTTCTCACCCGGTTGCTGCCCCACACCGGCAACTCGATCCGGGTCGGCATCACCGGGGTGCCCGGTGCCGGCAAAAGCACGCTCATCGAAACCCTCGGATGCCTGCTCTGCGACCAAGGCCACCGCCTCGCCGTGCTCGCCGTGGATCCGTCCAGCAGCGTCAGCGGCGGGAGCATCCTGGGCGACAAGACCCGCATGGAAAACCTCGTGCGCCACCCGCAAGCCTACATCCGGCCCTCGCCCTCCGGCGGTTCGTTAGGCGGCGTCGCCCGCAAGAGCCGCGAAACGATGCTGCTGTGCGAGGCCGCCGGCTTCGATGTCATTTTCGTCGAGACCGTCGGTGTCGGCCAAAACGAAGTGACGGTGCGCTCGATGGTGGATTTTTTCCTCCTCATCATGCTCGCCGGTGCCGGTGACGAACTCCAAGGCATGAAAAAGGGCGTCATTGAAATCGCCGACCTGCTGGCGGTCAACAAAGCCGACGGCGACAACATCGGCCGTGCCAACCTGGCCGCCGCCGAGCTCAACCGCGTGCTGGGTTTCCTCCAGAACGCCACCAGCGGCTGGGAAACCCGCTGCACCACCTGTTCCGCTCACATCCCGGCCACTCTAACCGAATTGTGGCGGAGCATCGGCGAATTCGTCCTCGCCACGCGCGGGTCCGGAGCCTTTGGCGCGCGCCGCGAGCGGCAGGCCGTGGAGTGGATGCATGCCATGATCGAAGAAGAACTGCGCAACCACTTCTACCGCAACCCGCGCATTCAACGCCTCCTCCCCGCCTATGAGCAACAAGTCGCAACCAACCAAATCCCCGCCGCCACCGCCGCCCGGCAGCTCTTGAATTGCACCAGCGGCGGTCTGTGAGGATCCGATTTCGGGCCGACGTGGCCGATTCCCCACCGGCCGCCTCGGAGGAGCGTCGCTGCCATTGGCTCGGCCCCGGTCCGCGTTGTGACCAAGCGTCTACGCGAGCATTTCACGGGTGACGGTGTATCTTGCGGCGCAGCGGGGGCATTGGACGGTGATCGTGGCCGCGCCGTGGAAGAGTTCGTCGAGGCGGTTTTTCCAGCCGCCAAGGACGGGCAGGATGCGCGTTAGATCGCAGCCGCAATGGAACCGGAAGCGGCGGGTTTCCAGCAGTTTGGTTTGTTCGCTGGAGTCGAGAGCGGCCACGGCGGCCTCGTCCAGGGCGGCCAACCACTCGAGATCGCAATCCGGTTGGGCCGCCACCAGCGCGAAGGTTTCGTCTTCCAGGCGGAAGGCGCGGGCCGGGCGTTGCTCGGATTGCTCGTAAAATTGGGCCAGCCACCGGACCGGATCGTTACCTTCCACTTCCATGTTAGACAGACGGGGAGCGGCCCCTTCGATGCTGGTGGTCTGGGCGTAGAAGAGATTGCGATCAGGTTCTCGCACGTCTTCGGTGAAGATGCGACCGGTGACCGCTTCGGTTAGGGAGCCGCCGGTGACGAAGAGATTGATGCGAGGCGCGCGGAGGTTGGCGGTCCAGGCGATGGTTTCCGCCCAGGGGCGGGCGACGAGGTGCAGGGTGAGCACGGCCAGCGTGTCCTTGAGCATCTGGTCGAGTTCCATCGGATGGCGGATGCCATGCTGCATGAGGTGCAGATAGTAATCGACGTAAAGCGGCGTGAACTGTCCCCTAACGAGCAGAGCGTTGCGATGGCGCACGAAGATGGATTGGATCGTGGTGAATTCTTCGGGCGTGTCCATGGCGGGGTAGACTTGTAGCGGCGGTTTGCGACCGTCGCTCGATTTCGCGAGTCCGGTGCATGAGGAGGTTCCGAGACAATCAGCGACGACAATTACGCCAACCAGCTACGGCAATTGGCGACGGTCGCAGACCGCCGCTGCGGTTCGGGTCAGGCACCGGGCAGTTCGATGAAGCCTTCGAGTTTGCGGATGCGGGTGGGGTGGCGCATCTTGCGCAGCGCCTTGGCTTCGATCTGGCGGATGCGTTCGCGGGTCACCTGGAATTGGCGGCCGACTTCCTCAAGTGTGCGGCTATAGCCGTCCTTGAGGCCGAAGCGTTGCTCCAACACCTCCCGCTCCCTTTCGGTTAGCGTGTCCAGCACGTCCTTGATCTTGTCCTTGAGCATCGAAAAGCCGGCTTCCTCCATCGGGTTGTCAGCGGACTTGTCTTCGATAAAGTCGCCGAACGAGGTATCGTCGCTATCGCCGACGGGAGCTTGCAGGGAGATGGGTTGCTGGGCCATCTTGAGCACGGCGCGGACGCGTTCGACGGGGAGGTGGATTTCCTCGGCGATTTCCTCGGGGGACGGTTCGCGGCCGTATTCCTGCACGAGCTGCTTTTGCACCCGCATCAGCTTGTTGATCGTCTCGATCATGTGCACCGGAATGCGGATGGTGCGCGCCTGGTCGGCGATGGAGCGGGTGATGGCCTGGCGAATCCACCAGGTGGCATAGGTGGAGAACTTGTAGCCGCGGCGGTACTCGAATTTTTCGACGGCCTTCATCAGGCCCATGT
>Ga0073936_10007485_pt1 | contig 14107 bp, 11 predicted proteins | sample AliMusrvi5mmetaG_FD_87041 | JGI IMG/M metagenome (GOLD analysis project Ga0073936, IMG submission 87041) | Freshwater lake bacterial and archeal communities from Alinen Mustajarvi, Finland, to study Microbial Dark Matter (Phase II) - Alinen... | ecosystem: Environmental > Aquatic > Freshwater >... | reverse complement strand
TGATGGCAGAACGCCAGGAGCGGACATGGGGGCCGGACACGGTCATATTCGAGCCGGAATTCCGTAGCCGACTGATCATCTATCAACAGCGGATGAACAAACTCATCCGGCCCGTCGAGATCAAGGAGGAGGTGAAGGTCATTGAGAAAATCGGTGAGCGGGCCTACTACAGCGAGCCCGCCACCGTGACGATGTGCGCCGACCTGCCACCGGGCTGCGCGATCCACTGGACGCGCGACGGCACCGAGCCCAAGCCCACCTCGACAAAATACGAGTCGCCGCTGGAACTAACCGGCAAACTGCGGATGCGCGCCGCCGTGTTCGACGAATCAGACGCCATGGTTGGTGGCATCACCTTCGGTGAAAAATATGACTTCATCGTCTCCCGGAAAAACCTAACAACCGGCAAACCCGTGACCTGCTCAAGCGTGGAAGGCAAGGGCACCAAGGAAGCCCTGCTGCCGGAATACGCTGTGGATGGCATGGTCGGCAGGATGGCGGCGAGCCCGGATGGCTTTTACCCGATGGTATGGTCCGCCTTGAAGCCGCCGCAATGGTTGCAGGTAGACTTGCAGGATGTGTATAGCCTCGACCGCATCGAGGTGATCCCCTGGTCGGAAGGCGGGCGGACATTCCAGTATACCGTCGAGATCTCCACCGATGAGAAAACCTGGACCCGGGTCGTCGACGAAAGCGCCAACACCAAGCCTGAAACCGGCGAGGGCCACAGGCATCAATTCGAGCCCGCCAAAGCCCGCTTCGTGCGAGTCAATATGCTCAAGAACAGTTTGCAGGACGCGGTGCAAGTGGACGAAGTGCGTGTCTTTGAAACCGGCAAACCCTGATGCGTTGTATTCGAGGATGAATCAGGTTTAGTCAGCAATATTGTGGGAACGTCTTCTGTGCTGCAAGCCGGTGAAAGGTCCGGCGCCGGACCTGAGGTCGGGGAAACGGGGATCAATTTGGTAGATATCCTGCTTGATGGTCCGCAGTTCCGGCTGCGTGATGGCGGTGTCGATTTCCTTGATGGAGTCTTCCACGGCGGTGAAGGTCCCATCCGAGCGGCGCACGAGGTCGAGGTGCCACGACGCTTCCCCGGATAAGTTCCGCCGCCGCCGCCGCCGGGCCGCCTGCATTGGCTCCCAGAGCCCCCCACAGATAAAGAGGGTTTCCCACACCGATCAAGAATCACATAATTGCAATGTTGAAGGACTGGCCCCGAACATGAGAGCCGTCTGGATGGTTCTTCACTACGGGCCGAAAGCCCGCGTCTGATTGGAACCGCCCTGTACGGAGACGTACGCAGGGTGGTGTGGGACCCGGGAGCTAATCACTCCCGGGGACCCGATTCACCTTGTTCGCCTTCCCCAATGCGCCGCAACCAATAGCCTGGCTCACGGTGGCAATGCATCACGGCAATGATCAGAATGTAATCAACCTCGATCGTGTAGAGCAGCGCGTAAGGGAACACCTTGGTCAGACAACGACGGACGTCTGCCTCGAAGACGCGCCACCGCTCTGGCGTCTGCACAATCTGTCGAATGGATCTCTCGACACACCCGATGAACCGTAGCTCGAGTCCGCGTTGGCACTCCCCATAGTAGCGGGCGGCGTTCTCATACTCCGCCAGTGCCTCCGGATGGAACTTGAATTTCATTGGCCCACTGCTCGCCGAACCCGCGCTAGCCCTTCCTCGCCTGACACCGCGAGCACCCGCCCAGCGCGCACGTCATCTCTCCGCCGCCTTGCTTCCGCAGCCCAGAGTTGGCGCACATACCCGTCCTCGGCGGGATCCAAGCTCTCGACCAGTCGGTCTGCCAGCAACGCTCGCGCCTCGCTCGGAAGTCCCAAAGCCTCATCCACGATCTGCTCCACTGTCATGCTCATGGCGGCAGTATGGCTCAAAACCCGACAAAATCAACCCAAATCTTCCGTCCAAATCGGGCCGTCCCATGGCAAACGGCTCTGATAGCGGCGAGCATGGGTCGAATGTCCGTGGATCTTTGGTCTCTGGCAACGTTAAATGTGCGCCCACCGGCGCGGTTGAAAGGATGTTGAAATGAATTTGAGAAGCTTATAGCCGGTTGGTGCGCCATGGCTTGCCCTCCGATTTACATTGGATGAGGCAATAGGAAAACAAGATAAAAGGTGGCGTATAGTGCAATCGGAAGTAGCAGGAGCAATGAGAAGGGCCAAAATAGCTCTCTCCTTATGCAGGAAAGCAGGAGGATCACACTTGCAATACAGGCGGGGGATCCCATGCTCCTAATGAATGCACTGGGAGCCGCCAGCCCCCACCCAGATTCTGGTCCCCAGGCGTTCGCAATTGATGCCGCCCTCAAATATCCTATTCCCATAATTAGAACGGATGCCGCCAGCAAGAACGGGAGAGGTCTTCGTCTTGGTGGCTGCTCGTCTCGGGCATGACCCCGAAGGCTGTTCGGAATAGGCATTTTATTTTGCAGAACGTCCAAGAGCATGCAACCCCACTAGCGGGGCGCAGGCGTCGAGACGGGGTTGAGGTTCATACTACGGGTGACGTTGACGACAAGGCGGCTAGTGGGGGTTGCAGTGTCTCGCCTTGTTCTGCTTCTTGTTATTTAATATTGGATCCGTCCGAAGTATGGCTTGAATCCTTCTCCCAAGGCGTCCCAGCAAGGTCTGGATTGCAAGTCGGTCTCGGGTCTGGAACTAGTCGGTTCCGGCGAAAACAGGGTATGAGATAGCCAAAAAATGCACCAATCAAGCCAGATACGGGCAAACCCAAAATAGCTGGAGCCATGATGTTGGTAACACCACTCGAACCAAGAATCTTCATCGCCAGCGGGTTCCAATACCAAGCGATTTGATTCTCGGGCGAGAAGAGGGCTGTCGCGAAGCAAACGTAGAACGTTCCCGCCGCGTGAAGAATTGTGAACAGCGTGAACCAGCCCATGGAGAATTTGAGACGAGATGGCATCTTTGATTTTCTTGCAACGTTCATGTGCAGGCACCCGCGCCATTCCTGGCGGTTGGAGCGAAGCACAAGAGAGATTGCGGGTTGCCTGACATGCCTTGTTAGCTCTTTCTTCGGTCGCTCACATGTCAACGATTTTCCATTCAGATTTCTTGGTCTTGAGCCAAACAATGGTCATCTTACCATACGCCTTCTTCTTTGGCGACCATACCGTCATCGTCACAAATGCGACTTCACGTCCCCGCTGCTCCTGGACTCCTTTGACAGCGGCCTCCTTGAGCTTGGCCTTCTCCTCAAATTCCTTCAGGCTCTTGACCATCTCGTCAAATTTGTCACCCGACATCTTGGCAAATAGTTCAGCGTTCTCCAATTCTGGGTCGTCACCCTTCGTAAATATGCTCTTCTTGGCTTCATCGAATGAACCAGCCGTCATCTTGTTCCAGAATTCGGTGGAGAGGTCCTTAATCTTCACGTTCTGTGCGTCCGCCTCGGCCGCGGTGAGGTTGGACAGGCAAAGAACAATTGTTGCGAGGGTCTTCAGTATTGCTTTCATTGTGTGTTTATTGAGCTAACAGAGGCTGTAACAGGTGTAACAGCCTCCCGGATGGGCGGACTTCGTCCACGGGCGTTGCATTGGAGATTTTTAGGGCATCGATGCCGCACTGGCAAGGTCAATGTTGGTGGGTGTGGGATTTCCGGGGTGGGCGGTCAGGGTTGGAAATCGAGCGGGCTGACGGCTCCCGCGCCGGGCCGCCGCAGGAGGCGGAGGTAGATCATGGTGGTGGATAGATCGGAGTGGCAGAGGATGTTCTGAACGGTTTCTCAACCCTGGCTGCGGTGGTTGGCCGGAGCACCAATCATTGGCTGGACAGGGGCAGAAGAGTGTTCGGCAGGATGCCGGACACAGCCGGCGGGACGCCGGCGCTCCCCAAAGAACCGCCAATCGGCGAGGTGGGTGGAGCGGCCCAAGGCGTCGAATAAGGCGGTGGTGGCCTCCGGCGAGCGGTTGCCATGGGCCTTGGGCCAAGCGTGTCACGCCGCCTGCCGCGCCGGTTTACATCGGGTCAAACCTGTGGCATGCTGCCCCGGACCGCTCGAAGACATTTTCCACTCACTGCCGTGACCGATCCACTCACCCCGAAGGAACGCATGCGACGCGCCCTGTGGCGCCAACCGGTGGACCGTCTGCCTGTCCAAACCAACTACACCGGCGCGATGGCCGCCATTCTCGCCAGCCATTTCCACTGCCCTACCGCCGAACTGCCGGACCTTCTTGGCAATCATCTCCTGCGCGTCGATGTGGACCATCCGCCGCGCCTGAGTGCCGACGGGCGCATCAGCTTCGATTGGTGGGGAGCGGGCTGGGGAACCGAAACGGAAGGCTACTGGCACGCGTTCGCACCCCTGGCGGACGGCACCGATCCCGGCGCGTTCGCCTGGCCGGATCCGGCGGCGCTATCGTTGTTAGACAAGGCGGCCGCGATGATTGCCGCCGATGCCGGCCGCCATTTCGTGGTGCCCAATTTCGGTTTCGCACTGTTCGAGCGGGCGTGGTCGCTGCGCGGCTTCGACCAGTTCCTGATGGATATGGTTTGCGAACCGGAGCGGGCGGCGGTTCTGTTAGATTGCATCGCCGCCATCCAAACCGCCCTTGCCAGGCGCTTTGTGGCGCTAGGAGTGGATGGCGGCTATTTCGGCGACGACTATGGGGCGCAGAAAAGCACCTTGTTTTCACCGGTGTTGTGGCGCGAGCTGATCAAACCCAGGCTGGCCCGGATGTTCGCCGTCTTCCGCGACGCCGGATTGCCGGTCATCCTGCACTCCGATGGCGACATCTGGCCGATCCTGCCCGATTTGGTTGAAGTCGGCCTAACATGCCTCAATCCGGTGCAGCCCGAGGTGTTGGATCACGCCCGCCTGTATCGCGAGTTTGGCCGGCATCTCAGTTTCTACGGCGGCATCTCCACCCAAGGCGTGCTGCCCAACGGCTCCGAGCCGGACGTCAAAGCGGCCACCGCGGCCTGCATCCGCGACTTCGCGCCCGATGGCAGCGGCCTGATTCTCGGTCCGTCGCACCGGATGCAATCGGACATTCCGCCCGAGAATGTCGCCGCCATGCTCGCCGCATTTCCCAAATGAACACCACCCCGCCATGAGCAACCAACTCCAACGCCGCAACCAAATCACCGAAGCCTTCCAAACCCGCTTTGGCGGCACGCCCGAACATTGGTGCCGCGCCCCGGGACGGGTCGATCTGATGGGCAGCCACACCGACTACAATCTGGGCGCCGTTCTAACACTTCCGATCGACCGCGACACCTGGATCGCCGCCCGTCCGAATCACTCGCGCGAGGTCAGGCTCCACTCGCTCAACCTTGACGCCGACGCCTCGTTCTCGCTCAATTCCAACACTAGGAACGCGGACCAACCCTGGATCGACTATGTCCACGGCGTGGCTGTGATGCTGCAGGAGGCCGGACGGGCACCTGACGGATTTGACGGCGTGATTCACAGCACGGTGCCGCTGTGCAGCGGGCTGAGTTCCTCCGCGGCGCTCGAATGCGCCGCCGCCACCGTGTTCGAGGAACTCGGCGGCTGGCATCTCCAGCCCTTGCAAAAAGCCCTGCTGTGCCAGCGTGCGGAAAATCGCTTCGTGGGCGTCAACTGCGGCATTCTCGATCAATTCACCTCGTGCATGGGTCAGGAAGGATGTGCCTTGCTGCTCGATTGCCGCGACCTGTCCGGTAACCCGGTGGCCATCGCCAAGGGCCTCCGTGTCGTCATTTGTGACACCAAGTCGAAGCGCGAGCTGGCCGGCACCGAATACGGCGAGCGCCGCGCCCAGTGCGAGGCAGGCGCCAAAATGTTAGGCGTGGCCGATCTCCGCGCGGTGACGCTGGCACAATGGCACACCCACGGCCACCAACTGCCGCCGCTGGTGGGCAAGCGCTGCCGCTTCATCATCGAGGAACATGCGCGCGTCCTCGCGCTGGCGGAAGCCCTCCCCGTGAAGGACCGGGTCGCCATCCACCAGTTGACCACGGCGTCCTTCGATGGCGCGTGCAACCTCTATGAAATCGTCTCCCCGGCCATGCGGGTGATGATGAACGCCATGCTCGCCGCTCCCGGCGTGATCGGCGCCCGCCAGGCAGGCGCCGGCTTCGGCGGCTGCATGGTCGCCTTTGTCGAAGAGCCGCAGGTCGATGACTTCGCGGCGGTCGTCAGCAAGCGCTACCTCGAGGCCTCCGGCATCCAAGCCGAGATCTATCCCGTCACCGCGGCTGCGGGCGCGGGGGTCATCCGATGACATTCTGCCACTCCATGAATCCTGACACCCTGGTCTTTGGCATCTATCTGATTGTTGTTGCCACCGTCGGTTTCGTTGCCTCGCGCAGGAAGGAGGAATCCGACGACTACTTCCTCGCCAGCCGCAACCTGACGTGGTGGATTATCGGCGGCTCGATGATTGCGGCCAACATCTCGACCCACCATTTCATCGGCATGTCGGGACGGGGATTTGAAATCGGCCTGTCCATTGCCAGCTATGAATGGATCGCGGCCGTGGCGCTGGTCCTCTATGGCCGGTTCTTCCTGCCCTACTATCTGAAGAGCCGGATCACCACGATGCCGGAGTTTCTCGAAAGGCGCTTCAGCGACCGGGTGCGCATCGCCTATGCCATCATCAGCCTGATCGGCTACATCGTGATCGAACTCGCCGTGGTCCTTTACACCGGATCGCTTGCCATCAACTCCGTGTTCGGGCTGCCCCTGGTGTGGGGACTCGTCATCCTCTGTGTCGTCGGCGGCGGCTATGCGATCTACGGCGGCTTCAAGGCGATCGCCTACACCGACATCATCCAAGTCACGGTGCTGATTCTCGGCGGGCTCACGGTGATGTTGTTAGGCTTGCACAAGCTGGGCGTGCTGGTGCCGGAATACGGGCTGTCGGTGGTCGGAGGCTTCAAGGCGGTGCTGGCCGGATCGCCGGAGAAATTCCACATGGTGCGGCCGGCCGACGACCCGGAGTTGCCGTGGCCCGGTGTGTTCTTCGGCGGCATGTGGCTGGCCAACATTTTCTACTGGGGTTGCAACCAGTTCATCACGCAGCGCACCCTGTCCGCGAGGAACGTGCACGAGGGGCAACTGGGCGTGGTCTTTGCCGGCTTCCTCAAGCTGCTCGTGCCCTTCCTGGTCGTGCTTCCCGGCATCGTCGCCTTCCGCCTCTACAATCCGGAGACCGGCCTGCTCAGGGCCGAGTGCGTGCTGTCAAAGGGCGACCTTGCCTTTCCCACACTCGTCAAGCAACTGCTTCCGCCCGGGCTAACGGGTCTGGTGATGGCCGGCCTGATGGGTTGCGTGATGTCCCACGTCGCCTCGATGATGTCGGCCAGTTCCTCGATCCTCACCTTCGACATTTACAAGAACCATGTGAAGCCCGATGCCACCAATGCCGAGCTGGTGCGCTGCGGGCGCATCACCTCGATCTGCGTGCTGCTGGCGGCCACGCTCGTCGGGTATTTCCTCAAGGATCTCAAGGCGATCTTCGTTTACATCCAGGAGTTCTGGTCGATCGCCTATCCGTCGGTCTGCGCGCTGTTCCTGGCGGGCTTTTTCTATCAGCGGGCGACGGCGCGCGGAGCCCTGACGGCCATCATCGCCGGTCCGCTGTGGGCGACGGCGGTCACGGTGATGGATAAGCTGCACCGGCTGCCGCGCATCCCCGGTCTAACGGTTTGGATCGGCGCCGGTGACGCGGGCCACTGGTCCATCCCGTTTCTGACCCGGGGGGCCGTCGACTTCCTGTTTGCCTTCGCCATCCTTTGGTTCTTCCGCAACCGCGGCGCGATCGAGCCCCGCGCCATCATCGACCGCTCGTTCTCGCCCGAGGTGTTGGCCGAAATGCGGGCGCTGCCATTCTATCAACGCTTCGGCTTCTGGAGCACCATCCTGATTGCCTGCGTGGTGGCGCTTTACATCCGGTTTTTCTAAGCCAGATCGTGCTCGGGGTCAGTCCTTCAATGTTGCAATTATGTGATTCTAGCGAGGCTCCGCCTCAGACCCAAGACTGCAAGACACAAGACACAAGACGAAGAACTTGACCTAACGACAACATCTTTCACTTTTCAAGGACTCTAGATCGGTATGGGCATCTCTCATACGGGGACCGACGCGGTTTGTTGTCATGAAATTTCGAGCACGGGGACACTTCTGGGTGATCGGAGCACTCAATGACGCCTGGTTGCCTGGATTTGCCCCTGCCAAGACATAACCTCATGGGACAGCATCGGCCCGCTATATCAACGATATTTCAACATATTCGCGAACTGCACCAGGGCCGTTGCCGCCAGCTGCGGTTGGGATTGCAGGACCATGTGCGGTGCGGGCACGACGTGGATGGAGGTTGAGGGCAGCAACCGTTGGGTGTCGGTGGCATTCCAGCGCGGCACGACGAAATCACGCGACCCTCGCAGATAAAGCAAAGGCACGTGACAGCGGGCGAGGGCTGCCGAGGCGTCGACTGCTAGAACGGCGCGCAGGCGACAGGCGAGCACTTCAGGGGAGACCACCGCGAGGGCTTCGCGAACTAACAATTGAAGCGCCGGGGTGGAATAGCCGCCCAGCAGTGCCTTGACTTGTGAGAACCACGGCATCAGCCGGAGCAGTGAGGGCTGCACCACGCAGCGCAACCAACCCGGCAGATAGGGGTGGGGCGAGCGATAGAAGGAGGCGCAGAGCACCACGCCGACCAGGCCGGCCGGGCATTGCGCCGCAACCATCAGGGCCAGGGGCCCGGAGAACGACTCACCTAGCAGGACAAAAGGGGAGGTCGTGGGCAAGGCCGCCAGAACCACTGGCAGCAGCGCCTCGTAGTCGAGCGGTTGGTCGGGCGGATACGCGACCGCGAACGCCGGGAGTTCCGGTGGCAGCACACTCAGGAGCGGGCGGAACAACACGCCCGTGCCGTCCAATCCGGGCAGCAAAACGAGTGAGGTGGATGAATCCATGATTTTTTCACCGGGTGCGCCGGCGGATGCGCCACAGTGCGGCGAGCATGGGAGGCGGGGGTGCGGGCATCGGTTGGCATTCACATTAACACTGCGAGACCGGCGATTCTTTCATCGTACCCGCCCTGTTGGGTGAAACCGGCCGCTCATACCGCCCTCTGGAACTGCGTGATTGCCGCTGCTGCCTGGCTGCGTTTTGAGCATCTATCGCTGCCAGGCGCCGTGAGGCTGGCTCAAATGCCGGGTGGAGGGTCACGGCGTTCCAGCCTGCGATATCCGATGTAGATGAGCACGACCATGGCGGCCAGGAGTGAGAGGAACCGGAGGGTGGCTGAGAGTTCGGACCAACAGTTGTAGTAGCCGTTGCACACACTGAAGATGCCGCCAAACATGAGGCCCGCGCCGATCGCCGGGCCGCGACAGAAGGCGCCTGCGAGCATTGCGGCCAACCCGAGCGGCACCGCCACCGCGAAGAGGTGGGTTTGAAACACCTTGAGCGCGGCTTTCCGTTCGGTTTCCCGCTGCCTGCGCTGGGTTTCCATGTTCTGACGATCCCCCGGGCTGCTCTCCATCATGGATGCAACCTGATAGTCCTCCCAGCGGGGAGGGGGAGAAAAGATGCTGACGCCGCTATGAATCATGGCGGGCAGGATGATGGCGAGGCCAAAGGCAAGTGCGAATCGTTTTGCGGTCATCGGGGTGGGGTTCTTGGGGTTAGGTTGGGAGCGTTACAGGACCGGGTCGAGGTGGTGGCTGACTGCGGCGAGTCTCTTATATAGGATGTCATCAGGATGGGTGGGACGAGGTTGCGGGAAATTTTCGAATTTTTTTCTCACGCGGCCCGGGCTGCGGGATGCTGATGGCGGTCAAACGGCCGCATCCGACCGGCTGAACCCGGGCCTGGACCGACAGGCTGGAAGCCCGTCGGCCATGACCGGCGGGACGCCCGTCCTCCCGCATATCTGGATTTGTGCGCAACCCGTCCGACCGGATCCGGATCATGTGAATGAACCTTCTCCCCAAACTCGTTTTCCCGACTACCATGGAAGAGATCCTCGCTAAATTCTTAGGAGTCCTTGTCGAGTGGGTCTTCCAGATCGTCGGGAACTTTTGGAACAGGCCTTCGAGCTTGCGCGAGAGGTCCGCGACGGAAACCACAATCCACGCGTCGGGCGCATGGCTGTTTGGCGGTATCGTTGCCGGTGCCGCATGGGCCTGTGCCTTTCCGGCTTTCATCCTTCCGAACGCAATGCTGCGCATCGGCAATCTCGTGGTGAGCCCAATGGCGTCTGGTGGCATCGGCTATTTCATCGCCCGGCGTCGCGCCAGGACCCATCCAAACATCAGGCCAAACCACCACTTCTGGTATTTGTTTTTGTTTGCCTTTGGGCTTGTTGCGGCGCGCTTTGCAATCACACGCTAAACTGACATTCCGCGCAACCTGCACGGCTGGATCCGGATGATGCCAGTGAATCACAAGTCAAGTCACCATGAAACCTGTCCTGCCGGAAGCCGATCCTCCACCGTCAAGCCAACTTGCGCATCCGGATTGTGAAGCATCCCGCAATGACCTCGATGACACCGCGCAAGCCACCGGGCACATGCCGCGTATGCGCCGGATCGCGGCCAGTGCGGCCAGGTGGATCGCCAGAGTGCTGTCGATACCCATCATCTTGTTATGCCTGGCAGGCATTTTCCACAGTTTGACTGATAGAACCCCGGGACGTCTGCCTGATGCGGTGGCTTTCGTGGCCATCTTGGCGCTTGGAGCGGGCTATGGGATCGCATGGTGGCGCGAAGACTCCGGCGGTGTGCTGGTGGTGGCCGGGGTCTCCTGGTCCCTGGCGGGGGCGTTATCATGCGCCGATCCATTTCTCGGCTACGAGACCATGCTGGGTTGTTTTGTGATGGCTTGTTTTGTGGTCCCGGGCCTGCTGTTCCTTGTTGCGTGGGGGTTGCGCGGGCCTTGCGCTCCGGCGTCGGCCGCACCATGGCTGCATCCCGGTTCCGGTGGTGCCGCGCGTTGGCGGTGGATCGCGCGGGCGACTTCCCTGATCGCCCTGACGTATGCGATGTGGGTTCTGGTCGTGGTGAATCTGCACCGCGGCACCTACGGCAACCCCACCTCCACCTGGCTGAGTGCTTGCCTCGGGCTGTCGATGCTCGGCGGCATCACAGGATGGCACTATCCACGGATCGCAAGTGTGCTAATGACGCTTGCGGCTGTGGCATTTTTCGGCGTCTTGATGAAGTCTGATATTGAGCGCTGGCATGGCGTATGGGAATGGGCGAGCGACCGGACCCTTCATTTTGCCGCGCTGGCGATGCCGCTGGCCGTGGCCAGCTTGTTTCAGATTGTTGCAGCCAGTCATCGGTCCCCACCGCATGGCCGCAGGCATTGTTGAACCCATGAATCCAGATCCCAAACTGCCAGACCTCATGAAGGATCCGTCCACTTGCCCGACGTGTGGCAAACACCGGGCGGAGCAGTTCAAACCGCAGCAACGGATACAACCATGAAACCATATCTCCGAAACAACTAGCAACTCCGGCATCCGCCACAGTCTGCGAGACTGGCGGTACCGGATCGTATCAACAACAAACGCACGGAGAAATCAATCATGAAATTAAAGCTTACCAACAGGATCACGCTTTGGGGGATCAGGATCCTCGATTTGCTTCAGAACGGGATTCTGAAAAATTACCGATTGTTTTCCTTCATTGTTAGCCGCGCCCCCCAAAGGTGCGGGGCGACCGCCTGCCGGATCAGGGCGGGAAAGGAATTCCTGCATGCGTATGCGAGGGTGCCCGCCTATAAAAAGTTCCTGGGAGACCAGGACTGGTCTTGCCGCTCCGCGGATATCGAAGAGATCTTCGCCTCATTGCCGGTCATGGACAAGCAGAACTATATTCTTGCCTACACGACGGAAGACCGGTGTCTTGATGGCAGGTTCTTTGATCAAGGGGTTGTGATCGATGAATCCTCCGGAGCAACGGGAATTCCGTACAATTGGGTGCGGAGCGCCAAAGAGAGGGAGACGGTCAAGGATGTGATCGGTGTGTATCTGCGGTATTGCTTCGGCGATCAGAAATACATTGTGCTCAATTTGTTCAGCATGGGCGCGTGGGCAACGGGGTTCAACATGGCTTTGGCCTCGCAGTCCCTGGGGGTGGTCAAGTCCGTCGGGCCGGATATCGACAAAATACTGGGCACCATGCGGTTCTTCGGGAACAAGTATCCATATATCCTCAACGGTTATCCGCCGTTCCTGAAGCATCTGGTGGATGAGGGGGAGAAGCGCGGGTTCGACTGGAGGAACCACACGATCCACATTCTGGTCGGCGGGGAAGGAATGTCCGAAGGCTTGCGTGATTACCTGCTCAAGTATGCCAAAACGGTGTTTTCGGGGTACGGCGCCTCCGATCTTGAGATTGGCATGGCGGGAGAGAACCCCCTGACCGTGATGATCAGGAAATTGTGTCTCGAGGATTCCGCCCTGAGGCGGACGTTGTTCGGCACGGATCAACGGTTGCCCATGCTGTTCCAGTACAACCCCTTCGACCACTTGATTGAAATCATTCAGAAGGAGATCGTCGTGACGATCAGCAAACCTTGGACCCTGTCTCCCCGGATCCGGTACAACATCAAGGATGAGGGCGGCATGATCACTTTCGATGACATGAAGGAACGGCTCAAGCGCCACAATGTCGATCTCCGCGAGTTGGAGAGGAAGTGTGATTATCCGCGCTGGTATTTGCCATTTCTTTATGTCTATGGCAGGAAAGACAGTACGATCTCCATCATGGGAGCGAACATTTATCCGGAAGATGTCGAGAGCGTTGTTTACTCGGATCCGCTGTTGGCGAGGTTCGTACATTCGTTTGCCATGTCACTTGCGGAAGACGCCGTGGGGAATCCCCGGCCTCGTTTCGATTTCGAGTTGTCGGACCTCGGGCAGCGATCCGGGATCGAGGCGGTCCTCGGGCGGATATTGCCTCTCGGGCTGGCGCGGTTAAGCAGGGATTACAAGAAGGCCCGGGAGGAGTATGCCGAGAGTGTAGAACCGATCATCAGGACATTCGGCATGAATGAAGGGCCGTTCAAAGAGGATCCGGGCCGCATCAAAAAACGGTATGTGAGGTAGCACCGGACCGCCCTCACAAAGTTAGATCCCAAATTGGAGGTTGACCCCATGAATCAAGATCCCAAACTACCAGACGTCATGAAGGATCCGTCCACTTGCCCGGCGTGTGGCGCGCCACTTGCGGCGGGCCGCGGCGGCGAAATGTGCCCGGCCTGTCTGTTGCGTGCCGCCATGGGGGAGGATGAACCTAACAAACCAGTCGCGCCCGTTGCCGGGAGGGGGGGGGAGGAGCACGGGTTCCCGTCGATTGCCGAGCGGCTTGGCGCGCGCATCGGCCGCTACAAGCTGCTCGAGCAGATCGGCGAGGGCGGCTTCGGCGTGGTGTGGATGGCCGAGCAGGAGGAGCCGGTGCGCCGGCGCGTCGCGCTCAAGATCATCAAGCCGGGCATGGACACCCGCGAGGTGGTGGCGCGCTTCGAGGCCGAGCGCCAGGCGCTGGCGATGATGGAGCATCCTAACATTGCCAGCGTGTTCGATGGCGGTGCCACCGAGACAGGCCGACCCTACTTCGTGATGGAACTGGTCAAGGGCGTGCCCATCACCACCTACTGCGACGCCAACCAACTTTCCACACGCGAGCGCTTGGAGTTGTTCATGGAAGTCTGTCAGGCGGTGCAGCACGCCCACCAGAAGGGCGTCATCCACCGCGACCTCAAACCGTCCAACATCCTGGTCACCGTCAAGGACGACCGGGCGGTGCCCAAGGTGATCGACTTCGGCGTGGCCAAGGCGACCCAGGCGCGGCTCACCGAGAAGACGCTCTTCACCCGGCTCAACCAGTGGATCGGCACACCCGAATACATGAGCCCGGAACAGGCGGGCCTGGGACGCCTGGACGTGGACACCCGCAGTGATATCTATTCGTTAGGGGTGCTGCTCTATGAATTGCTGACCGGCCGGCCGCCCTTCGATCCGGAAAAACTGCGGGCCGCCGGCTACGACGCGGTGATGCGCACGATCCGCGAGGAAGAACCGCCCAAACCGAGCACCCGGCTCGGCAC
>Ga0073936_10007483_pt1 | contig 14109 bp, 24 predicted proteins | sample AliMusrvi5mmetaG_FD_87041 | JGI IMG/M metagenome (GOLD analysis project Ga0073936, IMG submission 87041) | Freshwater lake bacterial and archeal communities from Alinen Mustajarvi, Finland, to study Microbial Dark Matter (Phase II) - Alinen... | ecosystem: Environmental > Aquatic > Freshwater >... | reverse complement strand
TAATTATAATTATACAGATTTTTAGATTAATGTCAATTGATACTTCTTACCATCAATTTCAACAACTTGATTCAATTTGTCAAATTCTTTCTTGGTGATGCTATTACCTTTGGAATCATACCAATTTTCAACACCATCGGAATTTTTGTAGTGAATCACTTTCCCATTACTGTCATATTCAGACCAATTTTCAAAACCATTGTAATCTTTATAGTGAATCAAGTTCCCATTAATGTCGTATTCAGACCATTCTTCATAACCACCGGAATCTTTGTAGTGAATTTCTTTACCATTACCGTCATAGTCATACCAAGTTTCATAACCATTGGAATCTTTGAAGTGAGTCAAGTTACCATGAGTGTCATATTCGTAGAGGTTTCCGTTAATTATTTTTGATGTGGTTTCCATAGCTTTCCTTTATACCAATGTCAGCCGATACTTCTTACCATCAATTTCAACAACTTTTCCAGCACAACCTGATTTCAATTTGTCAAATTGTTTCTTGGTGATGCTATTACCTTTGGAATCATACCAATTTTCAACACCATTGTAATCTTTATAGTGAATCAAGTTCCCATTAATGTCAAATTCAGACCAATTTTCAAAACCACCGGAATCTTTGTAGTGAATCAAATTCCCATTACTGTCATACCAATTTTCAAAACCATCGGAATTTTTGAAGTGAATCAATTTCCCATTAATGTCAAATTCAGACCACCATTCATAACCATTGGAATCTTTGGAGTGAATTACTTTCCCCTTACTGTCATATTCGTAGAGGTTTCCGTCAATTACTTTGAAGGTTGTTTTCATAATTATAATTATACCTATTTTCAGATTAATGTCAAGCGATACTTCTTACCAGAAATTGTAACAATCTTTCCATCACAACTTGAATTCAATTTATCAAATTGTTTCTTGGTGATGCTATTACCTTTGGAATCATACCACCGTTCATAACCATTGGAATCTTTGTAGTGAGTTTTATTCCCATTGCTGTCGTACTCATACCACTCTTCATAACCATTGGAATCTTTGAAGTGAATCAATTTACCATTACTGTCATATTCACGCCATTCTTCACAACCATTGGAATCTTTTAGATGAATCGAATTCCCCTTGCTGTCATATTCACACCAACTTTCAAAACCATTGTAATCTTTATAGTGAATCAAGTTCCCATTACTGTCATATTCATGGAGGTTTCCGTCAATTATTTTTGATGTGGTTTTCATAATTTTTGTCGCAAGGAAACCCAACTACTTTAACGGTTGGGCTGATTTCCGACCGTTCTACTTATAACGATAACACAATTTACACCAATTCTTTCAAATATTTTTCACCGATTTCAGTGAGACAACGCCCACCATTTACTTTAATCAAATTATTCCTAAGTAGAAATATTTCAATATCACGTTGTACTGCGGAAGCAGTCATACCCAGTTTTGCACCAATATCTGTCAACCGACATTTTGGATTATTTTTCAAGATTTTCAACACCTTAATTTCAGATGAATTTAATCCCATCGGTTTAATTCCTAATTGTTGTTTCATTGCTGACCAATCCGCAGCATCAAATTCTTTAATTTGATTTTGTGAACAATAACTAATAATATCATTCGCTAACATTTGCGCGCATCGTGGATTATGTCGTAATACTGTAGGAATTTCAGTACTAACCGCAGCAGTGAATTTAATCGTACTATTCTTTTCAATGTTCTTTTTAACAATTTCCATCAATTCAACATCCTTGTAATCATCAAAATCAACACGATGCAAACGACTCATCAATGCGTGAAATATCTTCTGCGGTTCAGTCGTACAAAAAATAAATGAATGGCGCTTAAAATCAATTTCAAATGTCATATCATCAAAATTAAATGTATTCCGATTGTTACTATTCGGATTCAACATCGTCAATAATGACATCGTTAAATCTCGCGGTAATTCACTCGCCTCATCAAATAAAATAGTACAATCATTGTCCTGAACAAATGGTAACAAAACCTGTTCTGCAAATTGTGAAACACTTTTCAATGTCGAACAATTAATCTCTTTCGCACGTTTAGGCTTGCCAGTCTCTACAATCAAATTTTTTGCTATCTCAATTGCGGCCATAGTTTTACCACAACCACGTTCAGCCACAAATAAAAAATTTGGTATCATTGATGTTTTCTTATACCCATCTAAGTAAAACATCAACTTACGTTTCATATCTTCCTGACCAATCATACTGTTAAATGGTGTATTCATATGTTATATAATATAACAGATTTTTATAAAATTGTCAATAGTTATTTTACTAACGGTATATCCAAATTAAACCGTTCATTCAAATCAACAATGTTTATCCCAGTGCAACCAAAACAGCGTTCATCAAACGCCTTAACCAATTCCATCGTCGGTAGCCAATACATCAATAACCGACCAGTGTTATTCATCACACGCGTCAATAAATACCCACCGTTAATCATCTTCATAACCTTCTCCTGCCGCGATGCCTCAGTATTAGTAGAACGACTCGTGTTACCCATATACAAATATAATCCCCCCTGCTTCTTAGTCGTCCGCCGAATCTCAACGAGCTGCTTCCCAATCGTACAATCATAGTAATCTTGCGTGTCATCATTCAATACAACAGAATACCCCTTACGCAATAACCGGTCAGTCACCAACTTCTGAATCACTAATCCATTGCTACATTCAATCAAATTACAAAGAAACTCTGTAGCCTTACCATGACCATAATACTCTTTCAACCGATAATCATCAATCTTCACAGGCACATTCGGTAGCGTCTTATTAACCATAACTACTCACCTTTCACTTTTGTTTGTTGTTTGTTGTTTGTTCGATGATTTAACTATACCCATTTTTATAATAATGTCAAGCGATACTTCTGCCCATCAATAGTGATACTCTTACCAACACAACTTGAATTCAATTTATCAAATTGTTTCTTCGTGATTCTGTTACCATTAGAATCATACCACCGTTCATAACCATCGGAATTTTTGTAGTGAATTTCATTACCATTACCATCATATTCATACCAATATTCATAACCATCAGAATTTTTGAAGTAAATCAAATTCCCATTACTGTCATATTCATACCAATACTCAAAACCATTGGAATGTTTGTAGTGAATTTCATTACCATCACTATTATATTCAGACCATTCTTCACAACCATTGGAATGTTTGGCGTGAATTACTTTCCCGTGACTGTCATATTCACGGAGGTTTCTGTTAATTATTTTGGATGTAGTTTTCATAATTAAAGATTATACCCATTTTTATAATAATGTCAATAACATATTTTAAATTGATAATCTTGGGAGCCAGCAAACCCCCTATCCCTTTAGGGTAGGGGAGGAATTGCAATTGGAACAATAATAATATTTTTCATGCCCAATTTCTACCCAGTGGTCAATATTAGCGCTACCACATTCCACACAATTAATTTTTCGAGTATTATGTTTAATTATTTCGTGACCATCAAAACGTTCGTGTTTTTTAACATTATAACCCGCGCTACCCGTTAAACCATAACGAAATTTACCATCTTCAATTACTGTATAATATATTCCACTAAAATCTACACAATAATTAATCCCCACCGCATTTTTTTTATTCGGAACATACAAATTAACATGTTTATTAGTTGGTGACTTGAGTGGTGTATGACCATAGATTTGTTTCCAACCAACAATCGGCTGTGTATCTACAAAATGGTCTTGCCAGAGAATACCACCCTGAGATTGATTACCTCCCCGTGAATACCCAGCTTGTAATATCGGATGAACACCTCCAGACTGAGCCACTGCAATTGCTCTATCACATTCCCGTTGAATGCCTTCCAGTGTCACACCATGAATACAATGTGCAAATAGCTTTTCACTTACACCGGCATGACTATATAGATATGTTCCATCCCAATGAAATAATTTAATTACCTCCCAATCAGTAGGTTTAAGAATTGAATTGATTAATTTACACTTGTCAAGTGTATTACCACTACAAATAAATTTGGTTACTAATGGCCAACGATAAAAACACTCGTGGTTTCCCATTAAATGAATTCGATTCGATTTAGAGACAGATTCCTTTAACCATTCACATGTCGTATTAACACTTTCAACAGTTGAAATGAAACTATCAAAATAATCACCAACAAATATAGTTAAAGTAGGACTCTCTTGTGTAATTATCCCTTCAACATATCCAACATCTTCATGCAAATCACCAAAAATTAAAAGCTTTACCATCTATAGATTATATTCAACTTGATAACCAATGTCAATTAATAATTATCGTATTTTTCAGTGTCATTAATTGGGTCAAAACGATTGTTTTGCCATTCTTTATCCGTAGTATTAATGGTATCATCTAGATAACCTAAATGTTTATTACTACGCGACTTATGTTTCTTGTTATCCGTCTTAGAAAACTTCTTCCATTTATCCGTCTTAAATGATTTACCCATATCAATTCTCCAATGTCATAGTTCCAGTAATTTTAGTCATATTATTAACATGTAATTTGGGATTGTATCAGTCGTGATACTTCTTGTAGGCGGATGTGGTCGGCTGCCATCTGTACTCCGTCTAGGTATCGTTGCACCGTTTGCCGGAGAACAGGATTTGCCACGATACACGGCATGTCCATCGCCACATAGAGCGCGTTTCCGTAGTAGTGACTTCCTCTCGCTGTCAGCCATAGTTCGTAGGCGATTCGTGACTCGTCATATTTCGGTTTCGGTGTGACGTTGTTTTCTACATCAGTAGTAGTTGATTTCATAATTATTAGTATATCAGTTTTTATATTAATGTCAATAATTATTGTGCGTGGCTGAGCATATATCCTGTAATCAAAACAGTCATTGCCACAATGATAACGGTTAGCAATAGTTCGTTTTTATTCATAATTTTTTGTCGTAATTAATTAGTTAGGTATTTTGTATGGAAACGATATTCGGTGTTGGTATCAATGTTGATATTTGTGATAATATTGGTGGTATCAAAAAAATAAAGTTTATATTTTGCAGGTGTATAATTATAGAAATCCATTAATACAACACTACCATAAACTGCAATTAAACATGCAATTAATATTAATACCAGCTGAAGCATTCTCTTATTACGACTATAGTATCGCATAGCTATTTAATCCACATTGTAATCATATTATCTATTTTTATATTAAATGTCAAGTCAATTAATTTAAAACAATTGATTCATTTGAATCTTTTGGAGTTGGAGTTGTAAAGTTATTGTAGAATCTTTTGATAACATCATCAGGAACCTTTCTGGAACGTTGTTGATTTTGTTTTAATAGAGTTTCCAATGGTCGTTTAAAGACGTGCCAAACAATTTTACTTCCTGTAATTTCAGCTAATTTATAGACAATCTTTCGATTTTTATCGGTGGTATTCGTCGCATCAAAACAAACATCTCTACCCGCCTTCAATTCAACACATAATTCCTGAGCAGCAACCAGAAATACTTCAGCATTTTTATACTGATTCGATTCAGACCCAGTTAAACGTTCCCGAATTGTGTCCGGACACACTACAATCAATCCATTCTGTTTAGAATAGTTATTAATAAATGTAGATTTACCAGAAGCAGGAGCGCCAATAGTTGCATATATCGTAGTCAATTAATTTTAAATCTTTGTGGTTGCATCCAACCACCAACGTTGAGCAGCTTTTTGAACTGCTCCCGACACCATATCCCAAGTCAAATTGTTTGCTTCCAATTCAACTTTGGATTCTTTTAAAACGTCACTACACAACCATTTCAAAAATACTCCAGTCAACTTTCTATCCAATTCATTGTTACACGCGACGGTTAATCCCTGTTGACAACGATTTTCAGTTACAAACATTCTAACAAATTCAGCAACACTTGAAACAGTTTCGGGATTCAGAATTACAGGTGCTTTCTGAATCTTAACAGAATGTTTTTCACCCTTGGCTTTAAACATATACTTAGTGATTTCACTCCGGCGGTGTAATTGTGGATAATAAACAATCCCCTCACCAACACCAGAAACACCAAACTGGTCTTTTACCCAGGGGTCACACGCTTCAACCTGTAACACCAATGCATTGATTTTTTCAAGTTGATTACGCATTTGGTCAATATTGGAAAAATCAATGACAATTTCAGCAGGTTCATACCATGGCAAAATCAAAATATCACTAATGCCATTCAAAAACATCTTAATTGCAGCAGGCTGAATCAATACCGTATCATCTTCTAATTGGCCAAGCTGAATCATAAATACCACAAACTTCTTATCTACAACTGCATGAATCGCACAGCCTTTATTAATCCCTTTACCACACCATTCACCAAAAATAATAATTTGTTTGTCACTCACCAATTTCTTAAATTCATTTTCATGTGCCGCAACCCACTTAGCAAATCCAACATTGTCAGCCCCATTAATCAATTCATTTGTCCGAGATTGTGCAACCACCCGACCATCCGGATAAATTGATACACCACCATTTGTTCCATGAAGCTTGATTTTACCACGATATGTAATCGGCTTGGTTGGACGTAAATAATCATATTTGTTAAGCATCTTAACAATTTGATGAAATCCTTCAATCTCAGTAAATTTAATCATAATTATAATGATTTTATATTATTTGTCAAGTTGGAAAGGAGTGGGGGTTTTTCAACCGGTATTATTGTCCCCTATTAAACGAGTCTGACGTAAGGCCAGATTCCGTCGAGTGAATATGGTTTAGATAATCTAAATCCCCGTTAACCCAGTAATGTAGTAACCACAATTATTTCCACAAAACCTACACACCAAATCACGGTTAATTCCAGTTTAACTGTCTGAACACAGATTGATTAATGGTGAGCGCTCCGTAGGATTCTCACCTACCCCATCTTCCGGAAGGAAGCCGTGCTCCTCATGACACCAGGAGCGCTCACCATCAACCACTTAACTACTATTTAACTACTATATCACACATCTAATTATTTGTCAAACTAAATTATTTAGAATCTTTGTGGTGAATTTCATTCCCATTACTATCATATTCGTATAGGTGCACCGTTAAATGTCTCGATTGGCGGCTTCCATTACATGTCCAAACGCCCCCTCAATGTAATCAGCCTGGCACTTTAAAAACCCCTCAAAAACACCATTGTTGATGGTGGCAACAGGATAAAAATCGCATTCGCAAGGATATTTGACCCTAAGTTTTAATGATTCGTTTGATCTATCTTGATTACTTGAAACATTATCGCCGGACTTAATTGTCTTCAATGTACAATCGAAAATTTTCGTCTGGCAAATAAACTCCTTGCCACAATTTGGACAAAATCCTGAAAGTTCGTCATAGCAGCCCATTATGCACCTCTCACAAATTCGATATTATCCCGATGACCATTCTCAATAACCACTTGCTCATACATGCCTTTCATTTCCATTAATGTCATAGTCATACCACTCTTCACAACCATTGGAAGTTTTGGAGTGAATTACTTTCCCATTGCTGTCATATTCGTAGAGGTTTCCGTAAATTATTTTGAATGTAGTTTTCATAATTATAATTATAATGATTTTATATTATTTGTCAAGAGGAAGCCCAGCCGCCAATCAGCCAATACTTTAAGTCATTTACTTGGAAGGAGACAGCTTTGGCAGACCGCCATTTTTCTTGGTTGTCAGCCAGCCATTGGTCGGCGAGATTCTCGTCGGCCAGATTAAGGTCATGCCAGCTTGCGATTCTTGCACCGAGCATCCCAATCTCACCTGAGTAGGAATGTCCACTTTCGAACAAGCTGGATTCTACGGCAGCCGCCCATTGAGATTTGATTTTCTCTTTACCAAGAGAATCTTGATAAGATAGATATACTAGGTTAGCACCCATATTAGTCCTTTTCCTTAAATTGGTTTCTTACATCTGCCCACTCAAATCCAGCCGCATGAGCATTATGTTGTTCTAAGTGTTCCCGTAATTCTGAGATAGGAACAATATCGCCGCAGATAAGGCAAATAAGATTTTTAACTTTGGATTTCATATCATTCAGTGTAGCACAAAGGTTAGGGTTTGTCAAGGTTGGGCGGCGGGTTTTTTCTTAAGGCAGATTTTTAGATTAATGTCAAGTGGCTATTTAGACTAATTTCAATTGATACTTCTTACCATCAATTTCAACAACTTTTCCATTTCAATTTATCAAATTGTTTCTTGGTGATGCTATTACCTTTGGAATCATACCACTCTTCACAACCATTGGAAGTTTTGTAGTGAATTTCTTTCCCATTACTGTCATATTCACGCCAACTTTCAAAACCATTAGATTTTTTGGAGTGAATTATTTTACCATTACTATCATAGTCATACCAATACTCATAACCATTGGAAGTTTTGTAGTGAATCACTTTCCCATTACTGTCATATTCATTCCAACTTTCATAACCATCGGAATCTTTGAAGTGAATTTCATTCCCATTACTGTCATAGTCATACCAACTTTCAAAACCAGTGGAAATTTTGAAGTGAATCAATTTACCATTACTATCATATTCGTAGAGGGTTCCGTCAATTACTTTGAATGTTGTTTTCATAATTAAAGATTATACAGATTTTTAGATTAATGTAAAGCCATAACGGCTTCACAAATTACACGTTTTTTACCACCAACGATTTTATCACAACGGAAACACTTAAACTTGTTATCTTCCAAATCAATACCTTTAATATAACTATCATCGGATTCAATAATACCAACTTCACGCCACATCATTTCACCATCCGAACGAGGATATACAAATTTCGCAATTTCAGTGTATTTCAGTGTTGATTGTAAGTCAAAATTATTTTCAATTAAATCATTTTTACTTTTACAGCTACCACTTAATTGTAATTTTCCATTCACCAACCGAATTGAATAATTATACTCTTCCCGTTGTGTGTGGTTAATAATATAAATGCCACCCACACCGAGCTTGAAATGTTTAATGATTTGCGCAGCCAAACAACCCATACCATTCGCGACTTTATTAGTATCATTGCCACCAATACCATTTGTGATTTTGAAATCGGTGAGAAATTGTTTAAGCTCTTCTCCGTGGCCTTCAAAATAACCATCACAGTGTCTATAAAAAGACAGTAGTGGACAATTACTTTCATCAAAGATTGTTGTGGTTGAACGGGTTGACATAGTGTTTAATATCCTTTTTGTTATTGTTACTATAATTATATAATATAGTATTTAATTGATTTTGTCAATAGTTATTTCACTTTCTTGGAGCAAGGAAGCCCCTATCCCTTTAGGGTAGGGGAGGAATCGTGACCCATTGAAAATAATTTGATGTTTCATGAAACTTCCCCATATGTATTATCGTCATGGTGAAAACCTACAATTCTAAAATAATGTTTGAGAAACCAGAGGATAAAGTTCTTCTGTCTCAATCATTGTCTTTAGCCAACGAAGCATTTAATATTGTTTCCGAAGAACGATTTAAGATGAAGAGTTGTAATGGTTCTAAACCACTCCACGAACGAACTTACTACAAGGTTAAGAAAACATTCCCAAACATTCCTTCTCAATATATCATTAAAGTAATTAAAGATGTTATTGCAAAGTATGAAACAATTCGTAAGAATCACCAACAGATTGAAGAAGCACCACGGAAACGAAATCTTCAACTTCAATTAGACAAACGATTATTTACGTGGAATGGTGAAAAGGAATTATCCATTACCACTATTGATGGACGTATTCGTATCAAGTTTGAGACATATCCCTTGTTAGATGAAGCATTTAAGAATGGAAAAAGGTGTGATGTATCCATATTTGGTAGAGATAACGAATTCTATTTGTCTATTCCATTTAAGTTTGAGATTGAACCACAATCAAAAAAAGAAACCGCTTTAGGTATTGATTTGGGAGAGACACGAATTGTTGCCACTAATCACGGACACATTGTTAAAGGATTATCCTTTAAGAAACGAAAAAGACAGATTAGACACCAAAAGGATACTCTTAAATCCAAGACAACAAACTCTGCTCGTAGAAAACTCAAAACCTTAAAACGTAAGGAACGAAACCACACACGAAACTACATTCATTGTTTGACTAAACACATTCTTGTTAATAATAATGAAAATGTAATTGTGTTGGAAGATTTAACAGGAATAAAGAAAAAGAATAATGGAAGATATAGGAATAGAAAGAGCAGACAAGTTCCTTTCTATCAGTTTAGAACAATTTTGACCTACAAGGCACCATTCTATAAGAAAAGAGTGGAAACGGTTAACCCCAGATACACAAGCCAAATGGACTCAAGAGGACTTGAGAACGGCAAACGTGTAAAAGGAACGTGTAGGTATGTAGGAGTAGATAACAAGATATTGGATGCCGATATAAATGCGGCAAACAATATCCGAAATCGTTATCTCCAACTTCCCTCCAGTAAGTGTAAAAACTTAATGGAAGGGCAGGCTATAGTCAATGAGCCTTATGCTGGGAATCTGCCCGGCAAGCACCGACCCTTTAGGGTCGTGTGTAGTTGACTCGTGAATTCTAAAATCGGTGTAGTTTTATATAAAGTTGTTCGACACGTGCGACATGTATATACTGTACCCAGTAAAATCCGATTGTGAATAGTCGAACCAACAACGTGAGTCTTACATTTACAATTATAGTTATATTTTCCACGTGTTCGAGTTTTAACATTAACCAATGAGTATGCGTGACAACGGCGTGGTACCACATTTAAGACTCGCATTACATTACGCCAATGGTGATTATGACCAATCCCACATCGTCCATATATCAGATAAGAAATTATATGTGCGATTTCATGTGGTAATGTTTGGTTCAACATATCTTCAAGATGACCATTATGACAAAAATCACTATTTAATTCAATTTTATTGTCAATATACCACGCACACCCAGCACGTTTTCCCAACTGTCTAAACACCAATATTGGTAATGTAAATTCACGATTAAACTTCTTATTGACAACCGTGATATATTCAATTAATTTAACTTCAAACCGTTTTTGTGTTTTAGAATCAATAATCATTATACTCATAATTATACCGATTTTATAATTAATGTCAAGTAGTTTTCTTGTTGACTGTTGAACAAATGTACGTACGTACATTGTCAATTAGAGAATTGCCCCATCGGTCGAGTCTTAATGGCTGGTACTATATCAGGTTATTGAAATTATGTCAACGCAAATTACAAATAATCTTCATTACAAATTAAGAAATCGCTAAGATGCATTCCTTCAATAATTTTAGATACAGTCAATTTTTTACCATTTGGCAATTTAATTACTTTATTCCACAATTCAGGTTCAGCATTATCAATTGCAGACTGCGCATATTTAATTGCTTTCTTCGCGGCGGGTAAGAAATCCAATGATATTGGCGGATAATGGTTATTTTGAAGTTGGTAAATTAGACCTTGTTCAAGATTAATCATACCGGTATCAATCATATTCTTAGTTTCTTGTGTGTGTAATGCGCCCATAATTATATTTCCTTTGTATTACGTTGTTTATTTAACTATAACTAAGATTACCACACTTTATAATTAATGTCAACTACTAAATGTCAGTAATCTGAAAATATTAGTTGACACTGGTAGGCGATGAGGGAATCGAACCCCCGCTCGGCAATAATCGATTGCGCACGGTTTATAAAACCGTCGGTGCTTCCAGTTACACTAATCGCCCATAACTATATTAATTATTTTTGGTGGCGAGTGTGAGACTTGAACTCACACGAAGTTTTAATACTTCTTTGGATTTTAAGTCCAATGCGTCTGCCAGTTTCGCCAACTCGCCAATGATTAACGGCTGACAATGCTACTTTTTACTTCATCGGGAATAAATTCCTGATTAACTACCCCACAGTTCACGCATGAAAAAACTTGTATCGGTATGTAGGATGTTTTTGGTTGGCCTGATATTAGTGGGCTTACTGACCGTAATAGTGTTGCTTCTTGAAATACATTTCCTTTGCAAGCTTCACAGATAACTTCGGTGGTATCTTTAATAGTAATTTTTGGTTGCATATACGGTGTTCCATCCATATTAAATACATTATTTTGTGTATCGTTCATAATAGTAATTACTATATATCAATTATTAATTTTTGTCAAGAATTTAATTAAAATTTGTTTCCCATTGCTGCCCATTGGTTACAAGTAACCGCATTCTTGTACTAAGGTCTTCAATTTGATAGGCCAATCCACGTATTTGTTCGTCAACACTAACAATTTGAACTCCGCCTTCAAGAATTGTGTAATTTTCGGATTCAGCATTGGCAAAAGCAATAGCCTTTTCTTCACTATCAAAAAAGCCCATTGGATTGCTATAATTTGGTTGGTGATAGTCGGTTGACATTGAACCATCCCAAACATACCAACGTTCGTCTTCGCCACGCATAATACAGATTCGGTTATCAGCACTCACATTAACTATTTCCAATATTGCCGATTGTTTTGACTACAAAACCACTTATATCTTTTCGCGCTTTACCTTTAGCTTTGAGACCACAAACCACATTTTTCACATCGTTGAATCGTAAATCACTTTCATCCGCATCAATTACTTTATAACCAAGATAAGATTGTGGTAATTTATCAAAAACTACCGCAACATTCATACCAGCACGTAATACGTCTAAAACTTGTTTATCATTATTTTCGCTACGACTAAAAGTTAGGTAGTAATTTTTATTTAATTTACCAGCCACAAAATCCAACATTCGCCGCGCGGATTTCGTATAATCATAAAATTGAACATCGGGCAAGATTTAATAAATATTTTTGTCATTGAATTTTTCAGATTCCCAACTAATATCACTCGTTCCATTTAAACGAACACACGCGGAGAAAGTGTTTTTCTTAGCTTTCTTAACTAATTTAGTAATATCACCAATTAAAGTCTTAAAATATTCATCTTTATTATTCGCGAATAATAGTGTTCGATTAACTCTCGCATGATTGATTTTCTTAAACACATTTGCACGACCCGCAGTGTATAAACAAGATTGACGACAACCTTTACTAGCATTCGGACAAGTGTTAATCACACCACATTCATCGGAGGGAGATAAATATTGTATTCCTGTATAATATCCAAATTTCTGTCCCTTTACAGTTTTTGCATCCTGACCAATAGACAATAAACTAATTTTTGTTTTCATAATTAAAGATTATACCTATTTTTATAAAATTGTCAAGCGGTTATTTTTAGATTAATTTTAGTTGATACTTCTTACCATCAATTTCAACAATCTTTTCCAGCACAACTTGAATTTAATTTATCAAATTGTTTCTTTGTGATTCTGTTACCGTTAGAATCACACCAAAATTCATCACCATCGGAATTTTTGAAGTGATTCAAATTTCCATTAATGTCATAGTCAGACCAATTTTCAAAACCATTGGAATCTTTGAAGTGAATCAATTTACCATTACTGTCATAGTCATACCAAATTTCATAACCATCAGAACTTTTGCGGTGAATCAAATTTCCATTAATGTCATAGTCAGACCAATTTTCATAACCATTGGAATCTTTGAAGTAAATCAAATTCCCATTACTGTCATAGTCATACCAAATTTCAAAACCAGTGGAAGTTTTGCGGTGAATCAACTTACCATTAATGTCATAGTCAGACCAATTTTCAAAACCATTGGAATTTTTGTAGTGAATCACTTTCCCATTACTGTCATATTCATTCCAACTTTCATAACCATCGGAATCTTTGCGGTGAATCAAATTCTCATTGCTGTCATATTCATTCCAACTTTCAAAACCATCGGAATTTTTGGAGTGAATTTCTTTCCCATTACTGTCAAATTCATTCCAACTTTCATAACCAGTGGAAGTTTTGAAGTGAATTACTTTCCCATTACTGTCATATTCATGGAGGGTTCCGGCAATTGTTTTGGATGTAGTTTTCATAATTAAAGATTATACCTATTTTTAGATTAATGTCAAATCAATTATAGTTACTAATTTTATTAGAAGAAATTCTGGTATAGAAGTCCAACTCCTTTAGGGGTTGGGAGCATTCACTAAAATCTATTCATAACTCATTGAT
>Ga0073936_10007480_pt1 | contig 14114 bp, 20 predicted proteins | sample AliMusrvi5mmetaG_FD_87041 | JGI IMG/M metagenome (GOLD analysis project Ga0073936, IMG submission 87041) | Freshwater lake bacterial and archeal communities from Alinen Mustajarvi, Finland, to study Microbial Dark Matter (Phase II) - Alinen... | ecosystem: Environmental > Aquatic > Freshwater >... | reverse complement strand
CAGCTAAGCCGTTTATCTTTAAAGTCACTGGCCGTTTTTTAATGGCTACGGTAGCTTGTTGTTAATTTTTTATTGACATCAAAAGTGTCAACTACTTTTAGGCCGCTATGAAGGATGCCCAAACGACTATGCAAAAGGAATATGATTTAACTCAACTTAAAGTAAAACGTCGCGGATTATTGACTGATTTGCCTCCTAGCGATGACTCACCTTCTCAAGTTGCGGTTAGCTTGTTATTGGATAATGTTATCTGTGATTATAATCGGTATGTTCAGTTTCCAAAGGTTGTAAGGGTGTACGAGGGCTTATATAGTTAACTTGTGATCATCAGGGTTATGTTCTTCAACTTTTACAGGCTCAGCATCATGTTGGTGGCTGTTTGCAGCATCAGGTGATTGCGTTGATTTAACAGCAACACCGTATTGATAGACCATAAGACCACCTAAATCAGCGCCCTGAACAATGAGTCCAAACAGCAGTGCAGACAATGATAGAAAGAATGCATTGTACCAACCATAAATAACGCCACCACTTTTTAAGCGCCAAGCGGCTAATCCAAGGGATAGCGATAAAATGGATACGCCTACATGCTCATGGTGTTCCATAATGTCATGAACATTCTCACTGTGTGGTACGGTGTCAGCCGCTATAAAACCAGCGATGACGGTGAAAATAGCTGACAATGCACCCAGATAGAGAAGCCAACTGAAGGTTTTTCTCCATAGCGTCTTTTGGATAAGCGTTGCTATCAAATCCAGAATGAAAAAACTGGTTAAAAAAGCAATAGGGAAATGTACCAGTAGGGGATGTATATTTTCCAAGCTTGCAATGCCGGGTAATAGTGACGAAAAGATCGCCTCAGGCTCATTAGTTGAAAGTTTCTCAATAGACACCAGTAAATCGGAAACGATGTCTGCAACGCCACCACTGTGGTCGGCACCGCCATGAACCTGGAAAGATAAAAAATTATTCATTGTTGGCTATCATTATGTATTGTATATAATGGGATAATCTACGTTATATTTTTGTAAATGCAAGTAGATTAGCTTAATGTGCGGTCATGTTGTTAGTCATGTCGCCGAGCATCGGCAGGTAGTTTATCAAATATTGGGTGCTGAGTAAGGCCATAATGAGCCGGATAATAAACGGCACCCAGATATAAACCATCAGGAGGCGCTGTAACGCCGCCCCGTTTTCTATCTTTTGCTGCCAGTAATTCACGAGTCCATTCAACCGGTTGTTTTCCTGAGCCTATTGCCATTAAAACCCCAGCTATATTTCTCACCATGTGATGCAAAAAAGCGTTAGCCGAGAGATCAATAATTACTTTATCTTCGTGGCGATAAACCTCGATAAAGTACAGGGTTCGGCAAGGGCTTTTAGACTGACAGCCTTGGGCACGAAACGAAGAAAAGTCATGATGACCCATTAAGTATTGTGCGGCCTGATGCATTATCTTTTCATCAAGCTGGGCATGACACCAAGTCGTTTGATTGCGTAATAAGGCGGACTTTATTGGGCGATTGAGAATAATATAACGATAGAAGCGGGCAATCGCGCTGTATCTAGCATGAAAATCACCAATGGCTGAATTAATCCAAGTGATTCTGACATCACTCGGTAAATGGCTATTGCCTCCTTGCACCCAGGCATGAAGATCACGTTGACTCGTGGTATCAAAATGCACCACCTGTTCAAGCGCATGTACGCCCGTGTCAGTCCTGCCAGCGCATTGTACCGTTACCGGATGATTAGCGATTTTTGATAAGGCCTGCTCAAGCACTTGTTGAACACTGCGTTGCTTGGTTTGCCATTGCCAACCAGAGAAACCACTACCATCGTATTCAACGCCCAAAACCAAGCGTATTTTAGTCATGAATAAAAACCTTGTGCCCCACGTTGACAGTATCATAAAGCTCAATAAGGTCAAGGCTCTTTATCCGAATACAGCCGTGTGATTCAGGCATTCCGGTCATTAATTCATCTGGGCAGCCATGGACATAGATATAGCGCCATGTGGTATCGACAGAACCGTAACGATTTTTATGGGGTTCTATGCCACCTAGCCATAATATCCGTGTCAGAATCCAGTCACGCTTCGGGTATTGCTGACCTAACTCAGGCGTATAAATCTCTCCGGTTGGGCGTCGACCAATAAAGACAGTATTAAGAGGTTGTTCCGCTCCTATTTTTGCTCTAATCTGATGCCAACCTCGGGGGGTACATTGACTGCCTCTGAGTTCCCCCAGTCCATTTTTAGCGGTGGAAATAGGATATTGTCGAATGCTATTACCGTCTTTATAAACAGTCAATTGCTGACTAGCGACGCAAATATCCAGGTAAGTTTGCGTTTCGCGTAGCGTATTGTTTTTCATCATACATAATCTACCAGCAATTCTAAATAGCCACTTTTATAGTTAGGGTATTTAAACGTATAACCTAGTGCTTTTAGGCGTTGATTACTGCAACGTTTGTTCATTTCAGTTGTATCGTCAGTCATTTTAATACTGGGTGGTTGACAGTTCATTTGTGCGGCTAACCATGAGATGACTTCCCACATGGGTGCTGGGTCATCATCACTGGCAACGTAGCATTGTTCCAACGGGATACCCGCTAAGTGACATTCACATAAAAAGACTAATACACCAATACAATCTTGCTGATGAATACGGTTAGTATAATAGGGTGGGTCTTGTTGAATAACAGGCGATTGGCGAGTGAGCCTTAATAAATACTCTCGACCTGGGCCATAGATACCTGAGAAACGCACGACAATATTATGGGTACTTAAAGCCATCAGTTTTTGCTCAGCCTGTCTAATCAACTGGCTGGTGATATTTACGGGTTGTGCATTTGATAATTCATCCACCCATTCGCTTTGTGTTTGACCATAAACACTGGTGGAGGATACAAAAATCCAACGGGCGGGTGAGCTAGACTGTGAAAGCCTTGAAAGTAAGTTATCAAGTCCCGTTTCATAAATAGCACGATAACTTTCTTCATGACGACCATCCGGTGACACGATAAAATAGACTATCTCAAAATCAAGTGGTAGATCATTTAATTGATCTGAAACAGTGATATCGGCAGCAAAATAATTGACATCGCCAGTTACTCGACTGGGCGGGTGTCTTTTTAATCCAGTCATCTGATGTCCTTTAGCCGATAGGGTATTAGCTAATTGCATCCCTATCGACCCACAACCCACAATTAAAATTTTTGCCATGATGAGGAAATTTACCTTATTTTTCTGTAACGATTCAGCCCAAAGGCAAGTCTAAAAAAATGTTTTTTAAAATGACTACCCACTAAGACGGGATAGTTTAAGGTTAAACCGAATTGGATTATACAATGTTACTGCGTTTCATAATGAGAATTGCTTTAGCCTCCCTAGGAGGCTGTCCGAAAAGTATCCAATAATGGTATAATGATGACCTACGCAAAAGCAATCACCAACCGATGAATATTCCTTTCAAAAAATAGCCCATCGCGCTTAATAGCAATAACTTTCAAGGAAACCTAATGTCCTCTCATCGCCCTGTTGTGTTCTCCTTTTCTGGTCACGACCCCAGTGGAGGCGCTGGAATTCAGGCAGACATTGAAACATTGATTAGTCATCAATGTCATTCTGCCAGCGTAATCACTGCGTTAACTGAACAAGATACCCGAAATGTAAAAAGACTCATCCCTCAAACTCCAGAAAATATTATCCGCCAGGCTAATACATTATTGGCTGATTTGCCCGTTAATGTGTTTAAAATTGGTTTAATCGGACACCATGAAACCGCTATCGCTATTCATGAAATTTTAAAACAACACCCCCATATTCCAGTTATTCTTGATCCCGTTTTAGCGGCAGGCGGTGGTGCTGAATTATCTAACGAGAAACTCATTGCCGCAATTGTCGATTTGCTACTCCCGTGTACCACCGTATTAACACCCAATAGCGAAGAAGCACGCAAGTTAACCGGTGGTGATGATTTGGAAGACTGTGGCTTAGACTTGCTGGATCAAGGTTGTGAATATGTTTTAATTACCGGTACGCATGAGGACACTCCTGCGGTCAGTAATCAATTGTTTTATGATGGTCGTTGCTGGGAAACCTATACTTACGACCGACTGCCTGCCAGTTATCATGGCTCTGGCTGTACCTTAGCGACCAGTATTGCCGCATTAATGGCGCATGGCCTAGAACCGATTCAGGCCGTTATGGAAGCACAGGAGTATACCTGGAACTCATTAAACAGCGCCTATCAACCCGGCAAAGGTCAGTTTATTCCCAATCGTTTTTTCTGGATGGAGGACGAACCATGAGGTTTCCTGCACGTGGACTGTATGCCATTACCCAAACCGCTCATAAATCCGCTGACATTATTATTAATGAAGTCATTGCGGCCATTAAAGGGGGGGCTGTGGTGGTTCAATACCGGGATAAAAACCCCTCTGATGCAATTTATTTAGCCAGTGAACTGCTAAAAGTCTGTCATCGGGCTAACGTGCCTTTACTGATTAATGATGATGTTGAGTTAGCCGCAAAGATAGGCGCTGATGGAGTTCATATCGGTAAAGAAGATGGTGCCATTGCCCACGCAAGAGCACGCCTGGGCGAAAAAGCCATTATTGGTGTATCTTGCTATAACTGCGTTGATCAAGCGGTCTATGCAGAACAACAAGGCGCGACTTATGTCGCTTTTGGACGATTCTTCCCTTCGACTTCAAAGCCTTTAGCTGCGCCCGCGCAACTTGAAACTTTGCAACAAGCCAGACTTAGGGTTTCAGTTCCGATTGTTGCCATAGGTGGTATTCTGCCAGACAATGGCGGTCAATTATTGGCGGCTGGCGCTGATTTATTAGCGGTTATTGGAGGACTTTTCGAAAGCAATCCAGAACAATCAGCCCGTGCTTATCAGGTGTTATTTTAAAGAGACACTAACATTAAATAGTAATAATGTGCGGAATTTTGGCTCAAAAGTATTATTGTCTAAGGCTCAAGATCGAAATTGGCTTTACCAAGCATAATCTTAATAAAAACTTCACCTGGGTTATTCCCGTATTGACCATCAATGATCATACCGTCGATTGTTTTAGATATCATGAAATTAATTCAGCTATTAAAACAACGGGGTGAATCACTTTATTCAAAGCTAGACCACTGTTTAAATGCAAAGAGCAGCCTATATTTGTTGTCGCTAAATAGTCGGCTTGTGACTTTTTAAAATGATCCAGTTTGATCACTCTAAGAGGCTCAGCAATTTCAGGGTGCGTTAAGCAATGCACGCCTCCCGACCCACAACACAGTTGATTATCCGGTAACGGCTGTACATTCAGCCCCGTTACTTTTTCCAGCAAGCTATACACGTATTGATGTTTCTTTTCAGAGACTTTACTGACATTTCGTTGGCTACAAGGCTCATGAACCGCGACTGATTTCCCCGACAAAGCAGCGTCATTTAGTTTAAGTCCCTCTGGCCAATGCATACACAGAAACTCAGTGATATCCAGTAACGGTACGTTAAATTTATTGATGGCTAACGAGTCTTTTTTATCATACTCTTTTAACATCAGACCACAGGCACTGGCGGTATAAATAATCGCATCAATAGCCAGGGTGTTAAACACATTGATATTATGAGTGGCTAATTGGTCTGCAATTTGACTTTGTCCTTGGTGCTGATGAAGCGCCCCACAGCAGCCCTGTTGTTTGGGCACTAATACCGTAAAGCCAAGCGCATTCAGTACTTTAATGGATGCCTGTAAGGTTTTCTGGTCAAAATGTTCACTGATACAACCGGTAAATAATGCCACTGTGCCCCTAAACGCTTGTGAGGTAGGGTAATAATGATCCGATAAGGTTTGTAAGTTAACTTCTGGTAATAAGGCTTCGGCTCTGTCTAATTTAAGCCACCGTAATAGTGGTGTTTTTCTTAATAAGGTTCCCAAGCCACTTTTTTGATAGCCCGCTAATAACACTGTTACCATCAAGAATAGATTTTTGTGCTCAATGAGTTTATAACCCAAAGGCGCTAGAAAATGAGTGCCTAGCTTTGAAGTCTGACTGGATAAAAGCTTTTCTCGTGCTTGATTAAATAATTGACCAAAAGCCATTTGACTGGGACAGATCGTTTCACAGGTGTGGCATTGCGTACAATTATTAAGATGCTCAAGCTCTTCTGTTGAAATAAGCCCTTTGTCATTGATGATTTTGTCGAGGGTGCGTATTCGACTGCGTGGAGATTCTGCTTCAAGCTGAAATAATGTGTAAGTCGGACACCCGCTGATACATAAACCACAGCGCATACAATCACTGGCTTCAGGAATATACAGGCCACTTTGATTGCTTTGATCATAGAGAGCATCATCAGTAGTGATGTCATCCATCCAATCAAACATCGTTACGATTCCATAACCACAGCATACGCACGGCGTAATAAATCGAGTTCTGCTGGAGAGCTTTGTCTTAACGCAGTGAGGGGTTTAAGTTTAGCACCTTTTTCAGCCATTAAAGCATGGGGAGGATCCAGTAATGTAAATTGCGCCAGGTATACGGTAATAATACCCTCTGGTGTATCGACCCGTTCAATAAACTCAGGGTTAAGTTTTAAAAGATCATCCGGTAAACCTAAATGTTGGCAAACTTCAGTTATTAAATTAGCAGGCGCAAGTTCTAAAATGGCGGCTTGTTCGTCTAGCTCAAGATAAGATGACAGCACAGGCAACGGGGTAGGGCGACACACACCTTCGTCTCCAAACTGGGCAAATAGCGTCAATCCACTGATAGCACCGTTATAGTAAACAATGACACGACGTTGAGAAAAAAAAGGGTTCATGCAAGCGCTCCGTGATGAATATCCCATAACTGTTTAAAACTGGTATCCATTCGAGATAACCGGGTAGTCACGTCATGTAATTGGTTAAATTCTGGAAAGCGGGTTCTTTTTCCGCTACTATACCAATGTTCCATCGCTGAAGTAAGCTGGCTCTTTTCAGTATAATCTTCAGCAATTCTGGTTTTTAACCAAGTCATGCAATTGGTAGGATTTAATTCTACGATGCGGTAACGGGCACCATTTTCAAAGATACGAACACCACCGCCTTCAGAAGCAGTCTGGTAGAGTTTATCTTCATCAACGACTTCTACGCCTGCCAGATAATTAATCCCGAATTCATGCCAATGGGGTATCCAGGGTAATGTTGGCCCCATGAGAACTGTTGTAGCATTTTTAGCTAATTCAGCTAAGCGAGGGAAGGTTTTGTTGGTAATTGAACTGGCAGTGATAAAAACCCAATCGGCTTCTGGTATTAAAAACTCTGCCGCAGGGTCAGGTAAATCATCGGCTTGTGGTTGGCGCTCAAGAATAGTCAGATTGAGTTCATAAGTGTAACTCTCAATCCCTGGATAGCGACCAATAATAATTACTTTCTTATCTTTTAGACGCGGCAGAAAATGTTCAAATACAGACAGATTACCTTTATCTACCGCTGATAATAAGGTAATTCCTGCGGGTAACTCAAAACGGTTCAAACTGCAATTAATGGCTGCCATTCCTACTGTGGCTTTGTAAGGTTCCCACTCAGTCACCCAGTTGACCAATTCACGTAGTGGCTTACCTACCAAAGTACCAGGCCATGACAAGGTACGGATCGGTATGCCGGGACTCATCGCGAGTCCCAGAGACTGGGCTTTACAGGCACTCCAAACCAACCCTAGGGTAAACTCAGTGACTGTCGCGTCACTATTGGCATGGTCTTTTAATAGCTCATAAAGCTGAGAGGGATGCGACATGGCTCTAATTTGGAAGTGGCAGGAGCTTGGCTTCTGCTTTAATGTTGTCAGTCTTTCCCCAAGCGGTAATACCTTCAACGAACCATTTAGGCTTTTTAGGATGGTTTTTTACAACGTCGTATTCCGCATAAAAAGTACCGTCGCTATTAAATTGCAGGCGTCCGATCCGCATTTTATAACTATCGTACCAGTAACAGGTCAGATTAAAGTCACCGGTATAAGGATCTTTGACCAGCTCATGAGTCGCCTCACCATACTTTGGAAACTGGGTAATCTCGGCTTCTGTAAAACCGAGTTTAATCATTTCAGCGTACAGTTTTTCGCAAATGGCTTCAGCAAAAGCACGATTGAGTTCGATATGTTCAGATAATTCCATTACCAAATCTCAGCAGGCACTATCAACTCAGCAACAGGTTTATTACCCAGTAAATGCTATTCAATGATGGTCTTTACATCTGATTTTTGAAGGTTACCGTACATAATGCCTTCAGGGTAAACCAGCACACTGGGGCCGACCATACACGGCCCCATACAGCCTGTATTAGTTAAGCCAATCTTTTCAAACAAGTTCCGGCTCTGAATTTCATTCATAAACTCATTCATGATGTCAGCGCAACCTTTACTGGCGCAAGAACCTCTAGGATGGCCTTGAGGTCTGTTTTGAGTACATATAAAGACATGTTTGTCGGGTCTTGGCATAATGATATCCTCTTTTAAGCCGCTTTTTTATGTTGGTGAGTAAAGCAATCTTTGGGGCACACTTTTGAACACGCTTCACAGCCGATACAATCCAGGCTATTTTTGATGCTCATCACCATGCTGTTATCATCATCGTCTTCAAAGTCACCATAGCTATCACCAAAATCTTCGGGATCTAAGGCTTCTGCTTTTTCGACTAAATCAAATACGTCGCGTGGACACACTTTAAAACACCGACCACAGCCAATACAGGTGTTTTGATTAATGTTTGTAACATAAGCAGGTGTCCACTCAGTTCCACCAAAAGTAACGCCAGTGATAAATTCAGACATGATTGTCTCCCTCTTAAGCCGCTTCAGCGAGTGCGGCAGTTAATTTTTGGTTCGCTTCATCCCAAGCCAAGCAGGCTTGGTAAGTTGCTTCTGCAATACCCATGAGCTCCTTATAGCCATCGGGTAGTTTATCTTCAATCAGGTCATGCAGCTCCATGGCCTGTTCACTCGCTAAACGTTTGGTCTTTTTAACTTCTTTTTCCAGCTTTCTTATCTCTTCAGGGCTCATATACAAACTCCTTAGTCAGTCGCTGCACTGTTGTATTTTTCGATTAAACCTAATGCTTTCTCTATCGCTTTTTCGCTTTTCTCACACAAGTCTTCAAGGCTAGAAAAACCAAAGCGATGCGTATCACGTAATATCTTGTCCACCACGATCAGTTTTCCCACCATAATCAACGCACGACCAAAACCTTCATGAGTAATATTGATCATGGGAGCGGCCATTAAGCCGGATTTCTTTTCAATCAGTGTGGCCAAGGAGTTGTAATACGCTTTTAAACGGGCAATAGTGATTTCTTCTGGATCACCGATGACTGGGATTTTTTGTTTACGTTCTTTAGTTAACACAACAGGGTCAATGATACGGGCTTCAGACCAGCCTTCATAGGTGTCATAGGTGTCAATGGCACGTAATTGTTTGATATAATCTTTGACGATATCGGATTGTAGATTGACATCATCTTCTTGTACAACGAGTTCAGGGGCAGCCATTTTTTTTCCTCAGTGTGGTTAGTTGAGTGTGCGCAACGTCATTGCGCTAACCCATGTTACATATAAAACAGTCTTTATTAATTTATTCGTCCCAGCCTTCATCTTCCATTTTATTAAATCGGTCAGGGTCGGGGCCCTTGTTTTGATTAATCGCTTTAGCCAACCAACTGGAAGGACCCGCTTTCATTTCATTTTGTAAATCTACAATGAGATCTTTAATCTTGCTACCATCATGTACTTTGACCGGTTGGATTCCTTTAAGAATGAGTTGATTAATGGCTGAGCCTCCGACTGCCTGGCAATACACTGCCGCACAACCATTCAATAAATCAATCTTGACCGATAGCTTGTCTTCATTGCCATCTTGACTCAGTTCTCCAAACTGCGAGACTTCCAGTAATTCCGATTTTTCCATATCCACCGCATAGAGGGCGAAAGATTTTGCTGAACCAAAATGTTGATTAACGGTTTCCATATCAGTGGTCGCAAACGCGACTTTTATTGCAGTATCCATAAAACTCCTGTTCTCATTAGCTTGCACAACGTGCATTCGACGGGTTAATGACATGACGACGGTGGGTAGTCGGTGAGTTCTGATGCGGGCTTTTGTCCATAAATAGAACGATAAGCCGCTATTTCTTCATGTGAAAAATTGATCACTAAATTAGCCAGATCAAACAGCGTTTGCCGAGTGCCCCGATAACCAATCCAGGTTTTTTGATAACCTCCGATAATGTCGTACAAAGGAAAGCCCGCGCGTAAAATAGGTACACCTAAACGCTCAGCGGTATCAACAGCATGAGAGTTACCAATCACTAATTGGGCTTTATGTTCTCTGCTAGACAATTCCATATCTTCAAGGTCACCAATTTTAATCGTAGCCACCGGAATTTTTGTCAATAAAGGCACGTTGCAAGAAGTGACGGCTGTCACCACCTCAGCGCCCATTTCTTGAACAAGGTCTACAAAAGCACTTAATAAATCCGCGTCGGCAGCAATAGCAATGCGTAATTGTCCCAGCATAAAATGCGTATCTAACATAGCATCCTGTAACTGCGCCCGCTGGCGTTCAATACGTTCAGGTACTTCACGTCCACTGATTTCAATCAATGCACTGATCAGGGCATCGTTGGCTTTTAAGCCGTAGAGATGACCTAAAGTATACGTAGGGACTCCGGTTTTTTCTTCTAATACTTCGGCGGCTTTATTGAGTGACTCTCCAATAACAATCGTGGCTAAGGCATCACCGACCGTCAACAATTCAGATAGAGGTGTACCACCAATGGTGACCGGACTAAAATCTTCATCCGTTAAACAGCCATCCAGAGAATCAGAAATGTCAGGGATAAACACCGGTCTGAGTTGAAACTGTTCAAAGATATCCCGTAGGGCTTCTAAATCACCGGGGGTTAAAATATAGCTGGCTAACACATTGACCTGTTTTTTGCGTTTGCCAGGATACGTGCCCGCAGTTTTTGCATCTGGAACAACGGCACGTAAGATCTCTGTCAGTGTGGCAGCATAGCCGGTTTCAACACTGCCCGTAAAGTCAGGGGTATTAACACCCACCACAGCAATATCCGCAAACTCTGGATGAGCGTCTTTAAATTCTCTGACATTACGGTGTACATCCGCGCCTTGGGTTTCAGCCAGACCGGTTGTCAAAATAGTAATTAAAGCGGGACGTGATTTCTCAGCAATGGTTTTAATGCCTTCACGGACATTTTCATCCGCACCCATGACTGAGCTACCTTGATCCATTGCCGTACTTTGTAAGGGGATAGGCTCTCTGAAGTGCCGAACAAAGAATACTTTGGCAAATGCGGTACAGCCTTGTGAACCGTGCAGCATGGGCATGGCACGATTAAAACCCAAGGTCGCTAAAGAACCGCCAATCGGTTGACTGGCTTTTAAGGGATTAACCGATAAGGCTTTATTTCTTTTTAAGATGTCAGCCATTAAGCACACTCCACCGTTGTCGATACAGCGGCTGTTTGTGGTTTAACTTTCCACGGAGCCGGGGCTCTTACCGCTTCCCATACTGGACTTTCAATGGTGAGGGCTAATTGTCTGACCAACTCCAACATACCGCGATACCCTTCATAACCGAACTCGCGTTCCTGGTTAATATCCAGAAAAGGTACTTTAGCTTTTAAGGCGGTGTACATGTTACGACCACCGGCAATTAAAATGTCAGCCTTGTAGTCATGGACAATTTTAAGCAAAGCTCTTGGGCTACCATCATCAATCATCACGGTATCTTCACCCATGAGTTCACGGATTCTGGCCTTGTCTTCTTCGGTTGATTTTTTAGTACCGGTTGCTACGACGACCATGCCTAAATCTTGTAAGGCAGAGATCACTGACCAACTCTTAACGCCGCCGGTAAATAATAAAACCCGCTTACCTTTAAGGCGTTCTTTCCAAGGCTCAAGTTCTTTTCTAATCTGGGTTTCTTCACGCAGTATCAAGGCATCGGTACGTGCGGTTAAGTCGTCATCATTAAGAGCCTTGGCAAAGTCTCTTAAAGACTGACTGGTATCCGTAATCCCGTAAAAACTGCCTTCAAACCAGGGTGTGCCATACTGTTGATTTAACTTTCTGGCGACATTAACCATCGCTTTAGAGCAGACCATCATATTCACTTCGGCTTTGTGCATGGTTTGCACTTCACGGAACCGGGCATCACCGGATAAGGTACACAGAATACGTAAGCCCAGTTCATCGAGCAGCGGTAATACATGCCAGAACTCACCGGCTATATTGTATTCGCCTACCAAATTCACATCATGAACCTTAAAGTTAGGTGTGACGGCAGGAAAGTTTGTACGATCCGCTTCGGGTAAGGGGTCAGGGTCACGGGTACCAATCACATGATTAACCATGGCATCACCTGCAATCCGATTGCCCAGATTTTTAGTACCATAAAAACCCGCGCTATCAATCGGCACCACCGGCACACCCCAACGCTCTTGCGCTGATTTACACACGGCATTAATGTCATCGCCTATCAAGGCAGGAACACAGGTGTTATAAATAAACACCGCTGGTGGAGAGTAGGTATCAATGGCCTGTTTAATCGCATGAAACAAGCGTTTCTCTGCCCGCCCCATGACAATATCCTGCTCGGTTAAATCGGTGGTCATGCCGATGCGATAGAGTGTCGCTCCCGATGAACGGGTCCCCCGGTTATCCCAGGAACTGCCAGCACAGGCAATCGGGCCGTGGACAATATGGGCTACGTCAGCAATAGGCAGTAAAGCTATTTGGGCACCGTCGAAAGCACAGCCACCCGCAGAAGCGCCGGGTTTAGGCTTTGCACAGCCGGACTTTTCTTTCTTGTTGTGCTCACAAGCCGGTTCATCCAGCAATACCGCAATGTCTTTTGTCGATTTCATAGTTGCTTATATCAATTAGCTACGTTTAATTTGATATAAGCAATCAATATGCCATTTGGTAATTACTTGAAATTATTGAGGTTAGGTGTGTGTTGTTTTGTAGGAAAGCTTACAAATTAGATGAGGGAAGCTAACAAGAGGGCAAAATTGTTAGAATGCTTGAGGGGTTAGTTTTTTTGTAGTTATTCACCTCCCCCTTTGAAAAAGGGGAGAGCAAAGCGAGGGAGCAGAGGGGGGATTTATCTAATAAAATCTCCCCTAACCCCTCTTTGTAAAAGAGGGTGACTGAATAAATATTTTAGGTTACTTAGTGATAGCTTGACGCCATTCACGCCAGGAAATAACCAGAAAGAAAAAGATAAACCGGTTGACTTGTTAAAAAGCCCGAATAGCCCGTACTCCCAGCGCGTAGTCTTTATTGTAATTAACCTTGGAGCCATTGTTGAAGTCCTGGTAATCCGCGTAGATACTATTGTCTTCTGTAGAACTCCAGTAACCGGGCTTATCCAAACCACCTACAACAGCTCTTTGTCTATATAATAAATTCAATTCCTCTTTTGAGGGTAAATACCAATCTTCGTAACATGTTTCGTTTGTATGGGAATTTGTTACTGTACAGGGCGTTACACCGTTGCCTTGCACTTTATAATTTGCAGCTACTATTGCCGCAAAATAACCGGACCTATTATCACTCAGTTGCTTTTTTACGATTATTTCCGTGTTTTTTGCGCCCTCATAAACGCCATCCCTGGTTGCTTCAGTAACCTTATAACCTGAGTTGAATACACTTACATTAGACCACGGTACTGACCCACTTTGATCGGTCAGGGCTGCAATTAAGCCATGTTTGCCATTCGGAGCGATGTAAAAAACAATACCTCCTTGATAGACTTCACCTATAGATTTAGGTGTCTGGGATGCTTGCACAGTAGAAAACGACAGTGGAGTGCCCATCAATAGGTATACAACCAATAATTTTAATACGTTATTTCTCATCGTTTTTTTTCCAAATTAATAACATTAACAGTTACAACAAACCCCAAGTAATGCTTTAATTATAGGGGGTTTTCGGCATCCTTCATAGCGGCCTAAAAGTAGTTGACACTTTTGATGTCAATAAAAAATTAACAACAAGCTACCGTAGCCATTAAAAAACGGCCAGTGACTTTAAAGATAAACGGCTTAGCT
>Ga0073936_10007479_pt1 | contig 14114 bp, 6 predicted proteins | sample AliMusrvi5mmetaG_FD_87041 | JGI IMG/M metagenome (GOLD analysis project Ga0073936, IMG submission 87041) | Freshwater lake bacterial and archeal communities from Alinen Mustajarvi, Finland, to study Microbial Dark Matter (Phase II) - Alinen... | ecosystem: Environmental > Aquatic > Freshwater >... | reverse complement strand
GCAAAGTTGACTTTCTTTTCATTTGGGCATGCCCAAATGAAAAGAAAACTGTGCACCATTGTTACCAAATTCTGTGTATTCTTATTTACCGAAAACTGTGCATTGTTATTTACCGATTACAAGGGCCCCTTTTAGCAAGAACTTGATGATTAATTTTAACTATAGATTGATCAAAAATTCTACTTTTTCGATTGGTTACTATTATCGTGAACGACAAGACCAGATGGAACCAATGATGTTTAATTACAACGAGCGCTCGATCAGATTAAATCTCAACAATCGATTCGATCATTTCGGAATCGAACTTATGGGTGAATATGGGAAAACGGACAATCTATTGTTAGATAAGAAAGATAGATTAGACGATCTTTTCAGAAGCCGCATCACATTAAACTGTCAAATATCTAAAAAATTTAATATGGGTGGTTTTATATGTTATCAGCAAAATAACCGCTATCTTTTAAATAATTACAAAAGTTGGATTTACGGAATTAATGCGAATGGGGCAATAAGTAAAAAATTGAGTCTATCTATCAATTATCAAAATACTTATAATATTGAAGAGTATAACTATGATAGAAGTCTCTTAGATGGACGTATCACTTATTCACCAAACAAGAATAATCGATTTGAAATTTTGGGAAGGTATCATTTAACAAAGAATTCAATGGATGTCAAACAAATAACCATTGAAGCAAGATATACGCACAACTTTAATGTTCCCATAAGTAAAAAGAAAAACCTTGGCAAACTTTCTGGTAGAGTGATCAATAAAGGGGTAAAAACCATCGAAGGGATTGTTCTATCCATAGGTTCCGACCAGGCATTAACCGACAAAAACGGAAATTACTATTTCCCAATGCTTCCTGCCGGGAACTATTACCTGATGATCGATTACTCGAAGGCGGGCGTGTTCGCAGTACCCGAAACACCGGGACCTTACCAAATTGAAATATTGCCCAGAGGGGCAACAAAATTCGATATCGCGCTTACGCAGTCAGCAAAAATAACAGGCGAGGTATCCATCCTGAAAGAGGTCTCCGACGAGGATAAGAGCTATGCCGGGATCAGGGAGAGGCTGGGGAAACTGCTGGTCGAGGCCAAAAACGGCAGTGAGGTGTACCGCAATTTTACCAAAGATAACGGAGAATTCTCGTTCGAGAGCCTAAGGCCGGGTCAGTGGAGCGTAAGAGTGTACCAGGCCGGGATACCCAAAGAGTATGAACTGGTTACCGATCAGTTTAACGTTGGGCTGGCCTCCGGTCAGAGCGAACATATCGAGGTGAAGGTAAAAGAGGTGCGCCGTCGGATCAAATTCCAGACTTTCATCAACACCACTCCCCCATCGGCCAATCAACCTGCAAAAACAGGGGCTCCATCAGGCAAAACAGGTGCATCGAATGGCACTTCAAAATCCAAACCAATCAGTAAATCGGTGGTTAAACCGCAGGGCAAACCGATCGTTTCGGATACTACGCGGATAAAACAATCCCTGAAACAGGTATCGTTAAATGTGCATGATCCAAAGGACGCTTCCGAAGCGGTGGAGTACCGGGTACAGATCGGGGCTTACGAACAACCTCTGGGCTCCACCACCGAATTAGCCGAAAAATTAAAGATCACCGATAAGATTGTTGAAGGGTTCTTCAACGGGAAATATATCTACACGATCGGTTCGTATAAGAGCCAGCTTGAGGCGACCGTGAGAAATGAAGCCATTAAGAAAAGCACAACTACGATTATTCCGTTTGTGGTTAGTTTCAGAAACGGGGTGAGAACGCCAAAGATGGAGAAGACCCAGCTGGCGGTAAAATAAGTTCTTAAATTAATGTTCAGCCCGCCAATTGGCGGAGCCGGGGGGTGTGGGTGATTCACTAACCCCCGGAAGACCGGAAGTCATTAATATTTAAGTCCTTCGGACTTGCGTTCATTGGAAATCCTGCAAGGGTTTAAAATTAATGAGAGGTTGTCTTAAAAGGTGAAAACCAACCGCAATGGTCGCAGAGGAAATACGCAAAGGTCGCAAAGACCATTAAGGCAATAACTTAGCTTCGTGTTCTTTGCGCCTTCTTTGCGCACTTTGCGGTTAAAACAAAGACACCAAATGGTGAAGTAACCAGGACCCAGAAAGGGTTCAATATATTGATAAGTAGACATATATACGATATTATTGCGATGAAAACGATCAAACAAATGGCTAATACAATGATAGGATGCATCTTTTTGATGTTCATCGCTCTTGTTACAGATGGCCAGAACACCGTTTCCATCTCAGCCGGTCCGGCAGTAAACCTTACTTTTGCGGCGCCAACCATCGCAGGCAATCCCCTTCTGGCGGTGACCGACAACAGCAGGTGGCTAAACTACAATATTACTGGCACTACCACTACCCATTCGATCAGCGCCCGGCTTGAGACGGCGCTTCCCGATGGTCTGCAGTTGCAGATCGTGGCCGGCGTCTATCAGGGGACCTGGGGCGGCTCTGCCTTAAAGCCCAATCAGCGCGGGGCGAAATATTACGACAGCACGCCATTGCAGGATACCCCGGGGATACCTGCCACAGTAGTAACCCTCTCACTGATCGATCAGGTGATCGTGAGCAATATCGGCACCTTCGACACAGGCACCGGTGCATATCTGGGGCATCAGCTCACCTACACGATGAGAATCTCCGATTATTCAAAAGTGAGGGCAGTCTCCTCGAATGTGAGTGTTCTTTATACCATTACACAACCCTAATATCAGCAAAACATGATTAAAAGGTTGAAGGATATTACAGTTTTCGTCATTGCACTGGTCTTGTTGCCGGGTATCAGCCGCAATTCCTTTGCGGTGACCTATTATACCCAGGCAAGCGGCAGTGCATCCAATACATCCAGCTGGTGGACCTTAACCAGCGGCGGCGGGACCCACCCGGCAAATTTTACCACGGCCGCCGATATTTTCACGGTTCAGAATGGTCATACCATGACGACTTCCGGAAACGGTACCTGGACCGTGGCAGGAACGGTTGTCATCAACAGCGGGGGGATACTAACCGTCAGGGCCACGAATCTGGGGGCATTGACCATCAACGGCGGCGGCACAATGACCACCAACCGGACCCTTACCGTTAATGGTGCGACCAATATTACGGGAACCATCAATTTTTCCGCGACCAGTACAACCTCCCGTTTGATAACTTTAACGGGTGACATTACCCTGAACAGTGGTGCGGTATGGAACGTCCCGGCCACTGGAAATGGCGCCAACAATACCTTTACGATCGGGGGAAACTTCACCAATAATGCCACCTCCTTCAATGATTTGGGGACGGGGGTGCATACTTTCAGCGGGACGGCAAAAACCTTTGGCGGCGCCACAACCACCTCGATTGGAAGTGTTACAATCACCGGGACCCGCACAAATTCCGGGACACTTACGGTCAGAACAACTTTGGCAGGTACGGGGGGCTTAACCAATGGAAACGGGACTGCCGGCACACTGAACCTGGGAGGATCGATTTCTGTAACCACCCTCACCGCAACGGCTGCCAATAACCTGGTCAATTACACGGGAGTTGCCCAGACCGCCAGGGTTACAACCTACGTAAATCTTACTTTATCGGGTTCAGGGGCAACGACATTCGCCACTACTCCCACCGTTAACGGGATACTTTCGATGGAAGGGACTGCTATTATCGTAGTAACCACGGGAGTGGTCACCTACGGTGCAAATGCAACACTTCAGTACAACACGGCAACAGCCAGAACAGCTTCAACTGAGGAGTGGATCACCCCTTTTGTGGGTTCGGGTGGGATCATCATTAAAAATACAGGGGCAATCATGACACCAGGCGCTGTCCAAATCGGGAGTAACACCAGTGTCCCTTTGAATATTAACAGCGGCGCCACCTTAACTCCCGGCGCTAACCTTTTAACATTCCATGGTGATTTTATCAATGCGGGTACCATAACCAGCGGTTCATTTGGGGTAACGATTGCCGGAACTGTCACAACACAGTCTATCGCAGGATTTACCACCACAGGCGGCGTTACCTTAAATAAAACGGCGGGTACAGCCACGTTGCAGGGAAATGTCAGCGGAGGGCCATTGACTATTAACGGCACGGGGGGAACCTTAAATCTGGGCACCGGACTGACCCACACCTTTGCGGGCGATGTGAACCTGATGAACGGTACATTAAACGGGGGGAGCAGCAGGCTTAATGAAAATAATATCAGCGCAACGGCATGGAATGGTGTCGGGACGCTCTTTACTGCCGGAACGGGAACGGTAAATTTCGGCGGGGGGGCCCAATCGCTTGCGGCAACAGGCACAACTACCTTTAACAATTTAACTGTTTCCAATTCGGGATTGAAAATCTTTAGTAACATCCCGGTAGTTAACGGGATATTTTCAATGGAGGGATATGCAACCGTTTCTGCTGCACCAACCTATGGGTCTGCTGCCACGCTTCAATATAACACTGTGGTATCCAGAACCGTGGGAGTGGAATGGATCACTCCATTTGTGGCTTCGGGTGGTGTGGTTATTGCAAATACCGGAACGATCACGATGAGTGGGGCCAGGGTATTCAATTCCACAGCTCCGCTGACGGTTAACAGCGGTTCCGCGATGTCGATGTCTGCTTTTTTGCTCACCTTAAACGGAAATTTTGTTAATAACGGAGGAACGGCAAGCGGTACGACAGGGGGAGTGACCATAACCGGTACTGCCACCCAGAGTATCGGAGCTTTTACCACCACAGGAACTGTTTTGATGAGCAAAACCGGTGGTGTGGCCACATTAGCCGGAAATGTTAACGGGGCGGGTCTGACCATTAATGGTTCGGGTGGCGCCTTAAACCTGGGGGCGGTGTTAACCCACACCTTTACAGGGGATATTACCCTGACTGCAGGGGCATTAAACGGCGGGAGCAGCACGCTCAATGAGAATAACATCAGTGCAACGGCATGGAATGGGACCGGAAGTTTGTTTACACCGGCAAGCAGCACCATTAATTTTGGAGCAGCCGGCGCTCAGACCCTGGCAGCTTCGGGATTGTCATTCTATAATCTTACCCTTTCCGGTTCGGGGACTAAAACATTCTCCTCCGCTTCAGTAATGTCTAATAACCTTGCTTTTAGCGGAACAGCGGTAGCAAATCTGGGATCGGTCGACCATAATTCGAAATCGCTCTCCTTTAGCGGGACCAATCAGGCCTCCGGTACATGGGGCGGGACTGCATCGCAGGCTGCCAATGTAAACAATACCTGGTTTCTTTCGACCGCAACGGGCGCTTTGAATGTCAATTGTACTGCACCTGCAGCGCCAACAAGCGGAGGAAATCAAACCATTTGCGCCGGACAGACCATCCCTGCATTAGCTGTAACCGTGGTCAGCGGCACTGCAGACTGGTATTCACAGGCAAGCGGGGGAACCCTGCTGGCTAATAACTCTTTGACTTATACCCCTTCGGCAGCTGGCACATTCTATGCTGAGACCGATAACGGAGGTTGTTTAAGTCCGACCCGGACAGCTGTCACCCTCACTGTGAATCCAGGCCCAACCCTGCTCTCCTTAACCGGAAGTTCAATTTGTATGAACCCGGGGGGCAACGGAACCATTACTTCAACCACTTCGGTTAGTGGGGTGAATTATCAGTTGTATAATTCCAGCAATGTCGCCCAGGGAGCGGCAAAGGCTGGTACAGGTTCCGGGCTTAGCTGGACGGCTCTTCCTGTAGGTACGGGATATTATGTAAAAGGGACCAATTCATCAACTTCGTGCACTTCGTTCAGCAGCACGGTGGACATATCGGCATATCCCAATCCGGATCCCCTTTCACTGACTGGAAGTACCATATGCGCAAGTCCGGGTACTGATGGGAATATTTCTTCCACAACTTCAGCAATAGGTGTGAACTATCAGTTGTATGACGGAAGCAATTCACTAGTTCAGACAGCTCAGCCCGGAACAGGAACAGGTCTTGTCTGGGCGAATCTTACTGCCGGTACCGGATATAATGTAAAAGGGACAGATGCTACCACCTTATGCGTTTCCACGAACAGCAACGCTGTGGCGATATCGACCACCCCTAATCCTGTAGCACTCGTACTGACAGGAAGTACCATTTGTGTAACTCCGGGTACCGATGGGACAATTACCTCTTCAACCTCCCAGACAGGTGTCGACTACCAGTTGTATGACATAAACGATCTTGAAGTTGGAACTCCGGTTCCGGGCACGGGATCGGGACTTACCTGGACAACGCTCACGGCGGCAAGCGGGTATTATGCAGTGGGAACCAATTCAATAACGTTATGTGATGCGGCTAACAGCAATACGGTAAGTGTGATCACGACTCCCAATCCTACGATTACAATTTCTTCAACCGCCGCAGCCGTATGTCTGAGTACCAGTTTGCAGTCGACTACTCTTTCATACAGTGCCACAACCGATTCCCCAACCAGCTATACCATAACCTGGAATAGCGCTGCACATACCGCAGGTTTGGTTGATGTGGCAACCACCACACTGCCGGTTAGCCCGGTCTCTTTTCCGGTGGCCGCCAATGTAGCGGGTGGCACCTACACTGGTACACTTACGGTGACCAATGCAGGCGGATGTGTGAGTCCGGGATATTCATTTACCTTAAAGGTGAATACAGCCCCTGTGGCGCCAACAGGCAGCGCTTCCCAGATTTTCTGTAGTGGCTCCACCGTCTCAAATCTGTCGGCAACAGGTTCCAATATCACATGGTATGCCACACCAAGCGGGGGGAGCGCTTTATCCGCTTCCCTGGTTTTGGTCAATGGTACGCATTATTATGCCAGTCAGACGGGGAGTGGTTGTGAGAGCTCCTCAAGGCTGGATGTGACCGCGATTGTGGTAAGTACGGGTTCATGGATCGGGACAACCAGTACCAACTGGTTTACAACGACCAACTGGTGCGGGGGGGCATTACCCACCTCATCAACCAACGTAACGATTGCAGCAGGTTTAACCAATTATCCCTCAATTGGAACCACCGGTGCAGTTTGTAATAATATCACGATCGCCACCGGCGCTTCATTGACGATTACCAGTACAAATACACTGACCGTATCGGGCAGCTGGAGCAACAGCGGAACTTTCACGGCAAACAGTTCAACGGTTGTTTTCAATGGGTCAGGAACGGCCAATATTGGGGCGGGGAATTTCAATAACCTTACCTTCAGCGGCGCCGGGGCAAAAACGGCGACCGGTGCATTGACCATTTCAGGAAATGTGAGCATCACCAATAATTTCACGGCCGGTGCATTCACCCATACGGTTGGCGGAAACTGGACCAACAGCGGGACTTTCACGGCTACCGGTTCAACCATCGATTTTAATGGTTCAGGGGCAGGAACCATCGGCGCCGGGAATTTCAATAACCTTACATTCAGCGGCGCCGGAACAAAATCGGCAACAGGTGCACTTGCTATAGCCGGGAATGTGAGCATCACCAATAATTTCACGGCAGGAGCGTTCACCCATACCGTGAGCGGCAACTGGACAAAAAGCGGTACCTTCACCGCAACGGGTTCAACGATCAATTTTGACGGTGCAGGCGCCGGCAACATAGGGGCAAGTAATTTTAACAACATCACCTTTAGCGGCCAAGGAACAAAAACCGCAACGGGAACCCTGAATATCGTAGGGAATGTCACTATTTCGAATAACTTCAGCGCAGGGAGTTTTGGACACAGTGTTCAGGGCAACTGGACCAACAGCGGCAGTTTCACGGCAAATACGGGTACGGTATCTTTTGTTGGAACTTCCTCAACCATCAGTGGTTCCAGCTCCTCTACCTTCAATAACCTCACGATGAATGAATCGGGTGGCGCAACATTGGGAGTTGCAACTTCGGTTGCCGGAGCTTTAACGTTGACTAACGGGAAGATAGACATCGGAATTTATACCCTTACCGTTACATCTTCAGGATCAGTAAGCGGGGGTAGTTCCTCAAGCTATGTGAAAACGAGCAGTACCGGAAGATTAAAACAAACAGTTCCGGGATCAGGTGGTTCAAAGGTCTATCCGGTAGGTAATTCGGCCTATAACCCAATGACAGTTCAATATAACGATATCAATGTCTCAGATAATTTTAGCATCCGTGTAGCCGACGGTACGATAACCAACGCAAACAGTTCCAAAACGATAAACAGGAAATGGTATTTAATTGGAGATGCTGTTGGAATGTCAAATTTAACTTTAACCGCAACTTATAATGCGGGAGAAGAAGGAAGCGGTTTTAGTAATAGTTCAACCCCTCAGATAGGTTATTTTGACGGTACCTCCTGGGCTTATCGCCTGATTGCCTCCGGTTCGGGTACAACCACATTTACCGCAGTAGGCTCGGCGCCCGATTTTACCAACACCTCAGGATGCTTTGTTTTGGGAAGCGGCGACGCTTTTAGCGCCTGTAAATTTGCTGTTACTAACCTTGACCCTGTAAATCCCTCCTTAGGTGTGGCGAATACGACCATTACGGTTCAATCGCAAAATAGTAACACCATTCCAACCATGGTGGCAAGCGCAACCGGGTTCTCTTTAACCTGTGCAAATACAACAATGTCAACTTCACCCACGGGGACGATAGCACAATATACCTATCAAACGACAGTTTCGGGTATTGCATTTACAACATCAACATATGACACAGGGACCTCAGCCTATATTCATAATGCAACTGTAACAGCAACCCAAACATCCGGCGATGTACTTACAGCGGGCACAAGTGCGGTTTTTGATGTTTTGCTGGGAACCATTTATGAACCTGTGGCAACAGAAAACTGGGATGCTGCAAACGGATGGAGAAAGAGTATTGATGGAGGTTCTACCTGGACCAACCCGGCGTCGCTTCCTGCCAGCAACATTTTTGGTGAAACTGATCTGATACGAATTCCATTGGGTATTACCCTCACTGCAAATGTTACTGCCTCATTCTATTCCATATTGGTTTATGGTATCCTGGATGTTAACAGTTCAGGATCTTTGACAGTTAATCACGCACCGAGTGATGTTGATTATAATATACACGTTCATGGAACTTTAAAAAATTCGGGCGGAACGCTCACCAACAGCAATCCTGCCTATCCGTTCGAAATTCATGGCGGAACCTACTGGCATAACATGGACGGTGGAAGTATCCCGGTTTGTACATTTTCAACATTAAATTCAACGCCATCGACCTGTAAGTTACAGGGAGCAGGTGTTGGCGGGCTAAACCAGGTTTTTGAGAATTTCACACTTACTTCCGGCATTCAAACCCTTACAGGCGATATGACCGTTAACGGAACCCTGATCCTTACAGCTGGGAAAATTACCACAGGAAGTTACCACGTTATCGTCGGATTAAACGGAACAGCCTCTAATTCAGGAGCCGGTTATATCAACGGAACCCTGCGAAGGTATGTGGCAAGTACAGTAACAACGGGTGATTTTCCGGTTGGAGATGCCAGTTATTATGCCCCTTTCTCAATTACAGTTAATTCCGGCACACCCTCCGGGAACGGGTACCTGGATGTATCCACAACAGCTGCACAACCAGCTTCGGCTTCTGGCCTGAGTCAAATAAAATACATTAACCGCAAATGGACGATAACCAACAATGGAGTTGCCGGTATCACAACCTACAACCCGAGCTGCACGTATGCTAATGGCGATAAGGTGGGTAGCCCGACGGCACTCAAGCTGCGTAAATTGACTTCAGGCGTTTGGTACACTACCAATGGTACACCTTCAGGAAATACTGTTACTGCAACAGGTTTGTCGACAGCAGGTTTAACCGCAGCTTCCGACTTTTATATTGGGGATGATGATTGCAGCTCTGCCAATGCAGTATGGCTTGGGAGCATCAGCTCCGATTGGAATACTGCAGGTAACTGGTGCAGCGGATCGGTGCCCAGCGCAACTACAGATGTGACCATCCCATCATCACCGGCCGATCAACCTGTCATAGGATCTGCCGGGGGTAGCTGTAAAAATCTGACAATTGCTTCCAATTCCATGCTGACCATTTCAGGCGCCAATACGCTCGATGTCCATGGAAGCTGGTCAAACAGCGGCACGTTTACGGCAGGAACAGGAACCGTTTCATTCACCGGCCTTTCTGCTCAGTCAATCACAGGAACAACGATCTTTAACAATCTGACCATTAATAATACCACTGGTGTTACCGCTGCAAATGATATGACTGTTAACGGTGCATTAACCCTTACCAGCGCTAACCCTGATGCCACCCATGGAACCCTGGATATGGGGAGTCATACGCTTAGTTTACTGAATGCTTCGGCAAGTATCACCGGAACAGGCGATGTCACCGGAGTGATCAAAAGACACCATACCTTTACCCCTAATACTTCCTATCAGTTTGGAAATCAATATACCACCCTGAATTTTTTAAATACAGGAACTCAACCCGATGAGGTGAGTTGCAGGATCAGTATGGGTGCCGCGCCATGGTGGAGAACAGGGGGAGTAAAGCGCTATTACAGCTTTGCCCAGACAGGAACCGCCGGTACTGATCAAGTCACCTTAAACCTAAGTTATCTTACTTCTGAATTAAACAGCAACGACGAAACAAAACTCGTTTTGTGGGATCACCATTATACAGGCGGGGATACGGATGAACATGGTAAATCAAATAACAGTACCACTAATCATTGGATCGGATTATCCGGACGTACGATTACCTATGTTGCACCAACAAGCATTGATAATAAAGAATGGGGTCTGGCAAATTACAGTGCGACCAAAAATACATGGGTTGGGGCATATAGCACCGACTGGAGTGATGGAACGAACTGGACAGCAGGTCATGCGCCTTTGACAACGGAAGATGTGCTCATTCCTGATGTCTCGTCCGGATCAAACAGAACTCCCGTTTTAACTTCAAATGTTGAAATTAAGACACTCGAAATTGCAACTGGCGCAACGCTTACTGCAGGTTCATTTGGTTTGACCATTAACGGATATAACGAGGCATGGCAGAATAACGGAACCTTTGTCCCCGGAACAGGAATCGTAAATATTACTAATGGTAATCTAAATCACATTGTTGCTATTTCAGGAACTACTCAATTCAACAATCTTGCTATTGCAGCGAATACCTTTGTAAAACCAGGTACAGGCAGTGTGATTAAGATTTCAGGCCTGGTTAACGGCGACGTAAGCTCCATAGTCGATTTATCGGCGCTTAATAATTTGGTGGAATATAATGGCACCGACCAATATATTGTCAATCCGTCGACCACAGGTTTTGCCGGAAGAGGCTATTACAACCTGGTAATCAGTGGCACAGGTGCCTACCTTGTCGACGACCTTGATATTTCAGGCAATTTTACCAATAACGGAGGTTTGGATGTTGGAAGCGGTACGGTTTCTATTACAGGCACAACACCTCAGACTATTACCGGAACTACGGCTCCCGTCTTCAATAACCTGACCATTAATAATTCAGCCGGCGTAACTGCTTCTTCAAATTTGACCGTAAACGGAACGCTTTACCTTGAAAGTGATAATCCTGCCTCGCTTGACCGGGGAACATTGGCATTGGCGACCGGTAAAACCCTGAATCTGGGGGTCGATGCCACTACCACGGGAACAGGTGATGTTTCGGGAATAATCAACAGAACAAACGCTTTTGTTCCCAATACTTTCTATTCTTTCGGGAATGTAAATCAGGGATTGACCTTCCCTCTGGTATCCGGACAGACTTTACCCACCTCGGTAACTGTGAGAGTAACCATTGGAACAGCTCCATCGTGGGGCACGGCAGGCGCTGATAATCCTTCCAATATTACCAGAAGGATCTACGAAATGGAACATGTTGGTGGTTCAGCGACAAAGGCCATCTTCCGTATTAATTACAAAGACAATGAACTGGCAGATGGTGTCAACGAAAGTACACTGTCGATATGGAGCTATTATGTCCCTGCCAGCAGTAAGACGGATGAAGGTTGGTCAAACTACGATGCAAGTTCCAATTTTATTTCAATATCTGATGTCGATTTTGCCACTATTCCATCGGGAACGCTTGGTGATTTTCAGGTGGCTATTGCCCCCACTTCATCTTTGTTTAAAACCTGGAACGGGAGCAGCAGCACCAATTGGAATACACCATCCAACTGGACTCCCAGCGGCGTTCCGACTATCAGTTATGGGGTGATCATACCAGATGCCAATACAACTGTATATCAGCCAACATTACCTGCTTTTGGTTCAACTCAGGCAGCATGCGAGTACCTAATTATTGAAACTGGTGGTGTCCTTAATTCCGGGTCCGGTGACAACGCTACCCTCACCATTGTTGACGGTGTTGTCGGAGATGCATGGGGATGTGAAGCGGGTGGAACTTTCAATGCCGGTAATAGTACGGTTTTATTCGCTGTTCCTGGCACGGATGCTGCTTCAATAAGCGGAAGCACAGATTTTTATAATGTTACGATCACCGGTGCGGCCGGAAGTAAACTGAGACCTGGCGCCGATTGTTATATAGGTATTGCCGGAACGCTGGATATTTCCGCGGGCTACCTTGCCGCTGCTACCAATGAAAACGCCATCGAGTTCAAGGGGAATAGCACACAGGTCATTCCTAACCCAAACGGAAGTACACCGGGTTATCATAACCTGATCTTAAGTGGTTCGGGAACTAAAATCCTCGCTGCAACACTGAATGTCGTAGATGAATTTACCAATAATACAACAGCAACCAATAAAGTTGATGCCGCAACCAATAGCGCTACGGTTATATTTAATGGCATCGCGTATGGGCAGGTTATTGGCGGGACAACAGTCACTAACTTCAACAACCTTTCGCTCAATAATAATTACGGGCTTTCCCTGGAACAAAACGCCAATGTTGCTGGTACGCTCACTTTCACTTCCGGAATAATAAACACCGATGTCAACCAATTAATTATAGACAAGGCAGGTATTGTCAGCGGAGCAGGCGCAGGTAAATATGTCAATGGGAATTTGCAGAAGGGGATCGGCGCTTCAACTGCGTCCAAAACTTTTGAAATCGGAAATAGTTCAGATTATTTACCGGTAACCATCGATTTTTCGGGCACGGCAACCAATGGTACAGGGAATATCACCTGCAGCACCACGGATGGCAAACATCCTTATTATATTTCCTCGGGTCTTAGTCAGTCAAAATACCTCAACAGGTACTGGACCGTTACAAATGGCGGCGTTACGTTCGGAACCTATGACGCAACATTTACTTTTGTTAATCCGGGAGATTTGACCGGATCGCCAACCGTTTCAAATTTAATCATCAGCAAGTACGATGGCGCCTGGCATGCTGCAACTACCGGGACCTCAACCTGAACTACAGTAAAGACAACCGGCAATACCTCCTTTAGTGATTTTATTGCGGGTGAGGCGTTATCCTATGCGACAGATTATTTCCGTTCGGCAGTAACAACGGGTAATTGGAATTCCCCCTCAACATGGGAGAGTTCATCCGACAGCATCACGTGGAATCCGGCATCTCTGACTCCTGATAACAAAGCCCATTCAATTACTATTTCAAGCGGCCATACAGTAACGGTTTCTGCCACAGCAACTGCAAGTAATCTGTACATAAATGGTACACTTTCTTCGGGTAGCGCCATTGGTTTAAGTATTAATGGCATCTGGAAAAATAACGGCACTTTTAATGCCGGCACAGGAACAATTACCTTTAACGGAACGACCACCATCGCTGGTACATCCACCAATTCGTTCAATCATCTGACTATATCCGGCACACTTACAGGCCCTTCGGCCGGGACAATTAATGTGGCCGGGAACTGGAGTAACAGCGGTGAATTTACCCATAACAGCGGTACGGTTAACTTTAACGGAACTTCACCACAAACCATCAGTGGTTCAAATAGCTTTGATAATTTAACCATCAACAACAGCGCAGGTGTCAGCGCCCTGGCCAATCTGACTGTTAATGGTGAACTTAAGCTAAGCAGCGCCAACCCCTCCTCCACAAAAGGGACATTGTACATGGGCCATATTCCTGATAACGAATCAATTCTTTATATGGGCGCTAACTCCACCACCACGGGTATTGGCGATGTGTCGGGATATATCAACCGTTCCTATTT
>Ga0073936_10007472_pt1 | contig 14121 bp, 15 predicted proteins | sample AliMusrvi5mmetaG_FD_87041 | JGI IMG/M metagenome (GOLD analysis project Ga0073936, IMG submission 87041) | Freshwater lake bacterial and archeal communities from Alinen Mustajarvi, Finland, to study Microbial Dark Matter (Phase II) - Alinen... | ecosystem: Environmental > Aquatic > Freshwater >... | reverse complement strand
ATTTGAGCCTATACCCTTAATATCTTTTTTTGAGATACTTTGATTATTGATAAAAAAGCGTACTTTCTCTTTTTTTATCTGTCTAAAAACATTGATATCCTCATTTTCTATACCAAAATCATCACCTAATATATTCCAGTTTATCTGAGATTCACAAAGGGCCGCACCGCCATCGGATAAACCAAATGTACTAAGGATAGAATCCATCAAAACTGATTTTCCACTTCCACTTGGCCCCGTAAAGACGATAAGTCCGCGAGAAAGGTTCAATTCAATATTTTTAAAACTGAGATAATCTTTAAGATAAAAACGTTCAATCACGCCCTATTCTCCCCATCTGAGTTTCTCTTTGAGAACATCAAAGTAATTAAACTCTTTTTTGTGGATGAGTTTTGCTGGATTTTTAGCGAGTTTGATGCTTATAGTGTCGCCACTTCCAAACTCATGCATATCCTGACCATCGACGATTAAGAGCGCGGATTTGTCCGGTGTTTTCATGTCAATAGAAAAATGCCCAGGAAGTACAACCGGTCTTTGAGTAAGTGAATGTGGACAGATCGGAGTAAGCGAAAAAACATTTGTTAAAGGAAACAAAACCGGTCCGCCGGCTGAAAGATTATAAGCCGTTGAACCTGTTGGAGTCGAGACAATAACGCCATCTCCATAGTAAGTATTAAACGCTTTATCATCCACCAAAGTCTCTATACGAATCATTTTTGATATAGAGGGACGAGTAAGCACGATATCGTTAAATGCATAAATAGTGTCTTCTGATTGGGCAGTTTTAATCGTTGCTTGTAAAACAGATCTATGATCAATGCGAAACTCATTTGTAGTCAAAAGCTTTACAAAATCTTTCATATCGTCGATGGAAAGATCAGCTAAAAAGCCAAGTTTTCCAGCGTGGACACCTAAAATAGGAATCTGATATTTATAAGAGCGTCGCACAACAGAAATAAGTGTGCCATCGCCTCCAATACTGACTAAAATATCACATTTTTGACAAAGTGTATCAAACTCTTGACCCATCACATCAATCATTCCGCCACTGATGCTATCAATAAAAACTTCTATATCGTGAGCTTCAAATAAGTTTTTGATATCGTAGAAAACATCTTTAAGTTCTGGAGTAGAAGGTCTTAAAATAATGCCCACTTTTTTTATATTCATTTTTTTCAAACAAGACTCTTTATGGCTTTTTATTGGTTTATTATACACTTTTTATTTTTTTTGCCAACTTATCTCTAAATAGTAGTCTTAATTTCAATAAAAGCTACAAAGTATGACAGATTGACATTTTTCAGCTCTAAAGGTTACTTTTTAAACTCAAGCTAACTTTGTTTTTTTCCCTATCAATTGCTATCACTTCGATGTGCGAAAGATATTGGTTCAAGCTCACAGCTTCAAGCGGATGAGAAACTCTTTTTCCGCTGATCTTTGAGATATGGATCAGTCCGTCATTTTTAAGACCGATATCTACAAAAGCCCCAAAATCTGTAATATTCCTCACAACTCCCGAAACAATACTTCCCTCATGAAGCATTGAAATGTCCGTAAGTCCGCTTTTAAAAGCGATGGGTGTTAGTTCCATTCTTGGATCAAAGCCCGGTTTTTTAAGTTCAAATATGATATCTTTGAGCGTTTCTTTGCCTACATGTAAGCTTTGTGACACAACTTCAACCTCTATACTATCCAAATCCACGCCCTTTAGTTTTTCAGCAATCTTATAGCTCTCAGGGTGAATACCTGTATTTTCAAGCGGGTTTTTAGCGTCTTTGATGCGGATAAATCCTGCGGCTTGTTCATACGCTTTTTTACCCAAACCCTTTACATGTAAGAGTTCAGATTTTGTTTTAAAGTTTCCATTTTCATCTCTATAAGCGATGATATTTTTGGCCAATTTCTCTCCAATGCCCGCGACAAAAGATAAAAGCGAAGCAGAAGCGGAGTTGATGTCTACTCCCACACGATTTACAAGATCGATTGTGACATCAGAGAGTTTTTTCTCTAGAAGTTTTTGATCAACGTCATGCTGGTATTGCCCTATTCCTAGAGATTTTGGATCTATTTTAACTAAAGTCGCCATCGGATCACGAAGACGCCCAGCGATGGAGATCGCTCCGCGGATCGTTACATCAAGTTTAGGATACTCATCTGAAGCGATTTTTGAGATGCTGTAAATCGAAGCACCCGCCTCTGAGACGATTGTGTAACTGAGTTGTTCCTCTATCTCACTGTTGATTCTTGCGAAAAACTCCTCAGTTTCCCTTGAAGCTGTTCCATTACCAATCGCGATCGCTTTGATATTGTATTTTTTAACAAGCTCTAAAATCTTTCTTTTTGAGTTTTCATAATCTTTCTTCGGCTCTGTCGGGTAGATAACAGCGCAGTCCAAAAAGTTTCCATTTTCATCTAAAACTGCGAGTTTACATCCACTTACAAAGGCGGGATCAACACCCAAAATCACCCGTTTTGTGACAGGTGGAGTGATGAGAAGTTGCGAGAGATTTTTGCCAAAAGTGTTGATGGCTTGTACGTCCGCTTTTTCTTTGAGCTCTGCATGCACTTCGCGCTCGATTGAAGGCAATAAAAGACGTTTGAGCCCATCTTTATAAGCATCAAAAAGCAGTTCTTTAGAGCTTGAAGCATTACGAGGAATTTTATAACTTTTGATATTTTGTTCTATGCGCTCCATATCGACAGTGATCTTCACACTAAGCTCTTTTTCGTTCACACCGCGCATCAAAGCCAGATATCTATGCGATGGAATATAAGCAACTTTTTCACTCTTATCTACAAAGTTTAGAAGTACCCCCTTTTCATTGAAACTTTTGCCCTTTTTAATCTCTAAGTTTCCATGACGCGACATTGTGTTTCGTAGGTTTTCACGCTCTCTCGGCTCTTCTGCATAACGCTCTGCCAAAATATCCTGCGCGCCAGAAATAGCTTCATCTACGCTCTTAAGCGTACCTTTGACAAAACTTTTCGCAAAAGTTAGAAACTCCTCTTTACTCATCTTCGCGCTTTGCAAACTGTTTGCAAGAGGTGTAAGTCCATTTGCCACGGCGACACTCGCTCGAGAGCTTTTTTTCTCTTTAAAAGGACGGTAAATATCTTCTAAAATTCTCAAGTTTTCGGCTTCTTCGATGCTTTTTTGTATCTCAAATGTAAGTGTTGCTCGTTCAGCGATAAGTCTTTTGACATCTTCTTTACGCTCTAAGAGTTTTTTCGTACTTGTGTAGATATCTTCAAAAGCACGAAGGGTTTCATCATCCGCTCCGCCTGTGAGTTCTTTTCGGTAACGAGCAATAAATGGAATTGTCGCACCCTCTTCTAAAAGCTTTAAGATATTAGAGATGATATCAGGTTTGAGATTTGTTTTTTGAGCAAGAAGGTCGAATCATCTTTGCATATTTCATCTTTATAACATTTTTACAAATTATACTTACAAAAGTTTAAGTTTCTTTATTCTATAATTCGTTATATCTTACAAAACATAACAAAATTGTATATCTTTTCTAGATTGTTTTTTGCAATGTTTAGTTTGTAGTTATCGTTATATCAAAAAATAATTAAAGGAATCACCATGTTAACATCTGCAAGAAATACACTTTATGGAACAATCGATTCGGTTGTCAATGGAGTAGTCCAAGCTGAAGTAGTCCTATCTGTAGGATCAGAAAAAATTGTTGCAACTCTTACGAATGAGTCTGTGAAAAATCTAGAGTTGACTGTCGGGTCTAGCGCATATGCTTTGATTAAATCAAGTTCAGTAATTTTGGCAAAAAATAAACCTATGCGTATTAGTGCGAGAAATGTACTCTCTGCAAAAGTTATCGAAGTTATCAAGGGTGCTGTAAATGCCGAAATAAAAATGTCTTTAGGCAATGCGGTACTAACATCTATTATCACAAATGAGTCTTGTACTGAACTAATGATGAAAAAAGATGATGAAGTTTATGCGATTTTCAAAGCATCAAGCGTTATCATCGGAATGCTGTAAGGAGTCTCCTATGAAATTACTCAAATTATCTCTCGTATCTCTGATTTTAGCATCCACTCTCGCTGCTCAAACGATCACAGTTGCCGCTGCGGCCAATATGAAATATGCAGTTACTGATATCGCAAAGGCATTTACTGCACAAAGCGGTATTGATGTAAAAATCATTACGGGGGCATCGGGGAAATTAACACAACAGATTATGAGTGGTGCTCCATATGATGTGTTTTTATCAGCAGATGTTGAGTTTCCTGCGAAACTTGAAAAAGGTGGATTTACTACAACCCCATCACAAGTATATGCATATGGTGCTTTAGTTCTTTGGACTAATACAGGGGTTAATCTGGTAAAAGGTGTAGCAGTTGTGGCTGATCCAGCCATAAAAAAAGTAGCTATTGCTAATCCAAAAACTGCTCCATACGGAATCGAAGCGATGAATGCAATGCGTTTTTATAAAGTTGACGGAGCCGTTACATCTAAACTTATAACCGCAGAATCGATTTCTCAAGCTTCTACTTATGTTGCAACAAAAGCAGTTACTGTAGGATTTGTTGCTAAATCTATCGTGCTTTCTCCGGAGATGAAAAATGTAGGTAAGTGGGTAGAAGTAGATCCGAAATCTTACAACACAATCGATCAAGCGATGGTAGGACTTAAAAATGGAACTCCAGAAAATCAGATAGCAGCAAAAAGATTTTTGCAATTTATGTCATCTGCAAAAACACATGAGATATTAAAAGCAAGTGGATATGCTTTACCAATAAAATAATTAAGGGAAATAAAATGACAAAATTAAGTTTAGCGACAGCACTTATTCTAGGAACGGCAATCTTCGCTCAGGCTGCAGATGATTTTGCAAGCGTATTTAAAGAAGGAAAATTAGATGGACGTATTCGTATCAATTCGATTAATACGGATTGGAATACAAATAATTGGGGCACAAAACCTGATGGCGATAGCAGAGGAACAGCGATTGGCGGTAGTTTAATTTATCAAACAGCAGCGATTTATGGCATAAGTGCAGGAGCTGGTTTTTATACGACTCAATCTTTAGGTATTGGCACAGATGATGCCTCAGATGTTGCAAGTACTACAAATAAAACAAATGGATTTGATAAACCAACTACAGGTTCTGACCTTTTTGCTCGTGGGCCTGGAGCTAAAACAAGTTGGGGAGATGGCTATAGCGTTTTAGCACAAGCTTACCTTCAATATGAGATCGCAAAAAGCAAGATCAAAGGGGGTCATTTCTTAATGAACAACCCGTGGATCACTCCAAATGACACAAAAATGATTCCTGTTGCTGTTGAGGGCGCAAGTTTCGTTTCAAACGATATTTCAAATACAATGATTCAACTTGACTTTGCAAGTAAAATCAAAGAGCGTGGGATGACTTATTTTGGAAATATGGCAGATACTGGCGATACTCCAGATGCAATTAAAAACTATTATCGTACACACTACACACCGATATATTCTACAGGAACAACGCCTATTCCTTCAAGCTATAATTACGGCTCAGGTGGAGAAGCTCCGGGTGTAGCAATTCTTGGTGTAAAAAACAAATCTATCAATGCTCTTGAACTTCAAGCATGGTTTATGGAATGGCAAGATATCGTCAATCAAGGAATGATAGAAGCAAACTACGCTCTCCCAGTGGGAGATGTGATTCTCTCTTTTGGTGCACGTTATATGCAACAGTGGGATACAGGTGCTGGAAATATAATCAAACCAGGAGAAAAAGCTTCAAGCACAAGTACTTACAGTTATCTTGGCGTCACAAATACTGCTCCAACAGGTGGCAATGCTGCTGATGTTAGTAACAAAGGTGACAATAACAATAAAGTAGATACAAACCTTTATGCGCTACGCGCTGCTGCAACGTATGGACCAGCAAAGCTGATGGTAGCATATTCACACACTTCAAGTGATGGAGACTTTATTGCTCCTTGGCGTGGATTTCCAACTCAAGACTATACAAGATCTATGACACAAACAGACTGGAATGCAAATACATCTGCTTACAAAGCACAGCTTGATTATGATCTTAAACAGTTAGCTAAAGGTCTTAGTGCTATGCTAAGTTACTCTTACTATGATCGTGATCCATCAAAAATAGGTTATGTGTCACAAACAGATCGTTATTACAACAACGGTGACACTCGCCAATGGAACTTAGATGTAAAATATGATCTACCTGCAGTCAAAGGTCTTGAGCTAAAAGTTAGAACAATGTTACAAAATAATCAGGTCATAATTGCAAGAGCTGGCGAATTTGGAACTGGAACAGCTACAAAATCTGAAGGTTTTGGTAATGACACATCAAATCGTGAATTACGCTTAGAAGCAAACTACAAGTTCTAAATAATTGGTCCATTTGGGATCAATAGCCGAAAAATAGTTTACATGTAAGGTTTTTAGCCCTATTTTTAAAATATTTTGACTAAAATCTACTAAAAAGTTTAAAATAATGATATTACTCACAGATAATGAACTCGAACTCCTCCTTCATGAAGATGTCCCCTTTGGTGATCTTACAACAAGCTCGTTTGCCATAAACCAGCAACGTGCACGTATGACATTTGCGACTCGCGAAGAACCTCTTGTCATCTCTTGTACGGAGGAAGCTGTAAAACTGTGTAAAATGTATGGATTAGATATTGAAAAATCTGTGCCATCAGGAACACTCATATCTTCAAAAACAGTTTTTTTTGAAGTACAAGGAGAGGCTGGAACTATTCATAGATTATGGAAAACTATTCAAAACCTTCTTGATTATGCAAGTGGTGTTGCGACGTATACATACCAACTTTTAAGCACAGCGCGCTTGGTCAATCCCGATATTATCATAGCAACCACACGTAAGACGATTCCCTTTACAAAAAAGATCGCTATAAAAGCCGTAGAGTCTGGCGGTGGTGTAGCGCATCGTTTGGGGCTTTCAGAGTCGATTCTTATTTTTGAATATCATCGTGTATTTTTTCCTACAGATGAACTGTTTCGCCAAGCTTTTTTAAAAGTAAAAAAAGCGAATCCTGAGAAAAAAATTGTAATGGAGGCTGAACATATCGAAGAAGCCCTCAAATTTGCGGCTTTTGGAGCAGATAATCTACAATTAGAAAAGTTTTCACTTGACAAACTTAAAGATGCAGTTACAATTTTACGCACAGAGTTTCCTCACATAAAGCTTATGGCAACGGGTGGAATCAATGCCAAAAACATTAAAGAGTATGCCCAAACTAGAGTCGATGTTATTGTAACTTCATCGCCTTATAATGCTTCACCAGCAGATATCAAAGTAAGAATCGAACCATTATGAATATATTACCAGCGACTATCATAGCTATTGTCTCCTCAGAGCACCTTTCATGTATAGAAGTTCGTGTAGGTTTAGACCTGTTTCACCTTTTATTGGTAGAGGTTTTTGATGAAAAACTCCATCTTCAAAAAAACGTTCGATTAGCATTTAAAGAGACTGAAGTGATCCTCTCAAAAGGAGTTATAAACTCGAGTGCAAACGTCGCAGAGGCTACGATACAAAAGATAGAAAAAGGCGTAGTATTGACCCAAGTCACACTGCTTTATGGTACGATGGAGATTAAAACCCTCATTGCAACACCCGCTTTTGAAGCCTTACATGTAAGCCAAAATGACACCATCTCTTGGATGATACAGCCAAGTGAAATCTCTCTTTTATGGAGTACGAATTATGGAATCTGAATTTCTCTCCACAATGACACTGACTTTTAAACTCGCTGCCATAACTACTGCCATACTTTTATTTATCGCAATTCCTCTTGCTTCATTTATTGTCTTTAGTAAGATACGATTTAAAAGTGTTATAGAAACAATTGTCTCGATGCCTTTAGTGCTTCCTCCATCTGTTTTGGGGTTTTATCTGCTTATTGCCTTTAGTCCATCCTCTGCGATTGGCACTTTTTTGGGTGACCGTGGGATTCACCTTGCTTTTAGTTTTGAGGGCTTAGTTGTGGGTTCTGTACTTTTTAGTCTTCCCTTTATGGTTCATCCTATTCAAGCGGCTCTCTCACAAGTGCCGCACTCCATATTTGAAGCAGCCTATACGCTTGGAAAATCAAAGATTCAAACGATGTTTCATGTCATCCTCCCGACTATTCGCCATGGTTTGATCTCAGGTATGGTGCTTGCTTTTGCTCATACAGTCGGAGAGTTTGGAGTCATTTTGATGATAGGTGGAAATATTCCCGGAGAGACACGCGTCGCTTCCATCGCGATTTATGATGAGGTTGAATCACTCAATTATGCAGTTGCACATCAATACGCGCTTACTCTTTTTGTCGTGACTTTTGCTATTTTACTGCTTGTTTACACTTTAAATAAAAAATCGTTTGAAGGAACTCGATGATATCCATTAATATTACAAAAGATTTGAACACTGCAGATGGTGCACTTGAGGCACATTTCAACCTCGATATTAACGAGAATGAGTTTTTAACTCTTTTTGGATCATCGGGTGCGGGTAAGACAACACTTATGCGACTCATCGCAGGGCTTGAAAAACCCAAAAGCGGGAGAATAGAAGTGCATGGAGAAGTTTGGTTTGATAGCGTCAAACGCATCAACCTTCCACCTCAAAAACGCTCTGTCGGGTTTGTATTTCAAGATTATGCCCTCTTTCCAACGATGAGCGTAAAAGAGAATCTTTTGTTTGCCGCAGAGAATAATGAACAGCGTAAAAATGTGGATCAACTCATAGAGATGATAGAGCTCACATCTTTAGCCAATCGTCTGCCCTATTCACTTTCAGGCGGGCAAAAACAGCGGGTGGCACTAGCTCGAGCCTTAGTGCGACAACCAAAAATACTTCTTCTTGATGAGCCTCTCTCTGCGCTTGACCCTGCCATGCGTCAAAAACTGCAAAATGAGTTGGCACTCCTTCATAATAAACTAGGAGTTACAACTCTACTTGTGAGTCATGATATAGCCGAGACCGTCAAACTCTCAAACCGTCTGGCATCAGTTGTTGCGGGTCGCATAGTCAAAGTATGCCCACCGATGGATTTTTTTACATCTCATACTTTAAGTGGAAAATTACAACTCATCGGCGAAGTGCTGAAAATTGAAGAGGATTTTCCTATCACTGTCGTTACTTTGCTTGTAGGTTCATCTGTGGTCAAAACAGTCATATCATGTATGGAAGCGGAGCAGTTTCAAATCGGCTCACAAGCGATCATCTCTTCAAAAGCATTTAATCCTATTCTTATGCCTGTGCACTGATTTATCCTATAGAAACTTTGTAAAAGGTTTATAAAAATGAACAAAAATAAAAACTCGGTAAAAGGTTTTCTTAGCGGAGGAATGATCGGTATACTTGGAGGACTTGTTGGCTTAGGCGGTACTGAGTTTCGACTTCCATTGTTAATATATTTTTTTAACTTTAATGCAATAAGTGCTGTAATATTAAATAAAGCTATGAGTCTTGTCGTAGTTGGTTTTGCATTGCCTTTTAGACTTTCTACGACACCTATTTCAATGCTGGTTGAAAACTCAAATATTATTTTTACTCTTTTATTTGGAAGTATTATTTGTTTGATACTTTTACTGTCATCTTATAAAATGCTCAAACATAAAGAAGCAGTCTGATAGAATAAGTTTTTTAGCGAGCGTAGGCTCAAATATCAAGCACTGACGTTTATTTTGCTATCAGTATAGTTGCGTTATAATCGCGAAAATTTTTCTTTAGGAATCTAGATTTGAGAACTCATTATTGTACAGACCTAAGCATAAAACACGTTGGTGAAGTCGTTACTGTCGCTGGTTGGGCAAATAGCTACCGCGATCATGGCGGAATTATATTCATCGATGTACGCGATAAAAGCGGATTAATTCAACTTGTATTTGATCCATCAGACAATGCAGAAGCGCACAAAGTCGCTGATAGCGTTCGTGACGAGTTTGTACTTGTTGCAACTGGTAAAATCCGTCCTCGTGGCGAAGGACTTGTAAATCCTCGCATTAAAACCGGTGATATAGAGATGGTTGTAGATGTACTCGTTATAGAAAATAAAAGTGCCCCTACTCCATTTGTAATCGGTGATAAAAACGTTGGTGAAGAAACTCGTTTAAAATACCGTTATTTAGAACTTCGTGATCCATCAATGTTCGAAACTTTCCGTCTTCGTTCAAAAGCGGCTATTGCAGCTCGTAACGTCCTTGATGCTCACGGATTTTTGGAAGTTGAAACTCCAATTTTGACAAAATCAACTCCTGAGGGAGCAAGAGATTATCTTGTGCCTTCACGTGTGCATAATGGAGAGTTTTATGCTCTTCCACAATCACCACAGCTTTTCAAACAACTTTTGATGGTCGGTGGATTTGACAGATATTTCCAGATTGCAAAATGTTTTAGAGATGAAGATTTAAGAGCTGACAGACAACCTGAATTTACTCAAATAGATGTCGAGATGAGCTTTTGTAATCAAAAAGATGTTATCAAAGTAGCTGAAGATCTTTTAGTAGGGATGTTTAGCGCTTGTGGCGTAGAGATCAAACCACCGTTTAATCACATCAAATACTCTGATGCTATGGAATGGTACGGTTCAGATAAACCAGACCTTAGATATGACCTTAAAATGGTTGATGTTATTGATATTTTTGAGCGTTGTGATAATGAAATATTTACAAATATCGCAAAACAACCTCATAAAAACCGTATCAAAGCGCTAAGAGTTCCGGGTGCTGACCTTGTTTTCTCTAAACGTGAGATGAAAAGTTTTGAAGATTATGTAAGAAAGTTTGGTGCACATGGTCTTGGATACTTTCAGATGCAAGAAGACGGCTTAAAAGGTCCACTTTTGAAGTTCTTTAAGGAAGAAGATATTGCCCTTTTAATCGAGAGAACTGAACTTGAAGTGGGTGACGTTGTTTTCTTTGGTGCTGGTGATAAAAAGACTGTTCTTGATTATATGGGACGTTTTAGAATCTTTATCGCTGAACATGAGAAGATGAATCTTGTTGATAAAGACAAATTTGAGTTCGTATGGGTTGTTGATTTTCCTATGTTTGAAGTGGAAGATGGTCGTGTCAAAGCACTTCACCATCCATTTACAATGCCGCGCGACACAGATAAAACAGATATTGAAGAGATAGAATCTATCGCTTATGACATTGTTTTAAACGGAACTGAACTTGGTGGTGGAAGTATTCGTATCCATAAACCTGAAGTTCAAGAAGAAGTATTTAAGCTTCTAGGTATCGGTGAAGAAGAAGCAAGAGAGAAGTTTGGTTTCCTACTCGATGCACTTAAATTTGGTGCTCCTCCACATGGTGGTTTTGCTATCGGTTTTGACAGACTTATGATGTTGATCTCTAAAAAATCAAGCATCCGTGATGTCATTGCATTCCCTAAAACGCAAAAAGCTTCTTGTATGCTAACTCATGCACCAAGTCCTGTAGATAATGACCAACTCAAAGACCTACACATCAGAATCCGCGAGCAAGTAAAAGCATAATGAGTCGTAAAAAACTATTCCTCATTATCGGAGCTCCTGGCTCTGGGAAAACTACAGATGCAGAGCTCATTGCAAAGCAAAACGATGAGATAACTCACTACTCTACTGGCGATATGCTCCGTGGGGAAGTTGCAAGTGGTAGTGAGCTAGGTTTAGAGATAAACAATTACATTTCCAAAGGTCTCATTGTTCCAATCAAAATAGCGATCACGACTATCATAAACGCTATCAAAAACGCTCCAACAGATATCATCATTATCGATGGTTATCCAAGAAGTATGGAACAGTTAAACGCTTTGGATGAATATCTGCAAAACGATTCATCTTTAGAACTCAGCAGTGTCATAGAAGTACATGTAAGCGAAGAAACAGCGCGCGATAGAGTCTTAGGACGTGCACGCGGAGCTGATGACAATACAGAGGTTTTTGATAACCGAATGAAAGTTTATACTGAACCATTAGAAGAGATACAAGCTTTTTATAATGCTAAAAATCTCTTACATGTAATCAGTGGCGAAGGGACTATCGAAGAGATTGTTTCTAAGATGGGAAGTTTTATCAATTCAAAATTATAGGAGTATATTATGAAAAATTCTATTTTACTTTTAGCGGTAATGGTTATCTTGCTAATCAGTGGATGTTCACAAACTTGGAACGGTGTCAAAGAAGACTCTAGCAACGCATGGAGCTCAACAAAGCAAGCTATTCATAAAGCAACTGAATAAATTTTAGTTGCTATTTTCTATTTCGTTAATGTGATTTTTTTAGTCTCACGATTAGAGACTTTAACTTTTTGCATCAAAATATCGCCCTCTTTTTCATTTCCATTTTGCCATTGAACTGATGTAGTGATGAAATACTCACCATCTCCTACATTTTCATAGGTAAAATGACCTTGGCTGTCGCAGACTCTTTTTACAACATATTGTTCATATTTATCTGGAGTTTGAGTAAACTGGGGAATCCCTCTTGAGAATGCTCTATAACCATGCTCTGTGCTAGAATATATATGTTCCATGCGCTCAGATGAATATGGTGTAACGGGGATCATCCCCACTTCTAGCCCTTCACATGTTACTATTTTCCCACTATTGTTACGCAAATATGCGCTCCCTTTGATAGTGCTTTTTCCATGATTTTCATAAAGAAATTTTGTAAGAACTGGATTAAATTTATTTGATGGAGTAAGTGGTTGAACGGAACATCCCGTTATAAATAAACTTGCCATTAAGCTTATAAAAATATAATTTTTGTTCATAATTATCCTTTAGCACCCATTATAACACTTTTTATTTTACAGAAAAAAGTGACAAAGTTATTATTGAAGAGCAGTGAATGTAGTGTTAGATTATATTGAATAGTTACTTCGATTGCATAGATTTATTTAGATCAAATATCTTTAAGTTTTACTGCTTTACAAAGATATTGTTTCTCATTTGCAACACGTGCACATTTTTTGCATATAAATCTTGGTTGACTCACGATATTAACAATTTTGGAAAAATCTTTCTCGAGATCATCTCGTTTAAGGTCACAAAGTGTTTTCATAATATCCCCTTTTGCGTAACCCAAAAGGGTTACATATAACTCTATTTACTGAAGTCCAGAAACGATAGCCGTTTCAACTTCATCGATATGAGCTGTACCATCGACAGTAATGTATTTGATACTAGAGTTTTTAGATGCCTGCTCTTTATAGTAACCGATAAGTGGACTTGTGAGTTCGTGATAAACTTTTAGTCTGTCTATTACTACCGATTCTTTATCATCATCACGCTGAACAAGATCTTCGCCAGTTTCATCATCTTTACCTTCTACTTTTGGCGGATTGTAAACTAAATGATAAGTTCTTCCACTTGCCAAGTGCGCACGACGACCGCTCATTCTGCTTACGATCTCAGAATCTGGAACATCTATCTCGATGACGGCGTCAATTGCGATACCCGCATTTGTAACAGCGTCAGCCTGAGGAAGCGTACGAGGAAAACCATCAAGTAAGTAGCCGTTTTTACAGTCATCTTCAGCTATACGGTCTTTCACAAGTCCGATGATGATCTCATCTGTTACAAGCTGTCCAGCGTCCATAGCTGCTTTTGCCATTTTTCCCATCTCTGTGCCGGCTTTGATCGCCGCACGAAGCATATCTCCAGTTGAGATTTGAGGGATATTGTATTTTTTAGTCAAAAATTGGGCTTGAGTGCCTTTTCCTGCACCCGGAGCGCCAAGTAGTATAATTCTCATATTTTAAGTCCTATCTGTTTTGTTGTTAAAATTATATACAAATGAGTTTAATCTACTCTTCGTCATCTTCTTCTGTTTGCGCTGATATGATGTCATTCAAGATCTCTTCACATTCATCTTCTTCAATCTCGCCACATTCGATATCAACAAGAATCTCTTTTAAATCATCACGAAACTCAATAAGTTCTTCAAGTTCCTCTTTCGCTTCTTCAATAGACTCATTTTTTTTATCTGCGATAACTTCATAAAGCTCATCCATTCTATCTTCGATATCTGGCAACACACTTTGTTTTATCATCTCTTCGAGTTTTTGTGAAAATAACATTTTCTATCCTTCAATTATTATAGGTAAAATAATACCAAATAGTTGGTTACATGTAAGGCATATAT
>Ga0073936_10007470_pt1 | contig 14123 bp, 13 predicted proteins | sample AliMusrvi5mmetaG_FD_87041 | JGI IMG/M metagenome (GOLD analysis project Ga0073936, IMG submission 87041) | Freshwater lake bacterial and archeal communities from Alinen Mustajarvi, Finland, to study Microbial Dark Matter (Phase II) - Alinen... | ecosystem: Environmental > Aquatic > Freshwater >... | reverse complement strand
TCGGCGCTCTTGCCGATGTCGTGGAACAAGCCGATGCGCCGCGCGATGGCGGCATCGAGGCCCAACTCGGCGGCCATCAAACCCATCAGGTGGGCCACTTCCAGGGAATGCTGGAGCACGTTCTGGGAAAAGCTGGTGCGGAACTTCAGGCGCCCGAGCTGGCGCACCAGTTCCGGGTCCACGCCTTGCAAACGGGCATCGTAAACCGCCTGCTCGCCGTTTTTGCGAATGGTCGCATCCATCTCTTCCTGCACCTTGGCGACGACCTCCTCGATGCGCGCGGGGTGGATGCGTCCGTCGGCCACGAGCAGTTCGAGCGCCTGCCGGCCGATTTCGCGGCGGATGGGGTCGAAGCCGGAGATTACGACCGCCTCGGGTGTGTCGTCGATCAGCATGTTCACGCCGGTGGCGGCTTCCAGCGCGCGGATGTTGCGTCCTTCGCGGCCAATGATGCGCCCCTTGACGTCATCGCTTGGCAACTGCACGGTGCAGGTCATCATTTCGCTGGCTTGCGGAGCCGCGTACCGTTGCACAGCCATGGTGATGATCCGGCGGGCATCGCGTTCCGCGGTTTCCTTGGCCTCCTCCTGCATGCGGCGGGTGACGCCGGCGGCGTCGGCGCGCGCTTCCTGCTCGATGCGCTGGAGGATTTCGCGGCGCGCCTCGTCGCCGGTCATGCCGGCCAGCTTCTGCAGGCGGGCCTGCGCGTCCGACATGGCACGGTCCAGTTCCTGTCGCCGCGCGTTCAGGTCCGCCAGTTTGGTTTGCGTCTCTTCCTGGCGCTGGTTGACGGTTTGCTCCTTCTTCTCGATCAATTCGACTTTGCGGTCGAGATTCTCCTCGCGGACCAGCAGGCGCTCCTCGAGATCCTGCAGTTCCTTGCGCCGGGTCTTGGTGGTTTTCTCGAAATCCTCGCGGGCTTTGACCACTTCGGCGCGCGCCTGAATGTCCGCTTCCTTCAGACGGTTTTTGACATCCAGGTCAATCGCTTCAAATCGGGTCTGCGCCCGTTTCTCGATGGAATTGGCCTGCCAGCGACCGACCAGGCTGCGCAAGGCATAACCCGCGCCCACGCCGGCCACGCCGGCCAGCAGGGTCGTGGCGGTCTGCTTCAGGTCATACCAGATCAGTTCCGTCATAATTTTTGCCGGATTGGTTTCATTAAACGCCAACGGCCACATGGGCTTCATGTGGCCGCCATGCACTGCGCCGGAGCAGCGACCCGAATTACTTGATCTTCACGTTCACGTCTTCCTGCTTTTGCGCGGCGGCGGCGACATCGTCCGGTGCGGCCTCGATCTTCTTGAAGCTTGGCAGGTAGCGGTAGTAGACCTCCAGCATCAGGGTGCAGAAGCAGGTATCCTGCACGGTGCCGCCGGTATGCTCGGCTTTGCCGCACGGGCTTTCCCAGTGGCCGATGTCCACCATCTTGCCATCCGGGCCTTCAATGGCGTTCTTCTCGATCTGCTGCTGCTTGCAGAGTTCCGGCGAAAATAACTTGTTCCAAGCGGCAAACGTCTCCGGGCTGTGTTGAAACTTGGCCTGCGTGAGGTAGTACCAGTAGTACACCTGGCTGCCGGCGCCATACGGCTGCTGGTCGGGCGTGGCAAAGCTGAACGTGCAGGTTTCCAGGAACTTCATGGTCTTCAGGACCTCGGCTTCCCGGGGCGCGCCCAGCAACTGCATGCACAACGCGCCGGCGCAGGACAAACCCGTGTGTCCGGGAGTCGTGTAGCCGAAACCGCCGTTGGGATCGGCATTGAGCTTGAATCCCGCGATCGCCTTCTTGATCGCGGCTTCGATCCCGGGAACGTCAGGCTCCAATCCGGCCATCTTGGCGGCCTTGAGCGACTGGCAGCACCAGGCCATGTAGGAGCTGTCGTCGCGGTCGGCATTGTTCAACTGGTAGTTGAATCCGCCATTGGCATGCTGCCCATTGACCACCAAGGTGACCGCCTTGACCGCCGCGTCCTTGATCGAGGGGTGCTGTGTGAGACCGTAGGCCTCGCAGAGGGCGTAGGCCGCAATGGGCTGGCTGTAATCGTTTCCGTCATGGCCCTTGAAATGACCGCTGGCATCCTGATTCGCGAGAAACCAGTCGATGGCCTTCTTGACAGTGGCGCCGAACTCCGGCGACTGCGGCGTCTCGCCATGCGCCAGGTAGGCCAGCAGCGCCATGGCGGTCATGGCAGGCGGAACATTCATCTTGTCGCCAGTCCAGGAGCCGTCGCTGTTCTGATTCTTTTTGAGCCAGCGCAGCGCGCGCAATACCGCGGCCTCGGTGGCGGCGCCGCCGGCGCCGCCCCTGCCGTAGAGGCCCAGCGCGCCTTTGCGCCCGCCGGCCGTACGGCCCGCATACAACCCTTTCATGACCAGGCGGCTCTTGACCGTGGTGGCGATTTCAAACCCCTTGTTGGGAAGATTCGGGTCGCCGGTGCCCAGTCCGACGCCCGTCTCCTGCGTGCCGCTGCCGCCAATATCTGCGGCTTCCACGGTCGAAAACCCGATGTTGTTCTCCGCCGGCGTTTCGACGGTCGGATCCGGTTCCTGCGGTTTGGTCTTCTCCGGTTCCGGCGGCTTCTCCAGTTCCGGCTGGGCCTTGGCTTCCAGCATTACCGGTTCGCTCATGACCTCGGTCTTGTTGTTGCCGGTCGCGAAGCTGACCAGCACGCCGATCGCCATAATGTGAAACACGATCGACCCGACCGGCCCCCAGAGGTGGACCAGCATCTGGCGCCAGTGTTTCCGGAACCGTTCCCGGAATGGCAGATGCGGCTCTTCCCAGGAAGTCCGGCCGCCTTCCGCCTCCTTGAAACTGGGGGCTCCAGATGGCGTCGGCTCGGCAACGGGATCGGCCATGTTTTCTTCCGCTTCGCTCACGGCGTTTCTCTCCGCTAAATGCCGGCTGAACTGACAACCGAAAGATTGGTCAGCTTGTATTTGGCGCACTTGTCCAGAAGCTCGATCAACTGCTTGTGCGTGGACCGCTTGGCGCACATGATCAGAATGGTCTGGGAGGGGTCCGTGTCGGCGTATTTCTTGAGCCGGCTTTCCATCTGTGGCGTGGTCATCGGGGTTTCATTCAGCACATAGACGCCCGATTCGCCCGGATTCATGGGGAGCACCATGATCTTGATCATGGGAACCGAAGACTCCTGCGTGTTGGTTTTCTCGGGCGACGGCCGGAAGGCATCCAGATTGGCGACGACATCCACCGGCTTGATCGCGATCAAAAAGAAGGACAGCAACTGGAAGGCAACGTCGATCATGGCCGTCAGGTTCAGCTCGCCTGGGTGATTGTCGGCCTTGTTGCGTCTCCGTGCCATGATGCTCTCCCGAAATCAACGCCCCTTTTCCTTCAGGGCGGAAAACTTGATCTTGACGATCCCGGCTTCGGAACAGGCGTCCAGCGCCCCCTGGATCTTCTCGTGCAGCACCGATTCGTCGCCGCGCAGGATGATCGGCACGGCGTCGGGGTTGCCGCCACAGTCGGAGACGGTCTTTTTCAGGATGACACTCAGCAGCGACGCGGACATCGGCTGGTTGGCGATGGAGAGGGAGCCGTCCTTGTGCACGTCGATCTTGACCTCGCGCGGATCCTTTTTCTGCGCCGCCGTACCGTCGGGCGCCAGCGCCAGCGTGATGGACTCGTCCATCGTGTTGTTCTGCATCGAGATCGCGACCACGAAGAAGATGATCAACTGGAAGACCACGTCGATCATCGCCGTGAGATTTCCAGTCAGATACGGTTCTTCCTGCTTACGCATGGCTCATGCTCCACTCAAGCATTCTGCATTCTGAATCCTGAGTTCTACGATCCATCAATCATGCACAACTTCGACATTGCGAAGCGTCTTGATCAGGTCCAGCGTCAGCGCCTCCTGGTGGAGAATGATGCGCGTGCAACGCATCTTGAAGAAAAAGTAGTAGATGCCGGCCGGCACGGCCGTGCCCAGCCCGACGGCCGTGGCCCACAACCCCTCTGAGATGTTGGTCGCCAGCATGTTGGTCTGCGCGGCACCCGCCGCCGCAGTACCCAGGTTCCAGAAGGCCATGATCATGCCCTGCACCGTGCCGATCAGTCCCAGCATGGGGGTCGTGTTCGAGATCACGCTCAGGTAGGTCACGCGCTGCATCAGCATTTCGCCTTCCATGTCGGCCGCCACGCCGACGGCATCCTGCACGACTTCAAACCCTTCCTCCGCATTGGAGAAGCCGGCCTTCAGGATGCGCGAGAGCGGCGCCTGGGTGTTTTCGCAATGCTGGAGCGCCTTGAGCAGGTCTCCCTGCGCCAGGGCTTCGCGCACATCCGCCACCAACTGCTGCGGGGCGATCTTCTTCTCCTGGATGGTCAGATAAGAGTCCACGATCAGCGCCACGCTGATGATCGAGCAGGCGAACAGACCGATCCAGATCAACGCACCGAACCACCCGGCGCGCGTGACGACTTCATAGAAGGTCATCTCGGAGCCGTGTTTCTCCGTCGAAGCAGTCGTTGTCGTTGTTGCGGCCGCCGGGGTGGCCGTGGCCGCCGCCGGAGTTGCGGCCGTCGGTGTCGCCGGCGTCGGTGTCTGCGCCAGTGCGCCGCCGGTCAAGGCCAGCGCCAGCATTCCTGCCAGCAACATGCTTTTGAATCCCTGCCTGGTCGCTGCGATCGTCATGCTCGGTCTCCTTGCTGGGCATGTCACACCCTGCAAAGGGGCGTGTGCCACATATTCCAACACAAACGAATAGTATACCGATCCCTTTGTCCGCTTGGCAAGATCGCTGTCCGACTACTTTTGGCTCAGCTTCTGCCGCAATTCGTTGGCCCGGGTTGCATCGCCCTGTTCCTCCAGGAGTGCGATCGCCTGGGTCAGCGCCTCCGTTCGCACGGCGCCCGCGTTCTCGAAAAACAGGATTGTCCGGAGGTAATCCTGCAGCGCATTCTCCTTGCGTCCGGCGGTGCGTAGCAGGTTGCCGCGCATCACCAGCGCTACAGGCACGATGTCGCGCGGGCCGGTGGCGATGGCTTCCCCCAAATCCTTCATGGCCTTGGCGCTCTTGGGGTCGATGGCCAGCAACGCCTTCCAGTATTCCGTGCGCAACCCGGAGGAAATGGAGGCGCCGACGCCGGCGGCGAGCAGTTCGTCCACCATCGTGATGGCCTTCTCCGGTTCGTTGCCTTTCACGTAGATGCGCGCCAGCGCCTCGCGCGCGGTGTTGTCCCAGTTCAACCCCCGGCAGTTTGCCACCACCGTCTGCAACAGCGGAATGGCCTCGGTGTTCCGGTTCGCAGCCAGCAACTGCTGGGCCTGCGTCATTTCGGCGGGCGGATCCAGTTCCAGGCGCGCCACATCCTTCTTCGCCACCGGGATGACGGCATCGCCGCCGCTGGCCGGCTGCACCAGGAATTCGCCTTTCGTCGCGTCCCATCGAATGGACTTGAAGGGGATGTTCTTGCCGCCGATCAGGTGCAGGACATTGGCGGCAGGAGCCGGCAGCGCCAGCAGCATGGCGCACGCGGCGATCGACCCGATGCAAAATGTCTGTGTCTTCATGCTTCCGATCCTCTTGAAACTGCTTTGGCCGGCGCATTGCTGCCGCCGGCGGCCGGCGGCGTCGCCACGGGCGCGGACGTGCTGGCGGCAGGCGCGACTGGGACTACCGCGGCGGGCGCGGGCGAGACTGCTGCCGCCGCTTCGTCTGCGCGGGATACCAGGTCGCCTGGCAGTTGCGATCGCCACATGCGCGCATCCACCACATACTTGCCCTTGCGGAACGTCTTGAGGTAGTAATCGATGGCTTCCAGGGCGACATCGAACCGCTTGCTTTCCAGCAGCATCGGCACCATGTTGATGAACGCATCCTCAATGCAGACGCTGGTGCGCAAATCAACCGGCTGCAGGTCGAATACGCGCTGGTAGGTTGCCAGCGTCTTGCGCTTCTCGCCCATGGCGAGCTGGATTTTCGCCAGTTCCAGGTCGGCCTCGGCAACCGGACCGGGCTCCTTGAGGTACTGGCGGTACGTGGCCAGCGCGCCCAGAGCCTTCTTGAAGAGGTTGGTTTTATCCAGGCCGCCGGGGGCCGCTCCCGCCTGGGCCAGATAGGCGCGGCTGAGCACCTGATTGGCTTCGGCCGTATAGGGACCGCGCGGATACCGCTTCAGCAGCTCGTTCATCGGCATTGCGGCCGCGGCGGACTGGTTCGCCGCCACCAGCGCCTTGCCAAGCCCGATCGAGGCTTGTTCCCAGAGAAAGTGGTCCTTGACGGGATCCACGGCGCCGCGGGCCTGTTCGAACGCCTTCTGCGCGGCGGCGGGCTGCTTGCCCTCCTCCAGCAGCCGGTTGCCAACCGTGACGAATTGCGATGGCGTGTACTTTTTTCCGCCTTCCTCGGCCATTTTGTTTGCCAGCTCGGCGGCCTTCTCGAAACGACCCAGGTCCATCAGGCTCATGAACTGCACATAGAGGATGCCCTTGATGACGTTCGGATACTTCTTGTCCAGCGTATCGAAGACCTTGTTGGCCTCCTCCGTGCGGTTCTGCAGGAAGAGCAGCGTGCCGATGTTGCTCAGCACGGACGGCGCCAGATCTGAGTCCGGGTACTCCTTGAGGAAGGCGTTGAAGCTGTCGATGGCCATGGTCTGGAACTTGGCCACCTCCTCCGGCGCCGGCTTCATGCGCGAATAGCAGTAGCCGCGGTAGAACAGCGCCGCTTCCCGCGACTTGCGGTTGCGCTCGCGGTCGTCCGCCGAGGGCGAGTAGGCGTTGTTGGGCTTGCCGAGAAGATCGATGACCGTGCCGTACGTCGTGGCCGCGAAATCCCAGTTGTCCAACTTGCGGTACGCATCGCCGATGCGCACGAGCGTGGCGATCTTTTCGCCGTTTTCCGGCAGCAGGCCCAGACAGGTCTTGAGCGTGGCGATGGCGTTGGAGTAGTCGTTGAGTCCGGTCTGGCAGATGGCCAGGCGGTTGAGCGCGTCGTTGTAGATCTTGCCCGGACGGTTGTACTTGTCCGCCACCTGCTGGTACATGACCGCGGCTTCCACGTAGTTGGTCACGCGCAGCGCGGCGTCGCCCAGAAACGTCAGGATGGCCGGCGCCTGATCGTGCTCGGCGAACCGCTCCGTGAACAACAGATAGATTTCGCGGGACCGCGGCCCCTGGCCTTCCGCGGCATACGTCTGCGCCACGCTCAACAGGGCGTTGCCGGCGGCGGGCATCTTTTCGCTGTCCCGGCTGTAGCGTTCCGCCAGGTAGCCGATGACCGCGCGCGCATACAGCTCGTTGTTATCGTGAATGTAACACTGCGCCAGCGTGCCGATGGCCTGGGGGGCCTCCCGGTAGTTCGGCGCCACGTTCAGCGCCTGCCGGAAATATTTGGCGGCCTCGCCGTAGTTGCTGTTGGCAAAACTGGAGTAGGCATCCTTGAACCGGGTTGACAGGACCGCGTTCATGTTCACGCTCTCGGGCACGTCGATTCCCCAGCCGCGCTCCTTGCCGACGGCCATGATTTCCTCGATGTGCTGGCAGGCGTCCGGCCCCCAGGTGCTGGCGGGGTAGTTCCTGACGACCGTGAAGAACATGCCGAGCGCTGCGCCGAACTGCTCCTTGGCGTCCGGCTCCTTGTTGGCGGCCAGCGCCGTCTGGCCGTCCTCCTGGTGGAGCGTGCCCATCAGGTACTTGCACTGCGCCATGGGGCTTTCGCGCAGCGCGTCGCGCGTCAGCCCGGCCAGAACCTCGGGCGAAACCTTCGGGTTGTTCTCCTTGACGCTGTCCTTGATGGCCTGCTCCATCGCCTCCAGCATCTTCATTTTGTCGTTGACCTCCTTGCGCGCCGCCGCCAGACCCTCGGTCAGCTTCTTGCAATGGGCCCGCACCACCACGGCCCGTCCGAACAGGATGTCCTGTTCCCACATGACGTCGTTGCAGAGATCGGTCGCCTCCTTGAGCGCCGCCGTGCGTTCCGCTCCCGGCGGAAGCGCATCGGCCACCTTGAGCAGCAGTTCGGCCATTTCCACTTCGACCGTGCGCCGCATGTAGGCATCGGGTTTGGCGGACAGAATATAGCGCATGGCCTTGACGGCGCCGCGGGGATCGTTGCGGTTCAGCAGCATCTGGGAGAACTTGTAGGCCGAATCCTGGTAGAACTTGCGCAGTTCCGGCGGCGGACCGTTCTTGTCATACGCGCCCAGCACGGCTTCGTACCCGTCGCGCGCCTCCTTCAAGTGGCCATACTGGTAGTAGCGGTCCGCGATCAATAATTGGGCCGAGGCATGCTCCACGGTGTTGGACGGGATCTTGGCCAGTTCGTCCTCGGCCTGTTTGAACCTGCCCTGCGAGGCGAACGAGTCGACGGTGATGCGCGCGACCGCGGCCTTGGCGTCCGGAAACTTCTTCTCCACTTCGGACATGACCATCAGGGCGAAGTCCGGCAACCCCAGATCCATCAGCCCCGTGGCATAGCGGATCTCCCGGTCCATCTCGGATTCCTTGCCTCCGGCGGCCGGCGTCGCGTCGTCTTCGTCCTGCGCGCGGGCCATTCCCGTCGCCAGCAGGGCTGCGACCGCAATCACGCCGAGCCACACAGGAACTGCTGTTCGTTTCATCGTGTTCACGGTGTTTTTTCCTAAACGTGTTCGCTTGCCGTCCGCTGAAGTTCCATCCGCTCCACGCATCCGCACACTAAGATTCCCGGAACGGGAATCTTAGAGCAAGTTCAGCAATCATATGGCCGCAGGCGAACCGGACACGAAGGAAGCGAAGGGTTCACGAAGGGCACGAAGCGGGGCATTGGCGCCGCCTTACGGCGGCGAAAACCAACAACACACCTTCGCGTTCTTCGTGCATCCTTCCTCCCCTTCGTGTCCGCATTTGCCCCAATTTGCGGCTACACCATTACTTAACTTGCTCTAGCGCTCCCCGGCCTTCAGTCGCCGCGCCCAGTCGCTGTCCGCATGCTCGGCCATGCAGCGCGTGCGCATTTGGGTGGCCGCCGTAATCATGCCGAGATCGTCGAAGCACTCCGCCGCCTTGTACAACGCTTCGGCCCGCGCCTCCCGCACCAGCGGATCGCGCCATCCTTTGAACAGCACGACCGTCCGCAAATAGCCGTCGCGCAGCGCGTCCTTGCTCTTGGCCTGTTTGCGGAGCATTTCGCCGCGCATGACGCTCGCGCGCGCCTGCCCGTCGGGCACGCCGGACTTGGCGGCGGCGATCAACAGATCCTCCAGCTTGTTGTTGCGGTTGGCTGCCAGCAGCGCCTGCCAGTACCAGGGAGCCAATTCGCCGCTGATCGCAGCCTCCGGCCGCTTGTCGGTCACACGCTCGCAAGCCCGCATGGCCGGTTCCGGTTTGCCGTCGCGAAGGTAGGCCTCCGCCAGCCACCGCGTGGCGGACACATCCCACTGGAGCATGCTGTACTCCAGGGCCACCTTGTCGAGCGCGGCAATGGCCGGCGCGAGTTTGCCATCCCGCACGAGTTGGACCGCGGGACGCAGTTCCGGCGGTTCGGCCACGGCCAGGGTCTTGACCGCGGCCAGGGGGACTTCGAGTTCCAAAACCGCCCCGCCGTTCCCAGCGCTGTTCTTGACGATGTAAACCTTGTTCAGGGCCTTGTAGTGGATCAACCCCTTGAACGGCCTGTTATCGGTGTTGACGATCTCGCCGGCGGCCTCGGCCGCAGCCTTAACGGAATCGGCCGTCAACAGCAGGAGCAGGACCGTAAGCCCGAGCCGCCCGAAGCGCATCCCTGTCGCCATTGTTGCCATCGCGCACTCCTCCGAACCAGATGCCGTCCTCTGTCGTTAGATACGTCTACCCAAGGGCATATATTTGAAGGTTGTATCATCCCTGTTGGGAGAGTCAACCCGTTTTTTGCCAAGGGTGCGATTGGGCGCAAGTCCGAGTTGACGGGGTTACCGCAAGGCGCAAGAGAATACGTGCCTGCGGCGGGCGGCCCCCGGCGGGCTTGTCCCGCCGGAGCCGAAGTTCTGGCGAAGAAGGGCGGAAGAGAATTCCAGGAGAGCGCGAGGCGAGTCCGAAACGGCATCCCCTCGCACAAATCCGGAGGAAAGGCTCCGGTTTCGCTGGTTGCGCCGCCGCCGTCTGAACTTTCGCTCCGGCGGGACAAGCCCGCCGGGGGCGGACACGACGACCGCCACTCGGACTTGCGCCCGTGCAGGAACCACCTTCCTGATTCTGCGGTTCGTCATTCGATATTCTGCGCTTCCGTCCCGGCTTCCACCATCGGCACGCCCCATTCCCGGAACCGGCCGGTGATGAATGCCAGGCTTTGCTGGTGCAGTTCGCGTGGCGGCAACTCCGGCGTCAGCAGCGGCCCGGCCGCGAAACGCACCGTCCGGGAGGGATCGATCGGCCCCAGGTCCTTGATCCACCGCCCCAAACCCACAAAATCGGTCTGCAGCGCAATGGGCACCAGCGGCACGCCGGCCGCGTGGGCCAGTTTCGCCCCCATGGAGTTGAACTTCCGGGGATTGAAAACCGCCATGCGCGTGCCCTGCGGAAACAGCAAAACCGACGAACCGGCCGCCAGTTTCGCGCGCCCCTGTTCGACCACCGCCTGCAGATCGGCGCGGACGTTGGTGCGCGAGACCACGATCGGTGCAATGGTCCGGCAGAGCGAGCCGAAGAACGGATAGCGCAGCAGGGAGTCCTTCAGCACGATGGCGACCGGCGAAAACGGCGTCAACACACAGGGCAACAGCATCGTTTCCAGCATGCTCATGTGGTTGGCCACATACACCACCGGCCCCGGACAGGCGGCGCGCGGGGCGAATCCCTCGCACACCACCGCGCCGCCCAGCCGCTCAACCGCCTGCAAGACGAGCAGGGAATCCTGCGCCCAGACGGTAAAATTGTAGCGGCCCACCCACGCCTTGCAGCCGCCGCTGATCGCCCGTGCGGCAACCGTCCCGTGGAACCGGGCGGAAGCGAAAAACCCGGTGCGCCGGGACGTGGACGGACACAGGCCGCGCAATGTCTCGTAACGCCCGGTTGTGCGCAGTTGTCGTTGGAATTCCTGAAGCGTCATGGGGACGGGATTATCGCAGGACGGCTGGCACACCGCAACCAGACAGATGAATCGGACACGAAGGCACGCGAAGGGATCACGAAGCGGGGCATTGGCGCCGCTTTGCGGCGGCGAAAAACAACACACCTTCGTGTTCTTCGTGCTTCCTTCGCGTGCCTTCGTGTCCGCATTTGTGTTTGAACGACATCCTCGCGCAGCAACTCTCGCAGTTGAAAGTCCATTCAGGAACCTCCGCGGCACTGTGTTAGAATCCACGCGTTTACCAGATTTCGGGGTGTAGCGCAGCCTGGTAGCGCACCAGCCTTGGGCGCTGGGAGTCGAGGGTTCAAATCCCTCCGCCCCGACCACTTAAAAGCCAATATATTCAGGAAATTTGCGAAATCCGCCGGTGCGGTCTATGCCCGCTTTTCGCCTCAAAGTTCAAATCTTTGACGTTTCTTTGGAAGTGTGGTAGTATCCCTCCCGTCGCGTTGAGAGTCGTGTCGGCACATCACGGAGGGCTTCACATGGCATCACTAGAACTTCGCAAGGACTCCAGTTGGTGGTACGGCCGCTGGACGGAAAACGGAAAAGTCATCGTCCGAAACCTGGACGTCGAGGTGATCGGGAAACGGCCCAGCGAAGGGAACACGTCGGGCGACAACGACTTCAGAGAATCCCGGGCAGTCGCCCTGGATAAACTCAACCAGATCGCCCGCGATGCCATAACACGCCGCCATACCGAGGGCATCGCACAGGCAGTGCATGTGGCACGAACCGGCCACCGTGTCGGCACGGTCCCAGTGGACGGGATCTTCCCGGCCTGGCAAGGCATCCCCCGCAAACAGGTCGAACTCAGCGCAGCGTACCTGCAGAGCGTTCAAGGACTGTTCCGCCGGTTCGTGGAATTCTTCACCCTCCGCTACCCGACAGTGAAGGAAATCTCAGCCGTCACCCACGAAATGGCGCAGGCTTTCCTGGCGTCGGAAAGGTCACGCGGCATATCCGGCAGGTCCTACAATTTCGGATTGTCGCTGTTGCGCAGCACGTTCCGCCATCTCCGGCGACCCGCCGGTATCATCGACAACCCCTTTGAGGAAATTGTGTCGCAGGACGAGGCGACCGTGCACCGAATTCCGTTCACACCCGCTGAACTGCAGACGATCGTGGACGCTGCCAAGGACGACCCCTTCTGCCGGCCGCTGTTCGTGACAGGGATTTGCACTGCCATGCGACGAGGCGATGTCTGCCAACTGCGATGGGCAGATGTGGACATGGAGCACCGATTCATCACCGTCAATACGTCCAAGACGGGGGCCAAGGTTTCAATCCCCATGTTCAGCATGCTCTGGGATGAACTGAACAACCTGCCTCGCACAAGCGAGTTCTGCTTTCCGGAACAAGCCGCGATGTACCAGACGAATCCCAACGGTGTAGCCTTCCGACTTGCCCGCGTCTTCGCGGCGGCGGGGTTCGTGGACATCGACGAGGACGAGGAGACCATTAAGAAACGCAAGGCGCAACGAAAGAAGATCCGCAAGCAACCCCCTTCCGGCGAAATCCTAACAGAAGCGGAAATGCTACAACGCGGACGCCCACGCCTCCTCGGTTGCAAGCAATACACGAGCAAAGTTTGCGCCACCATGCTCCGGATCTTCGATCGCTATATGGCCGGCGGCACATCAGGCGACATCAGGAAGGAATTCGACCTCAGCAAGGCTGGTGCCTCAACGTATCTCAGCCGGATCGAAGAGGTCGTAGGATTTCCGATCGTTCGGTCCCGCCGACCGACAGCAAAACCGGTGGGGCCGGTCCTGGTCGAAAGGCACGGCCTGAAGAAGGTGAACCAACGCGGCTTCCACGCCTTTCGCGCGAGTTGGGTCACCATCGCCCTGACAGCAGGAGTACCGGTTGATTTGGTGCGGAAGGTCACCGGCCATACCACCGTCGAGATGGTCCTCACCCACTATTTTCAACCTGGTCGGGAGGATTTCCGGCGCACCCTGCAAAAGGCGATGCCGGCACTACTGACCAACGGCGCGCCGACGCGTGACGAACAATTGCGAGAGATCATCAAGAAGAGCACACCGCGCACCTGGAAGAAGGACTGCACACGCCTGCTCGAACTGATCCCCGAGTAAGGTCCTGTCACTTACCGAACAGATGCTTCCCGGCCTCGATGGCGCCGATCAGCAGCGCGCCGACGACACCACCAGCCTTGGCCGCAGCAACCGTGCTGGCGGCCCGCTGGTTCAACTGCGCGCGCTGGCACCGCAGGAGTGTGGCGATGGCGCGAGCGAGCGCCGGGTGCCCCGCGCACGTGCCGCGGGAATGTTCGACCTCGACCAGTCGAGCGTCGATCTCATCCCGCAGGGTAATCAAATCGGCGTCCATGTCACTTCCCCTTGACCGTGTTGGTGGGCGCCGCGTCGCCGGCGTCCCAGATGTAGAACCCTTCGGGGATGCTCACGTGGTTCCGGGAGAGCTCCCAGGTACTCCCCGTCCACACGTACACCCGCCCGCTCATGTCCGGTCCAGCGCGCACAGGCGCGTCCACAGAAGGCAGGAACACCACCCGCGGACCGGCGCAACCCGCCGCGAGTATCAAGGCTGCAACAGAAGCAAGAACACGCAGATTCACGGTGCCCCCTTTCTGGCCTTCCAGTCGGCCAACCGCTTGTTGAGGCTCTCCCGCAACCCCGGCTTGGCCACAACGTCCCCGCCGGCTGTCTGGGTCTGGCTTTTCACCAGCCCAGTCAGCCAGTCGAGGAGCGCGGTGAACAGTGCGAGCCACATGACGACCTACCCATTCTTGACGGCCGTGCGGCTCACGGTGTACCCCATCGCGGCGAACGCGCTCACCACGAGCGCCACGATCTTCGGCCACATGCCGGTGTCCGGCACGATGCCGCTGGCGATCGCCAGGCCGACGAACGTCGCGCCCGCCGTCATCCAGAACTCGGTGGTTTTGTACCCCGGCTTCACTGCCGAACCCGCGGCGGCGTTGTCGGGAGTCATTGTCTGTACCGGATCCATGTTGCCGTCCTTCTGCCGGATTCCCGGCTGTTTTGCTCCCTACCCAAGAACGGCATCAACCCTCCGTTCCCACT
>Ga0073936_10007469_pt1 | contig 14124 bp, 15 predicted proteins | sample AliMusrvi5mmetaG_FD_87041 | JGI IMG/M metagenome (GOLD analysis project Ga0073936, IMG submission 87041) | Freshwater lake bacterial and archeal communities from Alinen Mustajarvi, Finland, to study Microbial Dark Matter (Phase II) - Alinen... | ecosystem: Environmental > Aquatic > Freshwater >... | reverse complement strand
TCAATGAACAGGAAGTTGATCGTATCAATGAACTCATTACCCTGAACACTTGGCCAAATGGATGGGATGGAACTGAAATCGTTGGAGATGTAATGCTTGACCGGAAGTATTGCGATGGATCAACAATGAATATACTTTTTGAAGAATTGCGATCAGTATAAGAAATCAACCTATAGGTTTATTAAGCCGGACGCTGTTCCGGTTTTTTTATTCTACTTAATTCAGTATATTCGTAAATACCAACTCCCTTAACCATGAATCAGACAACGAATTACTATCAGCTTGGCCGGAAGCTTACAATCCGTTACCCTGAATTTGCCAGGCATCTCATGGAGGATGATAAGGAGAAAACAGATTTGGCGTCATTCATTCCGGACTTGTTCCAGAAATTCATTACGATTCACCCCGAACCCTCATCCAGAAATGACAAAACCCGTCACCGGTTGGAATTTATTGCGGTAGTTGTAAAACATCTGGATCCCGAAGCACTCACCACTGAAAAGCAGCTAAAAAAAGGAGTGAGATGCGTTCTGGCCAGAAACTTCAACTGTGGAAGCTCACTTGTTTCGCACACTTTAAAAACTGTGAAGAATTACCTGATCATCTACAAGGACTTTAGAATAGCCGTGGAATATCTTTATTCCGAACTATTCGATGAAGTCCATGACAACAGTAAATGTAAAGGTTAACTACGTTCCACTACACCAACTCTCCAAACATCCTCATAATCCGAGAACCATTTCGGACGCAGATCTGCACGCCCTGTGTGAGTCCATCAGAGAGGATCCGCTTTACTTTGAAACCCGCCCTATTATTTGTTCAGCCCGCTCAGGATCTCTTGTAATCATTGCAGGAGAAAAAAGGTTTATTGCTGCGGGAATACTGTTACTGCAGGAAGTGCCGGTAGCTATTATCCCCAACCTGACAATAGAGGATGAGCTCAGGATCCTGTTTAAAGATAATGGTCACTTTGGTGATTGGGATAAAGCCGCCTTGGCAAATATGGACATCGACTTTTCGCAACTCTCTTCCTGGGGCGTTGACATTTGGGATGAGATGGAGAAAGAAGGATGGTTTGATACTGAAGAGGCCAAAGAGGATGATTACGAAATCCCAGAGGACATTGTAACGGATATCTTACCAGGGGATTTCTTTGAGATCGGCCCGCACCGGCTTATTTGTGGTGACAGCACCAAATTGGAAACCTTTGAGAAACTCTTTGGAGAAGACCTGGCCGACATGGTTATCACTGATCCACCCTACAACGTCAACTATGAAGGTGGAACAAAGGAAAAGCTCACGATCCAGAACGATAACATGAGCGACTCGGATTTTTACCAATTCCTTTTTGACTTCTATTCTGCCATGGCCAACTTCACAAAAGCAGGTGGTGCATGGTATGTTTGGCACTCAGATTCTGAGGGGGCCAACTTCCGATCTGCAATGAAAAATGCCGGGATAATGGTCAAGCAATGCCTCATTTGGGTAAAAAATTCAATTGTAATGGGTCGCCAGGACTATCAATGGCAACATGAACCCTGCTTATACGGTTGGAAAGAGGGCGCTGCGCATGATTGGTTCAATGACCGAAAGCAAACAACAATCCTAGAGTTTGACCGACCACAGCGTAACGCCGAACACCCAACGATGAAACCGGTACCTCTGATTGCCTATCAAATTCAGAACAGCAGCAGAAAAGGAGCCATCGTTGCTGACGGATTCGGTGGGAGCGGGACCACAATGGTTGCAAGTCATCAGCTGGATCGTCGTTGCTACATGTCCGAATATGATCCAAAGTACTGTCAGGTAATTATTGACAGAATGGTGAAGCTGGATCCCGCACTTTCTATAATGAAAAATGGGAAAGCATATAACAGTGAAACGACTGTAAACTAAACGATAGGACTGAACAATCAATGGCAAAGAGCAGAACAAAAGTTGAGCGTGAACATGACCTGCAAGTTGAAGCAGATTTATACCTGAAAGGACAATCTTTCAGGGCAATTTCTGTTTATATGAATGATCAGTACGGAAGAAAGATCAATCATGTGACAGTGTTCAACGACATCAAATTTGTAATCACCGAATGGGAGCACTCACGCAATGCGATGATTGATCATCAAAAATCGATTGAGATTGAGAAACTTAATATCCTCGAGCGGACGTATTGGGATGCCTGGGTTAAGTCGCAAACTGATGTAATCGTTTTTCAAACAAAAAAGAAAGGTTCACCTAAAACGGTGGACAACATTGAAAAGATTGAAGCTGAAAAGAGCAATACGGGAGACCCGCGATATCTGCAAGGTATTGAGCGTTGCATAGAGCAGAGGTGTAAAATACTCGGATTGAATGCCCCTAAAGAAATTAAAGGCGAGATATCTGGCAACTTATTTTTTGATCTGATGACAAAAGCATCTGCGACTGATGAGAATAACTGAGGAACACATATCTGTTTTTAAAAGCTGGCAGCAAGACTGGAACAAGTTTGCCAGAGAGGTGCTTCATGTGAATCTCGATCTTGAGCAGCAGAAAATATTACAGGGTGTTCAAACAGAGCGAATGATTTCTGTTTGTTCCGGTACCTCAAGAGGAAAAGACTTTATTGCCGCTGTTGCCGGTATCTGCTTCATGTATCTGACTCCAAAATTCAATAAAGCAGGTGAATTGGTCGGTAATACCAAAGTTGCTTTGACTGCCCCCACTGCTCGCCAGGTAGGAGACATCATGTATCCCGAGATAACAAGACTTTGGAACCGGGCCAAGGTACTGCCTGGTAGATTGGTTGGGTACGACATAAGGACCGAATATGAGGAGTGGTTTATGACTGGGTTCAAAGCCGACGAGCACAATAAAGAGGCTTGGACGGGATTTCACGCGGTCAATACGATGTTTATCGTTACTGAGGCGTCCGGTATTCCTGAAGGTATTTTTGATGCAATCGAGGGCAACCTGCAGGGAAACTCCAGATTGCTGATAGTCTTCAACCCGAACAATCCAACCGGATATGCAGCACGGTCACAGAAATCATCTCGTTTTGCAAAGTTCCGTCTTGACTCACTCAACTCTCCCAATGTCCTGGAGAAACGAATTGTTATCCCCGGACAAGTAGACTGGGAATGGGTCAATGATAAAGTAAACAGCTGGTGCACTTCCATAGAATCGAGTCAGTTCAATGAAGGAGAAGGTGACTTTGTTTGGGAAGGCCAGACATACAGGCCAAACGATCTGTTCCGGATAAAAATACGAGGCATGTTTCCCAAGGTAGCCAATGACGTGCTTATTCCTATCGAGTGGGTAGAGCTGGCAGTGGAGCGTTGGAAGGAATGGCAGAAACAGAGATGGGGAGTAAAGGATCCTTTACGGCTTGGCGTGGACGTGGCGGGTATGGGCCGGGATAATAGTGTGCTATGCCATCGCCATGGTCCTTATGTCCCAAAGTTCTATAATCATAACTCTGCCGGTTCAGCGGAGCACATGGCCATTGCAGGAATGGTCGCCAATCTGCTTAACAATAGAGGATCGAAAGCATTTATCGATACTATCGGAGAAGGTGCGGGAGTTTTTTCGCGTCTTGATGAGCTGGGTTACAAAATGGCCTTTTCCTGTAAATTTAGTGAAGGAGCCAACGATCTAAGGGATATCAATGAGGTTTATGAATTTGCCAATATGCGGGCTTACTTGTTTTGGGCCATCCGTGACTGGCTAAATCCTGCCAATAAAACCGGAGCCGCCCTACCCCCAAACGATGAATTGATGGAGGAGCTTACAGAGATAAGATATAAGTTTCAAAGTACCGGTAAGATAATCATTGAACCAAAGGACGATATTAAAAAGAGGTTGGGTAGATCTCCTGACTATGCAGACGCCTTGGCCAACACGTTTTATCCGGATGAAAGAGTGACCACTAAAAGCGGTCTTGACATAACAGAAATTGCAGCAATGTTTTAAAACTAAGGATATGTTAACAGCACAGGAATTAATTGACCTCGGAGATATCAATAAGATAAAAACCGAGTTGATGCGCAACAAACCCGCGTTGAAAGTGGATGCCGAAACATGCATAAATCAATTTGACCCTTTGAAGCATGATGTGTTTGATGAAGTTAAGCGCCCAAAAAAGATGATCCAGAAGGCAACCGGGAATAGGGACGATAAGGGAAATCCCACGTATGCAACTTCTCAGGAAGAAGTGGCCCGAATATCCTTACCCTACCAGGATCTAATCGTTGAAAGGGCTATTGGTTTCTTGTTGGGTAATCCGGTGCAGTTGGATGCGGATGGAGGAGTTGACGGTAATACTAAACAGGACGCTCTTATTTCAATGATTCGTAAGATATGGACAAAAAATAAGTTGGACTATCGCAATAAAGACATTGCCAGGAAACTCTTCAGTGAATGCGAGGTCGCAGAACTCTGGTACCTGGTGGATGCCGAAGATGACTATTGGGGGGATTTGTCAAAAGGAGTATTTAAACCAAAAGTGCGGATCCTTGCACAAAGTCTTGGGGATATTCTTCTCCCCTACTTCGATCTCTCCGGAGATATGATTGCATTTGGCCGGCAATACAACCTTTACAATGGATCTGAAATTGAGACTCGTTTTGACTTGTACACGAAGGATGTAACTGTCAAATGGCTGGTATTATCAGGCGTGATTGAATCCATCAAACCTAATCCTTTTGGTAAAATTCCAATTGTTTATTACCGTCAGGAATATCCGGAATGGTATAAGGTCCAGTCCATGATTGAGCGTTTTGAAACAAGCATTTCCAACCGGTCAGATAGCAACGATTACAGCGGCTCTCCTATCACTGTTGTTAAGGGCAAACTGGAAGGGTTTGCTAGCAAGGGAGAGCAAGGAAAGGTATTGCAAGTAGCAGGGGAAGGAGACGTCAAATACCTGGAGAGTAATAATGCCCCAGAGTCTGTCAAATTGGAATGGGAGATACTGGAGAAATGTATCTACTCCATGTCACAGACTCCGGATATATCCTTCGCCCAAATGAAGGGGATTGGGAGGGCAACCGGTATCGCTCTAAAATTGATGTTTCTGGATGCTCATATGAAAGCCAGGACGAAAGAGGCCATATTCGGAGAAGGGATACAAAGAAGGCTCAACATGCTTATTGCCATTGTAGGGAAGGTCATTGATTTGAGTCTTGGGACAGAGGCAAAGAACATCACCATTGAACCTCGGTTCACTCCCTATTTGCCTTTGGATGAAAAGCTCGAGATCGATACAATTTCCGTGGCCAAAACTGCAGGGGTGATGTCGATGGAGACTGGTGTGCGAATGAATCCTCTTGTGTCAGATCCGGAAGCCGAGATCCAGCGAATAAAAGATGAAAGCGCTCAAAGTTTAGGAACAAGTTTCAATTAAATAATCAACATCATGGCAAAGAAGAATTTAGTTACTCCCGAATTCAAACCCGGAACAATCTATGCGGCTACTCATGAACCTACTGGGGACCGTCTTGTTATTCATGGCGTCAATGTGACCACTGACAAAGTATGTACTGCGGGTGATCCTCCGACAATCGCAAAGCTATCGCACTGCATCAACTTTGAAGAGGTTAGGCCTTTGACCGAAAAAGAATTGAATTACCGAACATGGATGTACGGGACAGATTGGATGTAAATTTATTTGGTGGAATCATTTTTATTCTCTAACTTATAGTTGGATGCAAAGGCCCTAAATTAAAATAGAGAACTATGACCTACGACCAGCAGCATATTGCCAATATTTCAGCTTACGCACAGAAGCTGGAGAAATCATTCGATAAGGTAATCAGTAAAATTTCTGCGCTGGCGGACGATCCAAATGCTCGATTTTCACGTTCTTTTGTTTTCCGAGACAATAAGGCTCTATCTAAAGCCTCGGATGCCATATTCAAACCTTTTCAGGCTGAGGTTGAAAATATAATTAGTGGGGGAATACTTGAGGAGTGGTCTTTATCCAACAAGAAAAATGATGCCCTGGTAAATAGCTTTGTCAATAACCTCGAAGTACTGAAGAAGAAACCAGACTGGACCAGCCATAACCTTAAGGCTCTTCAAGCGTTCACCGATCGACAAACGAATGGCATTGATTTATCAAAAAGAATTTGGGATATAGTGGGCCAAACCCAAGCAGAAATGGAGATTCAATTAGGGTTTGGCATAATCAATGGAGACAGTGCTGATGTTATTTCCCGGAGGATTCGGGAGAACCTAAACGAACCGGATGTTCTTTTTCGCAGGATCCGGAACTATATTGGAGAACTCGAATGGTCTAAGGCTGCAAAGGCGTATAATCCCGGTCAAGGAAAGTATCGATCTGCCTATAAAAATGCAAGACGGCTCACGGTCACTGAAACAAATATGGCCTATCGAAGTGCTGATCAATTACGATGGGATAAGTTGGGATTTGTTCTGGGTTACCAGGTTGTATTATCCGGATCCCATCCGGCACTTGATATCTGTGACGACTTTAAAGGAGAGTATCCAAAAAGTTTTGTTTTCACCGGATGGCACCCTCAGTGTCTATGCTATGCAATTCCAATCCTGATGACCGCAAACCAGTACGATAAGTATGAAAACGCGATTCTTGACGGAACAGACGAAAATTATCTGGAAAGAATAAAACATATTGATAGTGTTCCTGAAGGATTTACAAATTGGATCAATAATAATGCTGAGCGAGTAGCCGGTTGGAAGAGTGCGCCCTATTTCATCAAGGATAACTTTATTGATGGGGATGTATCCAAAAGATTGAATATTTGGCCCCGTCCTTTGTTGACAGATATTAAAACATTTGAGAATGGGGGTGTGTTTTCTACTTATTCAAATATTGACAAGAATAGCAATGACTATAAAGCGGTCAGTTTTTGTTGTGAAGAATTTGCGAATCAAGGTAATCAGACCATTATTTTGCCAAAACTAAATTATAAAGATCCTGCATACCCGATAATATTTAAAGAATTGCTTGATACTCGGTACGCGGGTAAATGCCCAGATTTTAAATTAAACGATTTGTTTTACGAACACGAAGGTTTTATAACAAATAATCCAAAATCAAATTTCAGCAATATGCTTAATAGAGGATTGAAGCAGTCTGATAATGTTGTAATTGATGAATGTGGTTTATCCTATCACTACATGCGCAGGATTATTAATGCGCGGATCCGGGAAGGTGTAAACATCAACGAGATCTGGATTAAAAAGAAAAATTCACTAGACCTATTCTATAAAAAAACAGAGGCCAAGCAGTAAAACTGCCCAGCCCCGCTGAGTCGAATCCGTAGAATCGATGCTGCAAAGATATATCATAAAAAATGAAAAGTCAAGCATTTAGGGCTTTATTTGTAACGTGTCGCTACAAATTATCGAATCAAATCTTTTTTACCAATAAAGTTCCCATCCCTGGGGCTTCAACCCGCACCTTCCCATCCCTAAAAATGGCGAGTATCTCCACGATATTCTGAAAGGTGGTCTTGCACTTGATCTTCACAGTGCCGGTTTTTGAATCACTGCCAATAATATCCACTACCTGGTATGAGGTTTCAAGTTCAATGGTGTCTTTTGCCATTTTGGAAAGCTGCTTTGACGTGGGTTTTGCTATTGACATGAGCGAAGTGTTTAGAAAAGAGACCGGTCACCGTCCACCATACCGCAAAGCATGACACATAACTTTCATATGCTTGCCGATCTCAAGGATCTGCATGCTTTGCTTCAAAAATATGGTGGACAGAACAAAGTTAAAGAAAATAGTCACAGTTCTAAAAGTGTGAAGGAATAACCTTCAAATTATCCAAAGACCTGAATCCCTCAAGGTAAGTTTGGTTCATTCAAAATTGTAAAACCAATTTATTACTTCATGAAGGAAAAAATCTTAGCAGCACTGAGGTCTAAATACCCTAGCACTCCGGCTGCGTTACTCGACAGGATTGCAGATCAATATGTGAATACTGTCACAGACGAAACGCTTGAAACCGTCATTGCAAGTGACGGGGTCAAAAACCTACTCGCTTTCTTTCAAACAGAAACAGATCGCCGGGCAACGGAAGCCACTCGTACTGCAGTGGCAAACTACGAGAAACAGCACAACCTCAAAGAGGGTAAGCCAGCCTCCGCAGAACCTCCTAAACTAACAGACGATCCAAACACTCCGGAATGGGCAAAGACTATTCTCAAACAAAATCAGGAACTGACAACCAAATTACAGCAACTTGAAAAAGGTACTGTAACCTCAGGACTGATGGACCGTGTAAAGGCAAAGCTCACTGAAAAGAAAATCCCGGATGCCTTCCTAAAAGGACGGTCTATTGAAAAGGAAGAAGATGTTGACGCACTTATTACTGAGATCGAGGGTGACTACGCGTTAGTCAAACAGGACATGGTAAACAAGGGCGTAGTTATTGATGTGCCCGCCGCTTCGGCATCATCCGCCGCACCTGCAAAGGTTGACGCTGACATTGAAGCTTGGGCTGCAAGTAAAAACCCAGTAAAAAATTAAGACATGGGATTAATTGTAACGCGTGAAAAATCTACCGGAGGCGTCCCGATTTTTCAGCAATTACCAGAAAACGCACAGGGCGGATTCGTGCTTGACACTACCGGCCTGACTACTGGAGCCGTCGTTCCTGCGGGAACGGTTATGGGGTTCGATGAGAGCACCCGTCTGGCCAAGGTGTTGAAGGTTGCAAAGGTGCAAACCAATGCGACCAATGCCGACGTAGCAATCAAAGTTGAAAAGGGTCACCTTTTTCAGGTTGGTAACTACCTGGCTGCCGTCGTCGGTGGTAAGGCTTATGGCATTACCGCAATCGATACTTCCAATGCTGCTTATGATGTGATCACTGTTGGTACTACTCTTGGAGTAGCTCTGACAGCAGGAGACGCATTGTTCGAAAGCTCTGCCACAGGTGCTGCTGCAGCTGTGTATGCTACAGTCGCAAAAGGACTGAATTTCAAAGATGTAACTGTTGGTGTCAACGAATCCGTTGCAGTAGCTATCAAAGGCACTGTGTACGCTCGCAGGATCCCGGTTGTAACTGATGCCATCAAGGCATTGTTACCAAACATCGCATTCTCTAACTCTTATTAATCAAAAGGAGGAAATAAGTTATGGCTGATAAAGTATCATCTATGTTCGGCGCATATGCCCTCAAGATGCAAACTGTGATTGACAAATCACTGGACAAATTTGCTCCTGTTTGGTTTGGTAAGTATTTCGACTGGGGTATCCCAACCACCACGCTGACCTTCGTCAGTGTCATCGGAAGAAGCCGGATTGAGGCTGCAGCTTCTGTTGTGGACCGTAATTCTCCGGCGCCAACCCGTTCCAGGCTCAACCTTGAAAAGTTGAGCGGTACCGTTCCCGCAATCAAAGAATCATTCCGCATGAATGAGGAAGATTACAGGAATTATCTGACACTCCAGAACATGGCTTTGACCGAAGAGGCCAAACGCACCATTCTTCTGGATATGATGTTCAACGACCTGAAGAAAGCCGGTGAGGCTCCACTGAAGAGAATTGACATCATGGTTCTCCAAGCTCTCTCCCTTGGTAAAGTCACCATCAATGCCACAAACAACCCTGACGGGTTGGTTTTGACTGACATTGACCTGTTCATGCCTACCGCAAACAGGAAAACTGTTTTTGAAAAATGGAGCATTCCTGCTACAGCAACGCCAATCACCGACATTAAACTTATCATCCAGGCTGCAAATGCACAGGGGTTGAGTTTCTCTAAAATGTTGATGACCCTGACGACTTTCTGGAAACTTCAGGCTTGCGCTGAGACCACCAAGATGCTGGCCGGTTACTACCGTTTAGGTTCCAACATGGCTACCATGGGAACGCTTGATCAGATCAACCAGTATCTCGCTGCCAATTTCCTTCCGATCATCGAGATCGTGAACGAACAGATCGGTATCGAGAAAGATGGCCAGATCACAAGCATCAATCCTTTCAACGACACCTCGGTGACGTTTATCCCTGACGGGAAGCTTGGATTGATCCACAACGCATTTGCCATGGAGCAGATGGAGCCTGTTGCAAACGTAAATTATGCAACCTATCAAAACGTTCTGCTGAAGAAGTATCGCCAAGGTAATCCTTGGGGAGAGTTCACCGACTGTGAGCTAAACGCTTTCCCCGCACTTGAACTGATTGACAGGATCTTCATTATGGACGTGGAGACAAAGACCGCTTAAGCCTTCTGAGTGATGACAAATCTTGAAGCTCTGCAAGCATCGTTAATTTACCCGGTCGAGGAAGCCAAATTAAAAAAAGCTCTCTTCGATCGGGAACTTAACTTTTTGGAGGATTATATCATATCAGCCAAGAGGTTAATGGATTTGACGGTAGCTGATATCCTGGTAATGCTGATCAACGCCCCCGCAATCTCTGAAGGCGGATTTAGCATGTCACTTAGTGATAAACAATCACTCATAAAGACAGCCGGATCAATCTATCAGAAATACGGAGAACCGGATCCATTTATACCTACTATTTCCAGTGCAAGACCATGGTAAACCAGTACCCTCATACTATCAAGGTTCAGTGGACATCCGCCTCAACGACGGATGAAGATGGTAATCCTGTAGCAGGAACCCTTCAATCTTATGATAGCAGTTGCAGGGCAGAACCAAACGGATCCGGAAGGATGATCCCCTCGGTAGATGGAGCACTTGTTGCTTATTCATTCACCGTTTATATGCCGGTATCAGGGGTCCTTGATTTACCTGTTGGCGCCAAAGTCTCTTTGAATATCTGGGGAAGATCTGTTGAATCATCCGTGAAGCAGTTTTCACGCAATTTCTTCAACGCAAGATTATGGCTTTAAAAATGACATACGATCCGAATAAACTGCTAAATGATGCTTTGCGCATCGAGAAGGCAATCATCAGCCGGATGCAATTTATTGGAGAGAAGTTTGTTTCTGATGCCAGGAATCAACCACAGCCTTCATTGGACTGGAAGAAAGGGCAGATTGGTCCAAAGGAACATTTTTACAAGGACCGGACTGCCAATTTGCGTAGTTCCCTTGGATATTTCATTCTGAAGGATAATACTGTGATCGGAGGCAATGTTGATGGAACTGCAAAAGGGAAAGAGGAAGCAAAAGCGATACTGATGGATATTCCAACACGGTCAGGGATTCGCCTGGTAGGTGTAGCTGGTATGAATTACGCCTCAGCAGTTGAATCTCTTGGGTACAATGTAATCAGCACACAATCTATTGTTGCAGTTGATGATTTACACAAGCAGATGCTTGCCCTGGCTAAGAAAACCGGAAAGAAAACAGATCTCCTGGATGATCTTACAATTCATTAGGCCATGATAGTAGATGACGCAATAAAAGCAATTTATCACAAGCTGAAACTAGCAGTTACAGATCCGGTTTATCAGTATTCCAGACCTGCTGACTGCAAAGATGCAGCGTACTATGTGATAAATTCCCTACCGATTGGTAACGGAATTTTGCAAAAATGTATCATCAATGTAAATGCCTACTGTAATGACATCTCTCCCGGGAGGCAAGATTCTTTGCTACTAACTGCAATGTCAAATCTGGTGATATCAACGCTAGATAACACCTGCGATGATACTGGGTATGTCTTCATTTATTTCCAACAGCAAAATACCTACCCTGGTGAAGAGCTAAAGGACCATTACTCAAATATGCGTTTTGATATTCGATTAATAAACAATTAATACTGAATAAAATGTCTGAAAAAAGAACTTTCGGCCTCGTGTCGATCAAAATTGGAGACGTCGCTAGTGACGGAGGGATGGGAACAACCCTTGCAGTTCTTGGCGTAACGGATGAAGGGAGTGCAACCTTTACAAAAGGTGAGGATACTTCCAAAGACTTCTTCTGCGAGGAGTCTGACGACCCGATTGAAACGGTAACAAAAAAGGGGGTTACCACAATCGAATGGAGCATTCTTGATTTCACTCCTTCCACACTTGTAAAAGTGCTCGGAGGTACTGTTGATGTCACTGTTCCTGCTGTCCCTGTATGGCAAGCTCCGGCGACATCTGCCGTAATTGAGAAATCAATCGAAGCCATCACTAAGACTGGTGTTAAGATCCAAATCGTTCGCGCAAAGATCAGCGCATCCGTGGATTTGAAATTGGGGAAAGAAACTATTGGTATTGTCAAAATCAAGGCTACGGCTTTGACACCAACTAAGACCAATACCCCATCGGTCATGATCGCTAACACGTAAGAACCTGGAAGAGCCCTTCGGGGCTTTTCTTTTTTAAACCTCAACTTATGGAAATAGAAACTGTCAATCGAACCGCGAATACCATTCTTGATAACTCCGAGAATTTCAAAGTAAAATTCATGGGCATGAATCTGAAGTTTGGCATCCGGCCCCTTCGGCTTGGAACGCTGATATTCATCACCAAAGCATCTGCCCAAATGGGGGATGTAATCGTTCCGGAAAATATAGTTTCAGTCATAGGTATGGCAGAAAAGACAGCAAGGCCAATGTCTCGGGTGATAGCATATTCAATTCTCAATAACAGAACCGGCATTAAACTTTTTGGAGGTATGCTGGCCAACTTTTTACTATGGAGGCTCACTCCATCAGAGTTGCTGATCCTGATCCAGCTAGTGATCAAACAATCATCCGTTACAGATTTTTTCTCATGTACCGTCTTGACGAAAGGAATCAGTCCGATCAAGACGGTGGATCCGTTGAAGGTGGCCGGACTATCTGGGGAGAAATCTCCGGCACAATAAAGAATCTCGGACTGATACCAAATTTTATTCTTTGGGGCATGGGGTGGCAGAACCTTGTAATGATGTCAACGGATATGCCCTACTGGAAGGCGGATTATAAAGAAGAAAAATCCAAATCAAAGAAAAATTTGCCTGACAAGTTAGAAACAAAAGAAGATTTTGAGAACTTTTTAAATCTATAGCAATGCCAACATCAACTACAGGTGGAGCGCTCTATTTTGAAGGTGGAATCGACGCCAAACAACTTTACGATGAGATTTCCAAACTAAACGCGCAAATCAAAAGTCTGGCCGACAATACTGTCACCCAAGGGGCCAAAATAGATGATGTGATGAGTAATATCGGAACGGCAATGGCCGGATATTTCTCAATCAGTGCACTTGCAGGGTTCGGCAAAGAGATCATCAATGTTCGCGGCGAATTTCAACAGCTTGGTATCGCTTTTGAGACTATGCTTGGGAGTAAAGAGAAAGCAGATGCGCTCATGGCCCAGGCGGTTGATTTCGCAGAGAAAACACCTTTCACTTTAACAGATATCGCTTCGAACATTAAGCAGTTGCTGGCCATGGGAGTGGCAACAGAGGACGTTATGAGTACAATGAAGTCTCTCGGAGATGTAGCTGCAGGTGTTTCAGTTCCACTTGGCCAAGTAGCGCATACTTATGGCCAAGTTCTGACTATTGGAACCCTACAAGGCCGTGAATTGCGCGAATTTGCCATTGCCGGTATTCCTCTCCTGGGCGAACTAGCCAAAAACCTCGGAAAGACGAAGAATGAAATTACTGACATGGTATCGGCTGGATCCATCGGGTTTAAAGATGTTGAAAAGGCCTTTCAGACCATGGCCGGAGAAGGAGGCAAATTCAATAATCTGATGGAAAAACAGATGGCCTCAGTCACCGGCCAGATCAGTAACCTGAAGGATAAACTGGATCTCATGTTCAATGCCCTTGGCCAGTCCAATGAAGGTATCATCAATGCCGGTATCAGTGCCGTATCCACGCTTATTGCAAATTATCAAACTGTAGGAGAGGTATTAAAGGGTTTGATCCTGGTCTTTGGGGCGTATAAACTAGCGGTGATGTATGCCCGTCATGAACAAGAGCTTAATGCCGCTGCAAATGTTCTTGTTGCCGAAAGCACTGGATTTCTTGAGTTATCGGAAGCTCGTGAGATCGTCATGAAAGAGCGAAGTATTGCAGCACAGAAAGCTCTCAATGAGTCAATGCTTGCCAATCCTTATGTTTTAGCAGCTGTTGCCGTAGCTGCTCTATCATACGGTATTTATGAACTGGCCACACATCAGACTGACCTTGAAAAATCACTTGGTAAGACCTCCGTAGAAATCGAGAATGAGAAGGACAAGGTTTCTGAATTATTTACC
>Ga0073936_10007467_pt1 | contig 14127 bp, 12 predicted proteins | sample AliMusrvi5mmetaG_FD_87041 | JGI IMG/M metagenome (GOLD analysis project Ga0073936, IMG submission 87041) | Freshwater lake bacterial and archeal communities from Alinen Mustajarvi, Finland, to study Microbial Dark Matter (Phase II) - Alinen... | ecosystem: Environmental > Aquatic > Freshwater >... | reverse complement strand
GCCCCCCACCCCTGCCTGCTTCCGCCAAATTGGCGATCCAAGCTCGCGACGCACTGGAAGCCCGCAAGGGTGAGAACCTGGTGGTTCTCGATGTGCGCGCCTTCTCCACGCTGGCGGACTACATGATCCTGGTTTCGGGCAGTAGCGCGCCCCACTTGAAGGCTCTGGCAAATGAAGTCATCCACGCGTTAAAGGACCAAGGACTGTATTGCTATCGCAAGTCCGGCATGCCGGATGATGGATGGATGGTGCTCGATTACGTCGACGTCGTCATCCATATTTTTCGGACAGACCTGCGATCCTATTATGCCTTGGAAGAACTGTGGGTAGATGCTGTGCCGATGGAGTAGCCCCGTCTTCCTCGGCGATCTCCTCAAAATCCTGTTCTTGCAGGCGTAACAGTTGTCGAGCCAGAGCCAGACGTGCCGATTCGGGATTGGCATGGTCATTCAATTCAATTTTCGCCAGGTCATCCCCATTCAGAAGCGCTGCCAGGAGAGTCCACTCCTGTAAGCGATCCATCCGGGCGACGGTCTGAACTTCGATTTGCCGGATGTTCCAGCGGGACCAACTCAGCCACCCGGCGCCGGCTAATAAAAGCGCCAGCGCCGCTGCCATGGCAGGATAGAGAACAAATTGAAGGGGGGACCGACGTGTCGCCCGCGCGGCCGGAAACCGGGCGGAGTCAAGCACCGGGGCGGAACAGGATGGGAGTTCGATTGCTTCCAGGCGGAATAAATCGGTTTGCCACTGGAGGCAGGCGGGGCAGTCGGCCAAGTGTCGGTGAAGCCGGCGGGCACGCCAGGATCCGATTTCGCCACTTGTTTCCAACAACAGCGCCTGTTGGGCTTGATTACAGTTCATGATTATTGCTCCTCACGGGGCGCTTCCGCCCGTAATCCCACTCGTAGTTTTTCAACCGCATATTGCATCCGTGCCAAGGCGGTATTGATCGATACTCCTTGAAGCCGGGCGATTTCACGGAAGGGCAGATCCCCCTCCGTCCGCAACAGAAACACCTCACGTTGCGCCGCCGGCAAATCGGCCAACAGCGTATCAATAACCCGTCCGAGATCGTGACCCGCGACTAAGGCGGAGGGATCGGGGCCGGCAGCCGCCAATCGATCCTGTGCCGTCTCGCCTTCGGTTCCAGCCAAGGGTTGGCTCAGCGAGTTCCAACGGCACTCATCCCGGCCCCGATCAACCATCAGATTATGACAGATCCGATACAGCCACGCCTTAAAATGCCCGGCCCGGTAGCGCGGCAGATGTCGAATCGCCCGAAACCAGGTTTCCTGAAAAATCTCCTCGGCATCTCCGCGTCCATCCGTCATCCGGGCAATGTAGGCATATAGGACTTTTCGATAGCGGTCAAACAGGACCGCCAAAGCTGACGTATCGCCCGCACGATAGGCCTCAAGCAAATCGGCATCCATCGGAACGTCCGGTATGCGGTCCTCAGTCACTCACGGTCCCCTTGTATACGCCTATTGTTTAAACAGAAGAAGGGTCTATTTTATTGTAAATCCAGATCGCGCTGGAAGCGATTGTTTGGGCACTAAACTGGGCAGCCGACCAACTTTCCCGGACCAGGGTGGTGGCCAGATCGCCCAGCGTGGGCGGTCCCACGGCGACCAGCCAGAGAGCCAGGCCCAAGGCATTGAGCAGGAATATGAAAGTGTAGGAAAAAAGTCGTCCGACTTTTTGAATATCGGATTGATGGTCCCATAAGGCGCTGACGGTGAAGGTGACATGGAACCCCCAGGTCAAGCCCACCGCGCTGAGCCAAACCGGGCGCCAGGGAGTCAAATCGGTGAACAGGGAACCGATTCCGTAAGCCATCACAACGAGGAGGGTATAAAAAGGAAAAAAATAGGGGGCCAAAACGATCAATGTGTTGGGTTTTTCGATTCGTACACTTCCGCCCCGGTCGGAGACGCGAAGTTGGGAAACCCGCCGGCCGTGCAACAAACCCCAGAGCGCATGGGACAGCTCGTGGGCCAATACGTAGGCACGGACCGGACGGGGAAGGACCAAATAAAAGAAAATCCAGAGAAAAAAACCACCCCCCATCAAGAGGCCGGTGGGCGAAATCAACCAGGAGGAGGCAGGATCCGCGGCCTGAACAAGGGTTCCCAAGGTGCACACGGCGGCAAAACAACAGGGGAGCAATAATACCCCAAAAACAAACCGTAACCAACGCATAGTGCCTTTCTACCAAAAACCCGTTGACTTCAGCGCATTTGCCGCTATTATTACGTGTTTTCAGAGGTCTGCAAGCAGCATTTAGCAAGTGAGGACGATATGCCGAAGATTTTAAGCGCGGTGAAGCGCGCACGCCAGGCGGATGAGAACCGGGTCCGGAACCGCAAGGAGAAAGCCGCTTTATTGACTCAACGTCGGACGTTCCTGGCGGATTTCGAAGCCAAGGACAAGCCCAAAGCCTTTGAATCGTTCAAGGCTTATTGTTCCTTCCTCGACAAGGCGGCGAAAAAGGGAATCATCAAGAAAAACACCGCGGATCGGAAAAAGGCCCGCGCCTCGCAGTGGTTGAAAAAGATCGGGTGATTTCAGACTCGGTGACGAACGGCCGGTGCCGCGGAGATTCCGCGTGCGTCGGCCGTTTTGTTTTTACCAGGCTTCAACGACGGTTTCGACAATCCGATGGGCCATGTCGCGGGAAGCCTGGGGCAGGGCCTGCTGCCGGGCGGTGGCGATATCCCCGGTGAAATCAAAAGTGCTCTCGCCCCGGATTTTGACATTCGACATCAGAACTTTTCCGTCGCGTCCACGCACGGTCATCACGGCATCCATCAGGGTCCGATATTCGGTGGCCGTGGTGATCCGATTGGGATTATAGCGGAGCGGCTGGAGCACATAGCGATGAAGGGTGACTTCGACGATGAGGTCGGACGATCCGCGCTCGGCAACCCGCAGGGTGCCATCCCGTTGGAATTCTTCAATTGTCGCAGCCGTGGTCCGGGTCTCCAATTGGGGATAGCCCGCCTGATTTACAAAAACCGGGACGAAAACGGTTTTGAGCCGCGGGTCGAGCGTACTGCCCAACCGATAGGCACGGCACCCGGTCACCAGCAGCGGGAGGGCGAGGGCCAGAAGAGAAAGGCAGAGGATTTTAAGGAGTGACTTTTTCATGGGTGTTTGTTCCTGTGAGCTGTTCCAATTCGGCGATACGGCTTCGCGCTACGGGTACCCGTTCGGCATCCGGGAAACGGCGGACATAATCGCGATAGGCGAGCAAGGCGGACGAGGGACGCGGGGGATGCAATTTGCGGTCATAAAAAAACGCCTCCTGGTATACAAAGTCGGCCAGCCGGGTTTCGACCGCTTTCTGTAGTTTACGGGCCTCGGGCGCCTGAACGGCGTTGGGGTAGGTGCGCAGGAAACGGGCGATGGCCGTACGGGCACTTTGGAACCGGATTTCATCTTGGGGCGATAGGTCAACGCATAATGAATACAGGTTGAAGGCTTCCCGATAGGCGGATTCCTCCATGTGCTCCGAGCCGGGATAGCGGTTTTGCAGAGATTGGAAATTCAAGATGGCGAGATCGTAATCCCGGGCTTTTTCGGCAATCAAACCGGCTTGAAAGAGAGCTTCCGGCGCGATCGGAGCGGCGGGACCGTTTTTGACAACGGTTTCGAGCATCTCGCGATCTTTTCGTTTCATGCCAATTTGAAATTGGTGTTCCAAAACTTCGAGGTGGGGGTACTGGCCGACGTACCGATCAATCAGGTATTGGTATTCGGCAAAGGCGGTGGGGAGTTTGTTCCGTTTTTCCATCAAACGCGCGAGCTCGAGCTGGGCTACGGGTGCTTCCGGAGAATCAGGCCAGGCGTAGACCAGGGCCAGGAAAGCCCGGCTGGCGCGGATTTTATGATTTTTGGTTTCGAGAGCGCGGGCCCATTCGAACTGGGCGGCCGGTGTCTTTTTGGAAGGTCGATGAAAGAGGGTGATGCCCCGTCGGGCCTTTGGTTTTCCGGGAGCTTGAGTTTGAAAGGCATCCGTCTGATCCGGCGCGGAGGTGGGCATATAGGCCGCCGCCGGGAAAAGGGGCACTAATAGCCCCAACAGTAACCACGGTCGAAGAGTTCGATAAATATCACGCATGGCCATACACTAGGCGGCAGAGGGGCGGGGGTCAACATTTTTTGTAAAGGATATCGGTTTTTGGGCTGAAACCCAACCCGTTACCGGTGTGGCGGCCTTATGGGGAAGGCGTCAGCCCGCGCAATGAATATGGCCGAGATTGGGGCGGTCCGAGGTTAACGGATTAACCGCAGCCCCCCACTCCCGGAACAGGCTGAGCAGTTTGATGCCCCGATCGATCGTATGCCGGAAAATCAGTTCCATATCGTTGAGCTGTGGCTGGCTTAAGTTGATAGCAAAAAGGCCTTTTAAGCCGGCCAGATGGTGAATGAAATGGTCGCCTCGCCCGCAAAAATGAATGGCGCCCCCGCCCAATTCGCTGAGAAGCTGCTGGTCGTAAGGAACAGAGAATTCGGCGATCATATCGGGCGAAAGATTCATGGCTGAATCGTTTCGGATCAGGATGTGACCGCGATGCCATAAACCCCACTGGGCAGCATAGGGGGCCGTGGACGGGGTCTCGACGATCCGATCCCATTCGCGCAGGAACCGGATATAGGTCTCCGTGATTAATTGGAGAAAGGCTTTAACGAGATCGGGCTGATCGACCAATTCGATGAAGAGGTCGGATCCCCAGAGGAGTTCGCAAACATCGAGGGGACCTTGCAAATCGGGGTGATAAATATGAACATATTTTGAAATCTTGGGATAGTCGGCAAAAATCTTTTTATAAAAGGCGCCCATCTGCAGGCAGCGATCACCATATCCGTTATGGAGGTCGGGAACGCCGGCCTTGAGCAGGCGCCGAATGGTCGCCGCACCTCCAGGCAAAAATCGGGAGGTAGGAAGGGTATTGTAGACTGGATCCATGACGAACATTTCGGCGCCAAAGATCGACGGCAGAAGTCCGGTACTGTAATTGGCGCGAACATTAAGGATACAACCGGTCTTGCCGCCGAGATGGTCCGAAACGACGGACAATTGCTGGAGAGCCATCTGTTCAAAATCATCCAGGGCGGCGTTGACGGTGTAGGGCGGCCACTCCACCGCCGGGGGTGCGGCCGGCACCCGCGTGGTCGTGACAGGGCGAGAGGCTAAGGGACCCTCCCAGAAATCGAGCCATTGCCGGTGCACATCCTCCTCAATCCGGGGGCAAATGCGCGTTTCCAGATCGTCCAGAAATGGCTTTAAATTCATTCGACGATCGTCTTTAGCGGCACAAGGTCGTGCGGATGTATTCGAAGCTCTGCTTCAACGAATCGAAGGGATCGCCCGGGCAGACATCCTGCTCGACGATAAACCATTCACAGCCTGAACCCTCGGCGGCCGCGACGATTCGCGGCCAATCCAGATTGCCCTGCCCAATTTCGGCAAAGGCAATTTTATTGTCGGGTGTGATGGCAAAATCCTTCATGTGCAACAAGGGCAGACGCCCTTTCAGCTTGGCGCACCAAGCCACGGGATCCCCGCCACCATATTGGACCCAATGGGTATCGATCTCGCCTTGGAGATAACGGGGATCGGTTTCATTGAAAAGCACATCCAATATCAGGTGCCCGTCGATTTTCCGGAACTCGATGTGATGGTTATGATAGGTCAGAATTTTTCCGGCCTCATAAAGTTGTTTGCCGGCCGTGTTCAATTGCCGGGCGAATTCCCGGACTTCCGCCAGCGTCTCCAGCTTAACATCCCCGGGATAGGGATAGGCCGTGTACCGGCAACCTAACGCATTCAACCGGGCAATCACTTTCTGCGGCTCGGTCAGAATGTTGCCTTCATGGGTCGCGCACAACGTCAACCCTTCGCCCTTCAAGAGCGCCAGGAATTCCGCTTCCGGAATGGGACCCACCCCGCTGGCCTGCACGGCCAGGTACCCGATTTCCCGGACCCGTTTCAGAGACCGGGCAATATCCGGCACGGTTTTGAGATGTTCCCGCAATGTGTAAAGTTGGGCCGCGACCTGATTGATTTTCATGTTTTCTCCAAGTGACGGAATGAAGACCGCCACCCATTAAACCCTCTATTGCACTGTCAATTAAAGGTCCACTAATAGCATATCCGTAACATCCAGCGGCAGGTTTGCCACCAGGTTGCCGTTCTCGATCTTATAATCGATTTGGGGATGCGCCACTGAGCGGATTTTAGAGACTTTTTTGACCCCGGCGACGGTTACGGTCAATTGGGGAATCGCCGTTCCGCTGAAGTTGATCAGCGACACCGCCAGGCGTTTTGCCGGCTTAACCGTGTCAATACAGGTGCTCTCCACCAGGGTCTCACTGCACACCACGGGCCGCACAAAGTTCGTCGGCAGGAAATCGATCGTCAAAGCGCGCCGTAACACGGGATCCATCGCCGTGGGCAGAAAATGCGTAAAGCTCGCATCGACACCGCCGCGATCGACCGGTCGCAGAGGCAGGGCTTTACGCAAATAGTCCTGGCCGGGGAGGAAACCGAACAATACGGCCTTGCCTTTGCCGTGGGCCTTCTCGATCACCGCCGGATGGCCGTTGTTAAACAAGCCGACCACCCGCCCGTCCGCCGCGGTCAAATCCTGTTTCCAGGCGATCACGCCCACATTCGTGATGGCGCGTTCCCCTTCTCCCCAGGACGCAGTGGCAAACGGTTTGTATCGGGTCAGATCCTGTTTCGTTAAGAATGGCTTGTTCTCCTCCAGAATGTAGTCGAGAAATTTAGGATCCCGGTTCAATTGCTGGGTTTTCACTCCATATAAAGCCCCCACCGCCGGGTTCACCTGGTTGAATTCATCCAGGAACCCGCCCCCCGCCAGGGCCACCACCGTGCCGCCCGCGTCGGCCCATTGCGTCAACGCCGTCACCGCTTTGGAATGGAGCCACTGTTCGGTGACGTAAATGACCTTGTAATCCTTCGCCAAGCCGTCGATTACATCGTCTTCGCTCAGGAAATCGACGGGGACCTGCGCATGCCGCAGGGCATAGTAGATCGCTTTACGCTCATTGTTATGCAGGGCCAACGTGGTGTTATCGGCGTCGATCATGATGTCATCCACGCTCGACAGAAGCAGCCCCACCTTTGCCGGGCGGACCTGCCCGTCCATCACGTAATCCTCGAAAATCCCGGCCTCATGGGTGCAATCGTTGATCGCGCGCCACATCTTCAAATCGTGGGTGGCCACGTAATTTTCGGTGGCAGCCACCACCAGCGGCGAGGCGCAGAAATAGTTGATCATCGTCGCGCCATGCGCCACGCTGGTGTAGAATGAACGCCGGAAATCCGACGGCGTGTTGCCCGGGCTATGGGGCATGGCATACATGTGAATCGGCATGTGATGATATTTCGCGCCGGCCCGGAACGCCGACGCCAGGTAGCCAACCACCTGCACGCTGAATTCGGGAATCTGCCAGACATAATCTTCAGCCCAAGGCATGGTCATGGCCTTCAGTTTGAACGGGCGGATGTAATTCATTTCGCTGACCAGATAATTGGAATGCGGCGAATAATTCGCCCCGGTGCGAATCCCCTTGGCGGCGAAGGCGGCCGACCCCTCGATGTAGGGCTTGGCCCCGTTTTCGATGGCGCATAAGGTCGAATAATAAAAGAGCGGGTTATTGCGATCTGCCGTGTAAACCGCGGTTGTCGCATTCGGCACCCCGCGGGCGGCCAGCCACGCCCGGAAAGTGGCCTCGTCAGGTTTGGCTGCCGGCAAATGGGTTTCATCTCCGTAACTGATAACCGCCGTGTCGTCGAATTGGCCCTTGTCCAGCGCGGCTTTGATCGAAGCCGGTTTCATGTCGCGCCAATGACAGAATAATCCGCGTTTTTTGCCTTTCTGACCCACCATGGTGTTGTCGCCCAACTCCGTGGTCAATTCCTGAGCGATCGGATTCTCCAGCCCGCCCCACCCCATGATATTGAAAATCAGGAATCGTTTCGCCACGGGCCCATCTTTCGGGAACTTGGCAACCTCGTCTTTAAGCCAGGTCAACGCCTCTGAAACCGTCTGAATTTCCGGCAGCCAAAAGCGATCCTTTAGCGCCTGGGCCAGAGCCGGGTTCGGCGCCAGGTTGCCGGGCATCTCGAAGTCCGTTGAGCCGCTGACCTCCATTGATTTTACGGTCTTCAATCCCCCCTTGCCGTCCGGCAAGGCGAATTCCAGCGCCAGTTTTTGCGGAGCTTTGAAACCCCAGGTGGAATCGTGCAAGGCATCGATCAGTTGGCCCATCGGAACCCAGCCGGATTGATCGCCCGGTTGAAGTTTTTGATCTTCGGGAACCGCCTTCATCAAGGCTGCGTCAAGGCGGGGCGCCCGGTTTTTGGCGTTAACCGCCAACGCGCGCGGCCCGGTCAATTCATAAGGCCGATCGGTTTGGACGTACCCCTTTTTCAGGATTTTGAGGGCCGGCCAATCCCGCAAATGCACCGCGTAAGGCGAATGCTGCCCGTTGCCATCCGGGACCAGATCGGGCGCCATGGGCTTATCCCCGAGATTTTTTACGCGGACATAAAGGTCCCCATCCTGAACCAACCAGCCGTCCATCTCCAGATAGGTCCGGGATTGCGAATCTTTGCGTTGGGCTTCCCGGCCGGCCCGATCATCGGTCAAACAAATCAAATCCACATTACGCCGCGCCGCCTGGACGCGGGGCACCGACCCGTCCATCTGCGGAGCCGCGACCAGGCGGATAACCGCCTCGCCAGCCGCAAGCTTAGCGGTCCCCTTCTCCTGCCAGACGATATTATCGGTCGCACCCCAGAAAAAACGCTGCATCGGTTTGCGTCGCGCATTTTCGTCGCCCGAACAACCCCAGATCTTGGGATCCGTCAAACGCCCGAACGTATCTTGATATACGGTTTTGCCCTTCTGCACAATTTCCACACGGAACTCGGCCGAAAAATCATACGGCTGTTCGTATCGGGCCAGGACATCGAATTCCCCGGCATGCGGAATTATCACCTTCTGTTCGGCGACGGCTTCCTTCCCCTTTTCCATTTGTTCCGGAGCCCCGAGGCAGGCCATCCGCGAGAGGAAGGTAATGGCGAAGGTCGATGCGAAATAGTTTTCCCGATAGGGGACCACGCTCCAGCCGTCTTTCACCGGTTTGAAATCCTCGGCCTCGGCAATCAATCGGATCGGTTTTTCATTCGTCTGCGCCCACCCCGTCATCACCGTCAAAACACCACATATTGCGCCCAGCGCCAGTCGGTTCAGTCGAAACATTCTACACCTCCTGTTAAATTAGGCCAAGAAACGGGAAATCCTACGGCGAAAGCCTTCCCAACGCAATATATTCCGATTATTTTCAGGCGGCCGCATCCAAACACCAATCGCGGCTTGAAGCGCAGGCGAAATCCGGGTAAAAATCATCCATGTTAGGAATCTCGTCCATCCCACCGGCTCTCCACAAAATTAAAGCCCGCCTCGGACCGCTCGGCTGGGGCGGCGCGTTAGTCTTCTTTTCCTCCCGCTTGGGCGATATCGCCACCCTCCTCTACAAATTCATCCTCGGCCGGCATCTGTCAACGGACGATTTCGGGGCCTTCGACCCGATTTTTTCCTTCCTGGCCATCCTCGCCATTCCGGTCACCATCATTTTTCAAACGGGCATGAAATCACTCAGTCGGCTGGATGCCCTGGGCGAAGCCGCTCACATCCGTTTTCTGGTCGGTTGGTTGGCGCGGATCGCCACCGTCGGAAGCCTGCTCTCCCTGGTCCTGGTGTTCATTTTTCGGAATTTATTATTAAGCAGCCTGCATCTCGAAGCGGGCTGGATCCTGGTATTGATCGCCGGGCTCTCGCTTCTGGTCTGGTGGGAACCGCTCTATGGCACCATCCTGCAAGGCGTCCGCCATTACCGGCTCCTGATTCTCAATTCAATTATCAATCCGACCATCCTGATCGGAGTCGGCGTCATCCTGATCATCGGACTGAGATTGGGCCTGCGCGGGGCCTTGTTGGCGCGTATTATTACCAGCCTCCTGTCCGGCGCCATCGTGTTTTACGGCTTGCGTCAATTTTGGGTGGGCGAACGGCAGACTCTGGATAAACAGGAATGGGCCTTGATGCGAAATCAGCTCCTGCCCATGGTGCTGTTCACCATCAGCATTACTTTGTTGTTACATTTTGACCGCTTGTTAGTCCGGAATTTCTTAACGGCTGAATCCGGCGGGTACGCGGTCATCGTCACCCTGGGTTCGATTCCCGTATACCTGATCGGTTCGGTGATTTTCGTTCTGTTCCCCCTGGCCGCGGCGGAACATGCCCGCGGGCAAGCCATCCGCACCCTCTACCGCCAAGCCCTGCTGGCGGGCGGCGTTATTGGCCTGACGGCAGTGGTAGGACTGGCACTGTTCAGCACCCGGATCATCCACCTGTGGAACCCCGTCTACCTGCCTTATGCTGGTTACGTCTGGCTCTATGCCGCGGCCATCAGCTTGCAAGGCCTGATCCAGATCGCGGCAACTGTCGAAATGGCCCGCAATCGCTATTCCTTTTTGATCCCACTGGTGCCCCTGACGCTTCTCATGTGTCTTATCCTCTACCTCGGTCGCAATCGCTGGACCTTATCCGAAATCCTTTGGATCTTGATTCTGACCCGGGCATTGATCTTCGCTGGAATGGCCGCATTTGCGTATTATTTTAGACCGCCGCCGGAACAAAATGCACCCACCGGCATTCAAAATTAGTTGCCCGCCGGGAATTTGGAAAGCACACCCACGTCAGGCCCGCAGCCGGGCCAGTGTCCGATCCCAAAAGCGGGCGGAATTAAAAAATCGACGCCAGACCCACGGCGAGAACGGAATCGCCCCGAAGAGCTTTCGCCAGGCCACCGGCCGCCGATGAGCCATCGCTGCCAGGGCAACATTCACTTCGCAGGACCACTGCGCAGCGCGCCCCACAGCAGACAGATCCCCACAGCCCGCCGCCTCCGCCCGGCGCAAGGTGCGCTCAATCGCCGCCTGATATTGCATCCGAAAATCCTCGGAATTCCGTGACCCTTGCGCCGTTTGCGAAAGAGAGTGAATCCTAAACGCGGTCTGGGGCCCCTCACTGTAAACCGTGGCCCCCTGCTCCGCCAGGCGGGCCCAGTAATCCCAATCGGCCGTGAACCAGAGCGTTTCATCCATCAATCCCGCGACCTGGACCGCGGTCCGGGCAAAGACCGGCGCTGGAATCGCGATAAAGTTTTGCACCGATAGATGCGGCAGCACCTCCCGTGCGGTCACTTCCCGTCCGCTGGGAAGCGGACACCGCCACAGGCCGCACGACCGGCCGCGGGAATCAATGAAGCGGCTGGGACTTAAGTATAAAGCCGCCTCCGGATGGCGCGCCACAGCCGCCCGAATGGCTGCCATTCGGCCGGGCAACCAAAGGTCATCCTGATGCAAAAAACACACATAGCGACCCCGTGCCTCCGTCAGGCCAACATTGGTGCTGGCCGCCCAGTTGCCGCTGTGGGGTAGGATTTTCAACCGCAAAGGTAACCGGCCGGATCCGGCGCGGAGCAATTCGGGCGTATCGTCGTTCGAGCCGTCATCGATGGCGATGATTTCGACGGGGGTTTCGGTCGTCAGTTCGGCGGCCACGCTGGCGAGTGCCTGATTGAGATAAACCGCGCCGTTATAGGTCGGCAGGATGATCGACAGAAACGGTTGTTCGCTCATGAACGGACCTACCGGCGGCGCATGCCGAGAATGGTGATAAAAAATCCCGACAGAATAGTCTGGAACCCAAGAACGGAAAGGGTCATACCGGGAATCACGAGTCGCAACGTTTCCCGATAATCCATCGCCCCAAACCCCCGTGCCCGCCAGGATTCGGCGGCGTAGAGCAGCAGAACGATCCCGCCCCCGAATACGAGCAAAGCCAGCATCAAGGTGCGTTCGAGGTTGAAGATATTAAAAAAACGGGCCAGCCTCGGATCGGGCGGCAATAATCGTTCGCTGACCGCAAAAAGCTTGGTGTAAACCCCGAAGAGCGCGGTCTGGTATCCGAGCATGATCGCCAGACTGCCGAAGAGCAGCGTATGGGCATCAAAGACAATTCCCCGGATAGTCACTCCTCCGTAAACCAACCCGTAACTGATGCCTCCGAGCAGCATCAGAATCGCGCCGGGAGTAAAAAAGAGCCAGCGCGGGCTGGACATCAGGAAGAACCGGAGGGTGCGCCAGCCGTCGTGAAAAGTTTTCAGGTGGGGCCGGTGATTTTTACGACCGTCGCGATGGAGGGTAATCGGTACTTCGGTGATCCGGGCCCGGTACAGGCTGGCCTTGATGATCATCTCGGTGGCGAATTCCATCCCCGTACAGCGTTGATGCAGGCGCAGAAAAAGAGCCTTCTGAAATCCACGCAATCCGCAATACACATCATGGATCGGCGCGTGAAACCACCAGCGCGCCAGCATCGAAAAGAGGGGATTCCCCAGCCAAAGATGCAGACCGGGCATCGCGCCCGGTACCACCGTTCCACCCCCGGCGGACAATCGACATCCCTGGACCAACTCGAATCCTTCGCGGAGTTTGGTGAGGAATTTTGGAATTTCGGCAAAATCATAACTGGCATCGGCATCGCCCATGATGATGTAGCGCCCCCGCGCCGCCTCGATGCCGCCCATCAGGGCATTCCCATAACCCCGGTCTTCCACCCGCACCACTCGCGCGCCCAGCCGCTCGGCAATTGCCACCGACTCGTCCGTACTGCCGTTGTCGGCCACGATCACTTCCCCGGCAATGTTCTCCCGGCTAAAGGCGGCGAACGCCTTGCCCAGACATTCTGCCAGAGTGTCCGCCTCGTTCAGGCAGGGAATGACCACGCTTAATTCGATGGCCTCGAGTGCCCCTAAATTTTGATTATCCGACGTCGTCATAACTGGCATCCTCAAAGATGCTCAACAGTAACCGGATTCGACGTAAAATCGAGTTTTTATTTTCGTAAGGGCGCCGCTTCATGCTTTTCAGAACGCCGGAAAGTCAGCCACGTATTGGTATCTGGCATCCAATCTGGTATACTTTGCCAATGGATGGATTCTTTCAGTTTATCCGGGAGGGGCTTCCTCGCTGGCGGGTGGGGCTGATATTTTCGTTCTTTGCGGGACATATGGCGTTGGCCGCCGGACCGGTGATAGAAGGGTGTCCGATCTTTCCTGAAGATCACATCCTGAATACGCCGATAGACTCACTACCGGTGCACTCCAATTCCTCCCTGTGGGTCACCGCTATGGGGGGGGACGGGAAGTTGCATCCCGATTTCGGACCGGGGGGCGGCATTCCGTATCTGGTCGTCACCCACACGCAGCCCCTGGTCAATGTCACCTTCGACTATGCGGACGAGAGCGATCCCGGTCCCTACCCCATCCGCACCCATGCGCCGATCGAGGGCGGGGCCGCCAGCGAAGGCGACCGACACGTTCTGGCATTGGAGAAGGACAGCGGCAAGCTCTACGAACTCTACAGCGCCTATCCTGGAAACAATTCATGGCAAGCAGGGTCCGGCGCGGTATTCGATATGCGGGGGTACGCGCTCCGGCCGGATACCTGGACTTCGGCCGACGCGGCGGGCCTGCCGATCCTCCCGCTGCTGGTGCGCTACGACGAAATCTCAACAGGTGAAATCAAACATGCCATTCGTTTCACGGCACCCAGGACGACCAAGGCTTATCTCTGGCCCGCCCGGCACTATGCTTCCACCAACCCGCCCCCCAACGCCTATCCGCCGATGGGCGCACGGTTGCGCTTGAAGGCCGACTACAACATCAGCGGATTCGACCCGACCAATCAGGTGATCCTGCGCGCGCTCAAGAAGTACGGGATGATCCTGGCCGATAACGGTTCCGCCTGGTACATCACCGGCGCACCGGATTCGCGATTTGATGATGATCGGCTGCACAGCTTGACCACCGTAACGGGAGGTGCGTTCGAGGTGGTTGATTGCAGCTACCTTATGTCCAACAAGAATTCAGGCGGCTCTCGTTCGCCGGTACCGGTGTTCCAGGGCGTGGTGATCCAGACGAATGGCTACGCCTTCTCGGCGGAGTTGCTGCCGAATC